>ERZ773108.2536-NODE-2536-length-15443-cov-4.471536_pt1 | contig 15443 bp, 15 predicted proteins | sample MGYA00580570_ERZ773108 | MGnify/ENA primary metagenome ERZ773108 (study PRJEB29015, sample SAMEA2737840) | human gut metagenome | biome: human gut; feature: human-associated habitat; material: faeces | place: China | collected 2012 ...
CGTTTGGCGACTTCCCATAGCATTTCGGGGTGTCGAGGACAAATTGAAATGCTTCTATCATATCAGCCAAACGAAAGGCGGTCATAAGAACAGAGATATTGTTAATATTCTTCCGACCTTAAATACTTCCTTTTGTTTGGCTGCCTACATAGGTAGAACTAATCTGCCTGAATCCAGATGGGAGGTCAAACACAATGGAAAGAATTATTAAGCGTGGCGACATTTACTATGCAGAGCTTAACCCCGTTATCGGCTCAGAACAAGGCGGCACAAGACCTGTACTTATCATTTCAAATGATATAGGAAACAAACACAGTCCGACGGTAATCATTGCAGCGATTACGAGCCGAGTATACACAAAAGCAAAGTTGCCCACACATACCACAGTAAGTAATTATGAAGGGGTTGACAAGGACTCTGTTATCCTGCTTGAGCAGATACGGACGATTGATAAGCAGAGGTTAAAACAGTATATGGGAATGATGCCCAATAACATAATGGCAAGAGTTGACAAGGCTCTTGCCATTAGTGTTGCACTTGAAAAAAGTGAAAACAAATGTGTAAAGCAGGTATGAGGGATAGATTTGCACATTGGTAAAAATGCGGCTGTATTTCTATAATTTAGAGTACAGCCGCTTGTTTTATAGCGGAGGTACTCATTATGGGAAATGAAAACTATATCCAAAATTCAGAATTGCAAAATGAACAGATGAAAGATGAAAGCGAAGTATTTAATTCATTTATCAATGTTATGGTGCAGATAGTTGAAAAATACGGAAAGACAGTTTTGCAAGAATTGGATTGTGCTGCGTAAGCTACGCAGCCTTACATATCACATTTCCCTATAAAATTATGGAGGTGGTACGATGAACAGAGAAGGAAAGAAATGTGTCCTGTATCCGAGAGTAAGTACCGAAATGCAGGTAGACGGATATAGCCTTGAAGGACAAAAAAACGGATTAAAACGATTTGCTGACCGAGAAGAAATGGAAATTGTCGGTATCTATGAGGATGCAGGTAAATCAGGAAAATCTATTGAAGGACGACCTGCATTTAAGAAAATGCTTTCCGATATAAAAAACGGATTGGAGATAGACTATATTCTGGTTTATAAACTTTCCCGTTTCGGAAGAAATGCAGCGGATATTCTAAATTCATTAGAGTTTGTACAATCTTATGGAATAAATCTTATTTGTATTGAAGAAGGAATTGACTCGTCACAGACAAGTGGAAAACTTTTAATCTCTGTTTTGTCTGCGGTTGCAGAAATAGAAAGAGAAAATATCATTGAACAGACAATGAATGGACGGAGAGAAAAAGCACGACAAGGTGGGTGGAATGGTGGATTTGCACCATACGGATATTATCTGAAAGACAATCAGCTCTTGATAGAAGAAACGGAAGCTGAAGCAATCAGAATTATATTTGATAAATTTGCTAATTCTGACATAGGACTTGGCGGGGTAGCAAAATATCTTAATCTTCAAGGTATAAAGAAGATACCTCGTCAGAACGGCACATTAGAAACTTGGAGCAGTCATTTTATACGGTTGATATTAGACAATCCTGTTTATTGTGGAAAGATTGCTTATGGCAGAAGAACACGAGAAAAGGTAAAAGGTACAAAAAATGAATATAAGCAGGTTCATGCAGAGGATTACATTCTGGAAGATGGACAACATGAAGGAATTATCAGCGAGGAATTGTGGCAAAAGGTTCACGCAAAGCGTATGGCAACAGGAATTAAACAGCCATCCAAAATCGGTAAGGATAGGTCACACCTTTTGACGGGGATATTAAAGTGTCCCCTTTGTGGAAGTTCAATGTATACGAACAAACACGCTTGGACAAATAAAGATGGCACATACAAAGAGGTTTACTATTATATTTGCGGCAGAAATAAGCAGGAACGAGGACATCATTGTGATTATAAGGCATCTCTGAGAAAAACAGATATTGAGCCACTTGTAATTGAAGCTGTTAAGGAATTGGTAAGCGATAAGTATTTTGCAAAAGAGATTGAAAAGCGTATTGGCGTACAGACCGATACAACAGCTATTGATAAGGAACTTGCCAATTACGAGAGTAAGCTGAAAGAAGTTGATTTGAACAAAGCACGTCTGGAGAGAGAAATTGATAATCTGCCTGTTGATACCCGCTTCAGAGAAAGAAAAATTCACGATATGACTTTAAGACTTGATGCCTTGTATGATACGATTGTAGAGTTGGAAGAACGGATTGAAGATGCAAAGCTGAGAAAAAGTTCTATCGAAATGGAAACAATCACTCTGGACAATATTTACAAGCTTATGCTGAATTTCGGAAAGCTCTATGATATAATAAGTGACGAGGAAAAGAAAAGCCTTATTACTTATCTCATAAAAGAAATTCAGATATATCCAAATGGGGAGTCAGAGCAGCCTTTGAAGTCGATAGAGTTTAATTTCCCAATATATCGGGATGGTCAAGAGGTAAGGCGGCTCTTGTGGGAAAAAGGTAATACCGTTGAATGTGTCTGCCTTTTCTCCAGAACGAATTTATAATGATCAACCATGCTGTCCAAAGGGGACCTCTGGGGAATAGCCTTTTTTCTAAAAGCAGAGAAATCTTTTGATTCATTATTTAATTAAAAGGAGCCGTTCATGCACACACAGAAAAATGATCAGATAATGTTTGCATTTTATCGCTGGGATGCAAAAATCAAACCCTGTAAGGAGCAGGATCTTTTCGATATTTGCCGACAATCGCAGTCGCTTATCCGGCAGCTTTTGAATTTGGTTTTTGAAATTCATCTGGTGGATCTCGACCGCACCTACCACCGGAACTTTCCCGGCGTTGATCTGGGTGAAAAGGGCGGATTCCGTGTGCAGGTTGCTTCTCAGGTCAGTGCATCCAAAGTCACTCATATGTCATTGATATTACACGGCAAGAAGACGCTCTTTTATCCTTAATGATTGTTCTGGCAATCGACGCAGCAAAGTGTTCGAACGGCAATTAGTTTTTTGCCTGAGTGTTCCATAAAAAGAGTAGAACTCAGAAAGGCCCCAGGAGTCAAATTTCTCCTGAGGCCTGTTAGTTCGTGATATTAAAAGGATCCCGAAATCTGAAGCAACCGCATCAGATTATCCATCGTCTTTGCCAGATCGTTTTCTGCCCGCATTTTTGCTTGCTCATACGGCACCGCCACACGGTTGATACTGAAAACCGCACTGACGCCTTCATGATAAACCTTCTCAATATCATCTCCCACATCTCCCACGACTGCAATTAGAGGAATCCCCATTTTCTTTGCGCGCCGCGCCGTACCGATCACAACCTTTCCGCGCAGAGACTGGGTGTCAAGCTTTCCTTCTCCGCTAAATATCAGATCAGCGCCCTGTGCCAATTCTTCAAAATGAACGGTGTCCAACACCGCATCAATTCCCATTTGAAGCTGTGTGCCAAAGAAAGCAGCCAGCCCTCCTCCCATACCACCGGCGGCGCCGGAACCAGGCAGGTGGGCGATTTCTCTCCCCAAAGACTGTTTTACCACGCGAGCCAAATGGGAAAGATTGCTATCCAGCCGCTGCACCATCTGGGGATCTGCACCTTTTTGAGGACCAAATACTGCCGCAGCGCCATGGATACCGCACAAAGGATTATCAATATCGCACATGGCGATCATCTCTATCTTCCGCAAAGCGGGAAGTATTCCGCTTACATCTATCTGTGAAATCCGGTGCAGGGTTCCGCCTACCGGAATAAACGGTCGTTTGTTTTCATCTTGAAATAAAACACCCAACGCTGCGGCAGCCCCTGCTCCTCCGTCATTGGTAGCAGATCCGCCCAACCCTACTATCATCCTGGGGCAGCCGGATTCGACGGCATGGGCAATCAACTGTCCCACGCCATAGGTCGTAGTCTGATCGGGCCGTTTTCGTTTTCCAACCAGTGGAAGTCCCGCCGCTGCTGCCATCTCGATGACCGCTGTGCGGTCCGGCAAAATGCCATAAAAACCTTTTATCGGTTCAAAATATGGCCCCCTTATAGGCAATGTTATTTTTTCTCCGCCCACTGCTGCCAAAAAGGCATCTACGCTGCCCTCTCCGCCATCCGCAACCGGTACGGACAAGACCTGTGCCTGCGGAAAAAATGATAGAATCTCTTTTTTCATAATGCAGCAGATTTCTTGAGAAGACATTGTTCCTTTAAAGGAATCCGGAACCAGTACAATTTTGTTCATCAGATACTCCTTTCAATTTTGGCTAAAGCAGTATAAATCAATGCGTTCGTTTTCATGTCTTGTTTTGTTCAGCATAGCACATTCTGCTCTGAAAAAAAGAATTGCGTTTCTTTCTGTTTCTTCGAACCAGCTTGTGCTATAATAACCTCACGGCGTTGCCGGAAATCAAAGATTCCCGACGCCTGAGAGAATTACGACAAGTAAGACCTGTATATCTCTCCAAAGAGGAATTCTATTTTAATCATTGAAAGAGGCCGATCTATGCTGAAAAAAATTCTTTCTATCTTTCTCGTTCTTCTTTTTTTATCGGGTTGTAGTTTACCGTCTCTACAAACATCCGGCAGTGATGTTGACCGCACATCCTCTACAGAAAGTTTTTCCTCCACAGAATGGATAACGACAAAAGGGACAGTGGAAGATGCCTCTATGAACAGCTTGCTGATTCGCACTGAGCAGGCAGAGTATTTTCGCTTTTCCACGGAAAACGCACAAATGGAGTTTGGTGAAACCGGACTTTTGCTTGGCCAGCAGGTGGAAGTAACCTACTTGCTGTCACAGGCAGATCCGATTCCCGCTACAACTGTCCGGCTGCTGGCGGAAGAAATTTCTGCCGAGAACAAATTGTTAATAAACATTCTCCACTCCATGACATTGGAAGAAAAAGTTGCTCAGATGTTTTTTGTGCGCTGTCCGGCGGAGTACGCTGACCAAACAGTATTAAAATGGCAAATCGGCGGTTTTATCCTGTTTGGTCGGGATTTTTCCGGAAAAACGCCAGATCAGCTGCGGCAAAATATTGCCGATTATCAGCAAAATGCAAAAACCCCTCTGTTCATTGGCGCGGATGAAGAAGGCGGCGAGGGAATTCGCGCCAGCCGCCACAGCCAATTCCGTGCTGTCCCCTTTCCCTCCCCTCAGGATCTGTATGCACGGGGCGGGCTGGATTCTGTTTTAGAAGATGCCAAAGATAAGTCTTCCTTTCTACTGGATCTTGGCATTAATGTAAATCTTGCACCGGTTTGCGATGTGTCCGTTAATCCTGCCGATTATATTTACAAACGCACTTTGGGAAAAGATGCCCGCACTACTGCTTCTTACATAGAGGCAGTAGTACAGCAGATGCAGAAAAGTGGTATCGGAAGTGTGCTTAAGCATTTCCCCGGCTATGGGCCAAATGGTGATACTCATTTGGGATTTGTGCGGGATGACCGCCCGATGGAGACTTTCCTAAAAGAGGATTTTCTTCCCTTTCAGGCTGGAATTGACGCAGGTGCCCCCAGTATTTTAGTCAGTCACAACATCGTCAGCTGTATGGACAGCTCTTTGCCGGCGTCTCTCTCGCCTGTTGTCCATCGGCTGCTGCGGGAAAATTTAAAGTTTGATGGCGTGATTCTGACAGACGATCTGTCCATGAATGCCATCTGCTCTCAGTACGGTCTGGAGGAATCTGCCGTTCTGGCGGTTCAGGCGGGAAATGATATGATAATCAGCACAGATTTTGAGGCCCAGATTCCTGCGGTTCTGCAAGCCGTGCAGGACGGAACTGTTCCCCAGTCACAGATTGACAATTCCGTGCTGCGTATCCTTCGGAGGAAACAGCAGCTGGGACTATTGACGGCGGAAGGAGAAAAAATCTCTTGACAAAAATCCTCGGTCCAGGGTATCTTGGCAACAAAGAAATTCATCTGGTACTTGCTAATCTCACCAGAGCAGTCCCAGAGAAAGGCTACCTGCCCGCATATTTTTTTCAGATCCGCCGATGCCGGGATGAAACACTTTTAGGCAGCTGTACACTGAGAGTAGGAGAAACTGCTGCGATAGCATACAGCGGTCATATTGGATATGCTATTGCCCCAGAACATCGGGGGAACCGGTATGCGGCCAAAGCCTTATCCCTTTTACTGCCGCTTGGGTTTCGCTGTGGGCTGCGGCAGATTGTCATCACCTGCCAGCCGGACAACCTGGCTTCGCGCCGCACCTGCCTGCTTGCAGGCGGAGTTTTTGCTGGCATTGTGTCGGTTCCTTGTTGGCATGAAATGTATCTTACCGGACGCAAGGAGGTCTGCCGCTACCTTTTTGTGTCGGAGGAATATAAAAATACGGCAAAAGAAAGATCGGAGGTTTTTTGAATGCTGGTAAGCGATGTTTTTTCTTATTTGGATGAATTGGCTCCTTTTTCCTATTCTATGGATTTTGATAACAGCGGTCTCCTGATAGGAGATCCGTCGCAATCGGTCAAAAAAATTCTGGTAGCACTGGACTGCACAAAATCCGTAGTGAGCAAAGCCAGAGAGATGGGAGCCGACTTGATTGTTACCCATCATCCGGTTATCTTTGATCCGCTGAAAAACGTAATGGTCGGATCCGTCCCCCATCAGTTGATCTGCGCTGGGATTTCGATTATTTGTGCTCACACCAATTTGGATTTGGCTCGCGGCGGCGTAAACGATCAGCTTGCCCGACGGCTGAAACTCAAATGTTTGGAAGGACTGTCTCCCATCTCCTGCACCGATCGTAATGGGAATACGGTAACCGAATATTTGGGAAGGATATCTTTTCTGCCTGAACCGCTCGAACCGAAACAGTTCGCCTGTTTTGTAAAAGAACGCTTAGGCGGAAACGTCCGGTACGTCAGCGGGAACCGTCCGGTCCACCGGGTGGCTGTCTGCGGCGGTTCCGGGGCCGACTGTCTGGCCGACGCAATCCATGTTGGCGCGGATGCGTTGGTAACTTCGGAGATAAAACATCATATTTTTCTTCTTGCGGCCCAACAAGGCATTACGTTGGTGGATGCCGGCCATTTTCATACGGAAGATGTTGTGATAGAGCCTCTTTGTCAACAGCTAAGAGCTGCTTTCCCCGAAACGGAAGTGTTGGCCTATCACTTAGATGAAATCCGCATTTTATAAGGCATAAAAAGTATTTCTGTGCGTCCGTTTTTTCTTCTTGCAGCGGTCATTCATAGCCAGCTTTGGTTTGACCACCTATTTTTTAGAATCCAGGATATTAACGCTCGCATTTGCAGGTACGGCAGGATTTTCCTCTTTTCACAAAAAACCGCAGTCTTATTGACTGCGGTTTTTTAATGACTCGCAAATTAAGCTTTGTTGATTGAACCAAACAACTCCATTTTTTCTTTTACCGTATCTTTAATTGCCTGTGTGCCAGGAGCCAGAAGCTTTCTGGGATCGAAGCCTTTGCCTTCCAGATCTTTTCCGGCCTCAATATATTTACGGGTTGCTTCAGCAAATGCCAACTGACATTCCGTGTTGACATTAATTTTGGAAACACCCAAGGAAATTGCTTTTTGAATCATATCTGCCGGAATCCCAGTACCACCATGCAAAACTAGAGGCATACCCGGAGTTTTTTCCTGGATTTTTGCCAGCACCTCAAAATTCAAGCCTTTCCAGTTATCAGGATATTTTCCGTGAATATTACCGATACCGGCAGCCAGCATCGTAACACCCAAATCAGCGATCATCTTGCACTCGTCCGGATCTGCAACCTCACCGCCGCCGACAACGCCATCTTCTTCGCCGCCGATAGCGCCTACTTCCGCTTCTACCGAAATTCCTTTTTCATTCGCCAGCGCAATAATCTCTTTGGTTTTTTCAATATTCTCTTTAATCGGATAATGGGAACCGTCAAACATAACAGAGGAAAATCCCGCTTCAATGACAGCTTTTGCACCCTCATAGGTGCCGTGGTCAATGTGTAGCGCAACCGGAACCGTAATCTTCATGTCTTTGAGCAAGCCGTTTACCATACCGACAACAGCATCCCAGCCGCCCATATATTTTCCCGCGCCTTCGGATACACCCAGAATGACGGGAGAATTGTTTTCCTGTGCAGTTTGTAGGATCGCTTTGGTCCATTCTAAGTTATTGATATTAAACTGACCGACGGCATATTTGCCCTCTTTCGCCTTGGTAAGCATTTCTTTTGCGGAAACCAGCATTTTAACTCCTCCTAAATTTCGCAGATTTGCTTCTTTTATTATAGTAGATTGTCTAAAAAAAAGCAAACCTTTTTCATAATTTTTACAATAATAGAATAAAAACTTTTATTGATAAAATAGAACCGACTACAGTCGCAGCCGGTTCGTCATCATTTTATGCAGCCGGACTCCCGGAAACTGCCGCTGCGTCCTGCGTAGCAACACTTTGTGTGCCTGCCGCGCCGCTTTGTTGTTCAGCTTCCCAGGTATCCAACCCTTTAATGGATAAGATATGGTAACCATCTTTTACTTTTTTCATCTGATAAATCATATACTTATCCGGCTCCGGTTCATATTTGGAGCCGCCCACAGCGGCTTCCCACAAGGTTCCCGGCGGGATATACCCTACTGTCAGCGTATACAAATCGCCTTTTTTTTCGATCTTTGTTACCTGAGGGGTATATTGGCTGGTCTGCCCCATAACCGGAACGCCATAAGTCTTGGTTTCCGGATCGTAAGGATAGGTAACATCGAAATCTTCTATGGTTTGATGCTGCAGTTTTATTTCCGGCCCGTAAAGTTTCGCCGCATATACATCCAAATCCGAAGCGGGAACTACCAGCATAGCGCTCTCATCATAGGTGTATTTGTCTGTATTGCTCAACAAAGTACCCCACAAAGAGGACTGTAATAAAAACAATGAATCCGCATGTTCCGGCGAATCAAATTCTACCGGGTCAAACATAACCACTGGAAGCAGATAATCCTCAAATTCCGATTTTTCTTTTGTGTTATCCATAATTTGATTGGTCAGCCGAATACAAAATCCGGCTACTGAAACCAAGCCAATCACGGCCAAAACCAGAAATACTCCACCCAAAGGCAATGCATATTTGCTTCTGCGTTTATGTTTATTCAATGGGCTTTGCCTTTCCATAGCGATACCTCAACTTTCTATCAGTCCCCGTCCGGCTGCTCTGGCAAAATCTCCAACCGAATCCGACCAATCCGCTGTTCTTCTACTTGCAGAACGGTCACTTTCAGCCTGCCGCAGACAAAACTCTCCAGCGGTTCCGGAATATGCTCCAGTTTCTCTAATACCCAGCCGCTGACCGAATGATAATCACTGTCGAAATTCGGAGGGGTATATCCAATTTCTTCGAACAGATCGTCCAGATCCACCTCTCCTGCCGTTTCAAAACAATTGTCATTTACGCGGGTAATGCCTTCCGGAATTTCATCACTCTCGTCATAAATTTCCCCGACCAGTTCCTCCAGAATATCTTCCATGGTCACCAGACCATAGGTTCCGCCGTAATCATCGGTTACGATTGCCATATGCTGGTTTTGTTTTTGCAGCATATTCAGTACTGCCGGAATCTTCATAGAGCGATGGACAAATACGCACTGGTGCATCAAACGGCGGACATCCAATCCCTGTTTGCCATGCTGCACCATTTCATCGAACATATCACGCAGATACAAAACGCCAATGATTTTATCCACTGAATGCTCATATACAGGGATACGGGAATAATGTTCTGGCACAATCTTTTCTAAGATTTCGTCGATACTCTCATCCACATCCACGCATACCATATCCACGCGCGGAACAGCAATTTTTTCCGCAGGCGTTTCATCAAACTCCAGTGCAGACTGCACCAAAGAGCTTTCCTCTTTTCCCAAAACGCCTTCATTTTCAATGGTTTCGATAATATACTTTAACTCTTCTTCCGTAACGGAAGGCTGCTTTTTTTCTCCCTTGAACAGGTTAATAAATCCATGCTGCATTTTTAAAAACAGAAACGAAACCGGTGTCAGTACCGTAATAAAAGCCAGCAGCACACCACATACGCCCAACGCAACTTTCTCGCTGTGTTCTTTCGCAAAGGTCTTTGGCAATATTTCGCCAAAAATCAATACAACAATCGTAACCACTACGGTGGAAACCCAAGTACCTGCATTCCCCATCCAAGAGGTGAACAGCACCGCTGCGATGGAGGATATTGCAATGTTCACCAAGTTGTTGCCGATCAAAATGCTTGAAAGGGTCTTTTCGTACATTTCCGCGATTTTCAAAGCCATAGCGGCTTTTTTGTCACCTGCATCAGCATAGTTTTTCAAGCGGATGGTATTCACGGTAGCAAACGCGGTCTCTGATGCGGAAAAAAACGCCGAACCCGCCAAAAGTGCTACCAACCCTAAGTATACTTGCCATCCTATGTCTTCCAAAGTTGTACCAGCTCCATAACAAAAAATTTTCATAGGAGATCCTATGAATCGTTGTCATTATAGCAAAAACCATTCCTCAACACAAGGTTTCTCCCCTACAATTCACAATTTCCTAACTTTTTGAGATCTCTTCACCTCCTTTTTTCACTGATTCATCACATAAAAAAGGCCGGCCAAAGCCGGTCTTTCCGTTTTTTTGATTATTGTGCGTCGGCAGCCTTTTTTGCTTCCAGCTTGGCCAGCGCATCTTTTCGAGACAGGTTGATTCTGCCCTGCTGATCAATTTCAGTGACCATAACCACAATTTCATCGCCGACAGAAACCACATCTTCAACCTTTTCCACCCGGTGATTTTCCAGTTTGGAAATGTGAACCAAGCCCTCTTTTCCAGGAGCGATCTCAACAAACGCACCAAAGCTCATCAGGCGGGTTACCCTGCCTTTATAAATGGCTCCGATCTCCGGATCTTTCGTAATTAACTCTACAATATCTGCAGCGCGTTTAATGTCATCTTTATTGATGGCGGAAATAAACACCCGACCATCTTCTTCAATGTCGATTTTTACATTACATTCCGCACAGATTTTCTGGATTACTTTACCTCCCTGACCGATCACATCGCGGATTTTCTCCACGTCAATCTTCAGCGTAGTCATCTTCGGCGCAAAATCGCTGAGTTCTTCACGAGGCGCAGGGATTGCTTTGAGAATAATCTCATCCAGGATATAATCACGGGCTTTATGGGTTTTCGCAAATGCCTCTTTGATAATTTCGGGAGTCAGTCCATCAATCTTCAGATCCATCTGGATTGCAGTAATACCTTTATGCGTACCGCCCACCTTAAAGTCCATATCGCCGTAGAAATCCTCTAGGCCCTGGATGTCCACCATGGTCATCCAACGATCCCCTTCTGTAATCAGGCCGCAGGAAATACCGGCAACCGGCGCTTTAATCGGAACGCCTGCATCCATCAAAGCCAAAGTAGAGCCGCAGATAGACGCCTGAGAGGTAGAGCCATTAGAAGACAACACCTCAGAAACCAGACGCATTGCGTACGGGAATTCCTCTTCAGAGGGTAAAACCGGCTCCAAAGCCTTCTGGGCCAGAGCGCCGTGACCAATCTCGCGACGGCCGGGGCCACGGCTGGGACGGGTCTCGCCAACCGAGTAGGACGGGAAATTGTAGTGATGCATATACCGACGGGTTTCTTCATTGTCAATACCGTCCAGCAGCTGCGCTTCCCGCATGGATCCCAGCGTTGCGACAGTCAGTACCTGAGTCTGTCCGCGGGTAAACATACCGGAACCATGTACCCGGGGCAGCACGCCAACCTCCGCAGCCAGCGGGCGCATTTCATCCAGTTTTCTGCCGTCGACCCGCTTGCCCTCATCCAGCAGCCAGCGGCGGACAATAAACTTCTGCAATTTGTAGATACACTCGTCAATCTGAGCCGCCTGATCCGGATGGGTCTCTTCAAATTTCTGGTGGATATCCTCCACAATAGGAGCCAAACGAGCTTCCCGCTCCACCTTATCATCGGTATCCAGTGCATACTTCACACGATCAATGGCATATTCTTTGATTGCCTCAAACAAATCATGATCAATTTCCTGAGATTCAAAGGTGAATTTTTCTTTTCCAATCTCTTTTTGCACATCCGAAATAAACGCCACCATTTTTTTGCATTCTTCATGTGCTTTCATAATTGCTTCGAGCATCGTGTCGTCATCCACTTCATTGGCGCCCGCTTCAATCATAACAATTTTTTCAGCAGAACCTACAACGGTAACCAGCATATCGGACACCGCACGCTGGGCTTCATCCGGACAAATAATGATCTCGCCGTCTACCAATCCAACGTTAACACCTGCTACCGGGCCATTCCACGGAATATCAGAAATGGACAGGGCAAAAGAAGTGCCGATCATACCGGCAACTTCCGGCTGGCAATCAGGGTCTACCGACATAACCGTCATTACTACCGATACATCGTTGCGCATATCTTTCGGGAACAGCGGACGGATAGGACGGTCCACCATGCGGGAAGCCAAGATCGCCTTTTCAGAGGGGCGGCCTTCTCTTTTTAAGAAAGAACCGGGGATTTTTCCCACAGCGTACAATTTTTCTTCAAAATCAACAGACAACGGGAAAAAATCAATGCCGTCACGCGGCTTCTGCGAAGCCGTAACGTTGCATAGCACAGTGGTCTCGCCGTAACGTACCAAACAAGAACCGTTAGACAAGCCGCACATTTTTCCCACTTCAAAAGAAATCGGTTTTCCGGCCAAATCTGTTTTGAATACACGGTAATTTTCAAACATGTTCATGCCTCCATTTTACGTTGGCAGGCTTCAGATGGATTTAGCAATAAATCCGTTGCTCGACATCGTAAACCGCCGAACCCCCGATTCACTGCTAAAGACCTTTCTTTAGCCTCCCCAAATTTTTCAGTATATGCACTTGAAGGGCGGACGAAAACCGTCCGCCCTCCGGCATAAAAACTACTTTCTCAGACCCAGTTTCGCGACAATCGCACGATAACGCTCGATATCGGTTTTCTGCAGGTAGTTCAGCAGATTCCGTCTGTGGCCGACCATTTTTAACAGGCCGCGGCGGGAATGATGATCCTTCTGATGAATTTTCAGATGCTCGGTCAGATCGTTAATCCGTTTGGTCAAAACGGCAATCTGTACCTCCGGGGAACCGGTATCGTTTTCATGGGTTTTGTTTGCCGCAATAATTGCAGCTTTTTCTTCTTTCAACAGCATTTTCTTTCCACCTTTTCTATTTTGCCAGTATCTTAGCAAAGGGCTGTGAAAAATCCCGATCCGGGCGTTTCCCCTAAGCCAAGGTATAGCATGATTAGCCTATGTATTATACCATGGGGAAATCCTCTTGTAAAGCCTTTTTTACGATTTGATCAGCTTTTTGGGCATCTGCCGCAATTTGTGCCCGCAATGCTTCCACTGAATCAAATTTCTGTTCCGGTCTTAGAAAAGATAAAAAAGTGACCGGAATTTCTTTCCCATATAAGTCGCCGGAAAAGCCAATCAGATACGTTTCCGCCCGCGGTGCCATCCCTTTTTCAACAGTGGGGCGCACACCGATATTGGTCACACCCGCATAGGTTTTGCCATCCACTTGGGCCATCGTCGCATATACCCCAAACCGCGGCAGCACCATCTGGGGCGGGATTGGTTGATTAATAGTCGGAAACTGCAATCTGCGGCCCAGTGCCTTGCCATGCTCCACGGGAAAATCCAAAAAGTACCGCCGACCCAGCAGTTGCCGGGCCCTTTCCATTTCTCCGGCGGCAATTGCCTGACGCACCCGGGTGGAGCTGACTGCTTCCCCGCCGTCCATCACTTCCTCCAAAACCGTGCAGGATAATCCAAAGGTTTTACAGAATCGAGACAATGATTCCGCATCACAGGACGCCCCTTTTCCAAAGCGGAAATCCTGGCCGCAGCAGACTGCCGCCGCATTCATTTTTTCTTTCAGGATCTGACGAACAAACGCTTCTCCAGACAGATTCCGAAAATCGGAAAAATCAGGCGCATAAATCTGCCGGATCCCCATTTTTTTCAAAATGCGGATTTTCTGCTCCAGCGTTGTAATTTCACCAGCCCCCTGCTTTTTGGAAGGACCGCCTTCATGCATGGTAAAAGTGATTGTTCAAATTCCGCACGGGTAATCTGAGGAATTACACTATCGTCATCATTCTCATCACGCAGTACACCTTTTTTCTCGAAACAGTACACCAATGTCACATCAAACAGGCCAGACAAGGCTTTTGCCGTCTCTCCGGCAATAGTATCCGCATTCGTATTCAGCATATTCCCTTGTCCGTCGTGTGTCAACGGAGCCATAACCGGCACCACACCTTTGTATATCAAGTCAGACAACAGAGAAGCATCCACCTTCTCCACATCGCCGACGAAACCGTAATCAACTTCTTTCACCGGACGTTTCACCGAACGTATCACGTTCATATCCGCTCCGGTCAATCCCAGCGCATTGACACCATACGCCTGCAACCCGGCAACAATATTCTTATTCACCAAACCGCCATACACCATTGTCACTACCCTCAACGTTTCCGCATCAGTAATCCGGCGGCCATTGACCATTTTGCTTTCAATTCCCAGTTGTGCGGCTATCTTTGTAGCCGAACGGCCTCCGCCGTGCACCAGCACCTTATGTCCTTCAATAGCGGCAAAGTCGTTTAACAACTGACGAAGGGTGGCTTCCTCTTCTACGATTTTGCCACCCACCTTAATTACTGTTAGTTTTTCTCTCATTATTATTCCAAATACGTATATCCATAAAGTCCCGAACGGTAGTTGGAAAGGAATTCTTTTCCTTCTTCCAAAGAGATTTTGCCTTCCTTTACTGATTTCGTCACCCAAGTTTCGAGCGTACGAACCAGCTTCTTCGGATTATACTGCACGTAGTCCAATACTTCCGCCACCGTTTCTCCGTCAATAATCTGTTCGATATTATATCCTTTCTCGTTCACAGAGACATGCACTGCATTCGTATCACCGAACAAGTTGTGCATATCCCCCAAAATCTCTTGATAAGCACCTACCAGGAAAACAGCTACATAATAAGGTTCTGTTTTCTTCAGGCTATGTACAGGCAGATAATGAGCTACATTACGGGTAGAGATAAAGTTCGCAATCTTACCGTCGGAGTCACAGGTAATATCCTGCAAAGTAGCCGAGCGGTCCGGTTTTTCATCCAGCCGTTGAATAGGCATAATCGGGAATATCTGGTCTATCGCCCAGGAATCCGGCAACGATTGGAACAGTGAGAAGTTACAGAAATATTTATCCGCAAGCAGCTTGGACAATCCTCGGAATTCGTCAGGCGCATGTTTCAGGCCTTCGGCAATCTGATTAATCTCACGTGTGATCGACCAGTACAGGCGTTCAATCTGTGCACGGGTTTTCAAGTCGACAATTCCGTGACTGAACAAATCCAACGCTTCCTCACGTATCTGCTGCGCATCGTGCCAGGCTTCCAGCATACGGCTCTGGTTCAGCT
>ERZ773108.2540-NODE-2540-length-15412-cov-97.866576_pt1 | contig 15412 bp, 29 predicted proteins | sample MGYA00580570_ERZ773108 | MGnify/ENA primary metagenome ERZ773108 (study PRJEB29015, sample SAMEA2737840) | human gut metagenome | biome: human gut; feature: human-associated habitat; material: faeces | place: China | collected 2012 ...
TACACCAATTCTTCTGAAGAACACGCAATCACAATCGGGGCGGGACAGTGGTACGGAATCGAAGCTAAAACACTTCTGGAACGAATTTACGATGCCGACCCGGAACAGTGGAAGAAGATAGACAAGGTCAGACTTTTGGAACAGGTCCAGACCGCAAACTGGGAATGTTTTAATATTTCCAGGGTATCACAGCTCGCAGACACTATAGTTGCTCTTATCTCGTCCGATTTAGGCGTTAAATGCCAAGATAGCCTTATGGATGAACAGTTATCCACCTATGCAGACGAAGCCCTTAAGCAGGGCGTTACAGACGCCAGAGCGCAAGCTATGTGCGTGAACTTTAGACACCAAGGCGGACAGGGAGCAGTAACGAGGATTTTAGCAAAGACTCAGAAGCCATATACGCTTGATAATCTCTATGCAGCCTGCCAGACGGACACAGGGAATCAGGTGGGAGCATATAAGGACAGACAGAGATTTGTTTATAATGCGTTGAAAACATATTTCCCGGAAAGTGAGGAGACAGACATGAAAGCAATTGATAAATTAATCCAGATCGCAAAGAATGAAACCGGATATCTTGAAAAGGCAAGCAATAGTCAGCTTGATAGTAAGACAGCAAATGTCGGAGAAAATAATTATACGAAATACTGGCGAGATATTAAACCGGATTATCAAAGGCAGCCATGGTGCGCTGCATTCGTGAGTTGGTGCTTCATGAAAGCATTCGGCTTAGACACAGCGAAGAAACTTTTGAAGCACTGGCCATACGTTTACTGTCCGACAATGGCGGATTTGTTTACCCTGAACAGCAATCCGAAGATTGGAGATATTGTTATTTTTTATCGAAATGGCACATTTACACATACCGGAATCGTAACAAAGGTATCAGGAGATCGATTCTGGACAGTCGAAGGAAACACTTCTGGTGGCTCTACAATTATCGCAAATGGTGGTGGTGTATGTCAGAAAAGTTACTACAACAGCAACCTTCCCGGAACAAAATTCTGTACTCCAAATTACAGTTTAGTTAAAAATACAACGTCAGTTTCAGACTCAGATACAACCAAAAAGCAGAACACCAGAGCCTATATTGCACAGATCAAAAAGGACACAAAATGCTATACAAAATCAAACAAAAACAGCCCGTCAAAGCTGTTTCCAAAACTGAAAAAAGGTGCAGTTGTAGAGGTGATGAAGTACACAGAAACTGACAGTTCAGGGCTGAAATGGTATTTTATCCGCATCCCGCATCCGGCAGAAGGGTTTGTTTTTGAATTTGTTCCAAAAGGAGCATTCACCAGAATCACAGAAATTTCTAAATGATTTTCCCGGGGAATTACCCCGGGAGTTTTATCTTTAAACATATTTTGTATCATTTCGGAAGTTTTAGACTGTTATCGTTAGTCACACGTTAGTCACAAATAAAAATATTGTTTCCTAATATAATAGTGCCAAAAACACTGTATTTATGGGCATTTGCGCAATTTTCTAAATTCTATTTGTTGGTCACAATTAATAAAATTAGAATAATGAAAATGAAATGTGGGAAATCCTTGCAAAATCGCTAAAAACGTTGATTTTAATAGGGTTTCCGGCATTTCGATAATGATATTTCGGTTGTTTTAGAAAGATTAAAATGGGTTCCGTTAGTCACAGTTAGTCACAAATGGAACTTTTATCTTTTCTATTTCTGTCCGGAGTTCTTCCAGCGTCCTGTGGCCGTACACAGCATTTGTGACGTCTCCACCAAAAGAGTGGCCAAGCATTCGTTTTCGGTCATTCTCCCGGACACCGTATTTTTCACACAGCGCAGAAAAAGTGTGTCGACAATCGTGTGGTGTATGTTTCGGATCGCCGACTATTCCCAAACGTTCCAGTGTAGGATAGAACAATGCTTTCCTATGATGCTGCTGAGTATATATGCATAGTTTTCCATCTTGTGTCAGTACTTTCTGTTCAACAAAATGATACACAGCAGAATGTATCGGAACAATTCTGTTTTTACCGGCTTTTGTTTTGATTCCACCTTGAAAGTATCTTTCTTCTAAGTTGGTTGTAAGTTTTAACACTTCCCCAATTCTCCAGCCAGAATAGCACATGATAAGAATGAGCTGCACTTCTGGATCGTCGGCATTATTCCACAGCACTTGCATCTCCTGATCAGAAAATGGCGTTCCATGTTCGGTGTCATTATCAGCGTTGACATGGACATATAACGCCTTATTTTCCGTTACGATTTCTGAATATACTGCATATTTGTACATCTGTTTAAACAGAGTCAAAATAGCCATCTGGCTTTGCTTTTTCAGCTTACAGTCATCAATAACCTTTTGCATATCAGGAGCCTTTAAATCTTCGAATATGCGATTATACAGAACGGTACAGTTTGTATAAGCTGTCCGGTATGCTTCTTTTGAGCTATATGACAGTTTTGTCCCCTCCGGAAATTTCCACGCATAAAACTGTTCATATACATCTGAAAACGTCAATTTCTTAATTTCCGGGTGTTTACCCTCTACGCCCTTGATTGTATTGTAGTCGGCAATCAAGCGGCTTATAAGAGTATCTATGTCAGTTGTAGGGGACACCTCAAGAGTTCGCTCCATGCCTGGTTGATACGTGCCGGCTTTGTAAGCTGTCAGGACGGTGAAGCCTTTTATCCAGTCATCAACGTAGCAGATCGCCGGCGGACGTTTTAGTTTACCATTATCGCCCAGTGTAGCTGGTGGATGCACTGCGAAACAGTTTCTCCGGTTCTTGCCAAGATACCGGATAGAGCCGAAATTATTCGGCAATTTTGGATATTTCTTTCTTTTCTTCGCCATTTTTATTCCTCTTTTCTTTATAGCTGTTTTAGGTATAAAAATAACAGCCGAACAAATTTTCTGTCTTGTTCGACTGCTCCGAAGATGATACAATATGTTTTGCCAGAATATAGCATCTCTCCGGAGATGTATAAACGCCGTCTCGGTACGCCAATACCGGGGCGGTTTTTATTTTTTATTCTATTTCTTCAATATCGACTGAATATCCGAGAACTTCTCCGACAGTTGTGCATTTTCCTTTTAGTGTGACTGTATCACCTTTTGCCATTGATGCGACTTTCGAACGCTGCTCATCATTTTTAATCTGGCACTGAACGCCAATTATCGCATATTCATCGTCAGGATAGAGGGAGATATATTTTCCAGATGAATCAATGTTCCCGAGTCTACCAGTGATTTCTAAGTATTGCCCTTTGTATTTATCAGATGCTCCAAGTGCGTTATCATCAAGCTGAGACATCATATCATTGACTGATACGGCTGTGTATTCAATTGGTGTAGGTGTATCAGTTTCTTTTACAGATTCCGTCTTTGCAGATGTGCTGGAAGAAGACGTGGTGTTTGAATCCGAATTTCCACCAATGGCACCGATAACGCCAATGGCAACAACTGCTAAAACTACCCATTTGAGTTTTCCACCTTTTTTCTTACTCATAGAATTGCTCCTCCTAATAGCTTTATTCACCACGCTTCGCACTTTTTATGCGGATTATGTTTTTTGTACCGCTGATTTTGCAATGTTATGTAAAGTACGGTTATATGTGGTATTTTTATTTTATCATTTTGAGAACGCGTTGTAAAGATTTAGAATGAAATAGAGTGATTTAGATGAAAAAGAAATGTTTTAAGTGCTTTGTACTTCTCTTGCTGATCTATAAGGTATTTAGTCTTGTACATACCCCACAAAAGATAATTTTCAATAATAATCAGAAAGATATGCGGATAGTTCATTCGTATATGGTATACCAGAACTATTCTGTCCAGAAGTATCCGCATGCAGACGGCGGCGGTGGAAAAGTTTGCGATCTCGCATTTTTCTTCTGTGAAAGCATAATTTTCTTTGAGATTGCAAAGTTCGTGTATGAAATAACGAAAGTTCGCATATATCATTGGCAGTTGCCAAGAGTCGGAATAGATGGTATAATAGCAAAAAACGAACTAATGTTCGGTTCTATTTCCCACGAGCCGGACATATACTGTAGTGTAGGCGGTAGTTGCAATAGGGAGGGTTATTATGGATTATAAGAAAGAGATTATTGAAATGATACAAAAGATAGATAGTGAAAAGTTTATGAAGTTTTTGTATAACATGATTATTTCATTTAAAAAACAATGGGGCTATTAAAAAAGCAGGGAGATTAATCCCTGCTCTTTTTGTAAAGAAATTCAATCATGTCGAAAACACTCTTTTTATCAGTGTCACTTAGTTCAAGCAGCAGCTTAACATGCTCTACAGATATTGTGTCAGTCATAAGTTTTGGGATGAAATCTGTTTCGGTTTCTAAATTATCTTCCCATCCCATTAAATATGCTGGAGTAGTGCAAAGTGCATCTGCTAATGGCTTTGCATATTCTGCCGGAACCTTGTCAATATCTCCCTTTTCATATCTAAATATAGTAGATCTCGATACACCCAACTTTTCAGCAAGCTCATCAGCACTCATGCCAAGCTGTTTTCTTCTCTTTTTTATTTGTTCGCCAGTTTTCGACATTTGGTACACCTCCTTTCTGAAATATATAATACCACCAATGTTGCGAAAATGCAACAAAAATAATTGCAAAAATGCGATTTTTTATATTGACAAATGCGACTGCGAGAGGTAATATATAATCACAAAGTCGCAATAATGCTACTGGAAAGGAGGTAAAACTTGTGATTGTAAATATAGCAAGACTTAAAGGTAAAATTGTTGAGCATGGAAATACGCAAGAAGCTGTTGCAAGCGCAATTGGTATGGACAGAAGTACTTTTTACCGCAAACTGAAAGACGGCGGCGAGAAGTTTACAATCGGTGAAATTCACGGAATTGTAAGCGCAGTTCCTTTAAGCAGGGACGAAGCAATAGACATTTTTTTTACACAGCAGTCGCAATAATGCTACTGGAAAGGAGACGAAAACATGAAATACAGTCCGCTTGGTAGTGGAAAGCTGATATCTCAAACTTTCAATGATGGTTGCTTGAAAACCACTTTTGAAAGAGAGAACGGATTGAAGTCCGAATATGAAATTTATGTAAATTGGACGAATCCGAATCAGTTAGCAGAAGTTTCATTTCAGTTGCCCTTCCGCGATTGGCAGACACTTGAAAAGTCTGAGGTTTGGAAAAATCTGGATGAATTTCTGTCGGAAGTTCAAATCGAATATATTCCGAAGTACCGCCAAGCCCAACCAATTGTAGAGGAAAAGGTTGTGTATAGAAGTCTGTTAGGTTCTTTAATTGCATTCTTTCGTGATAAATTGACTCGCCAATAGCACGCCCTTTTAAGCATGAATAATGGGTTCCGCTATACACATAAGAAATATTTACGATTGATATGGCAACTCTGGAATGATTGATGATTTCAAAATGAACAATCAGTTCATTATTATCTTTCAACTTGAAACCAATAGGAATAAACTCTATCTTTTTTCGAGATTGGAATAAGTTCCATGCAGTTCCAACAGACCCTATTAACCCAAGCATAAAGGAAACATTTTCAAATGTAATGATTTCTTTAGCTGATTTTAAAATTGAAATGATTTGATTTATTTTAATCACCTCCCCGTACAGGGAGTATAACACGAAACGAGGATTTTTAAAATGAAATTTCCGAGATATGTATATGTGATTACTCATGTAGTCACAGGAAAGAAATATGTAGGCAGCACAAGAAATGTTAAATCCAGATTTGCAGAGCATTTAAATCTTTTAAAATCTGGCAGACATACTGTCGAACTTTTTCAATCTGATTGTGATACTTTTGGTGCCAATTTAACTTGTGAGACGATTGACACAATATCGGATTATAGTGAAAAAGAAAAAGAGCATGAATGGCAGAAAAAACTTGGGACATTAAATCCGTCAACTGGTTATAACTACAAAGATCAGAAATGGAATAACCACAAAGACTGGGCTTTAAGCCATGGGAAAAGCACTGAAAGAAGAGAAAAATGGAAAGAAATATTAGAAAACAGTTCCGAACCATGTGTTCTGATTTCTGCGTGCATCACAAATTCCTGGCTCGGCAGAAACGGATTTGCAAAAGAATTAGGAATTTCCATAAAAGAGCTGAAAGAAATTGAATCTTATAAAAAAGAACCAACAATCAACCAGCTTAGAAAGATTAGTGAATTATCATCAATTCCTATGGACTTTATTTTTGTGCCAAATAACTTCAATTAAATTGAATTAGAAAGGGGTAGATTATGAATAAAATTTTCATTCCACACGAACTTAAAACAATCGAGGTTGACACAGAGAAGAAAATCTTCCGCATCAACGGAGAGGATTTCGGACATGAATGTACAGGTTTTATGATTTCCTGTACACCGGATGATTTCCGTATTGATATGGAAGTGGACACGACCGTACACTTTGCAAGCTATTCCAACAAAAGAAAATTGAGAGAACAGGGAACATATAAAGCAGAAGTTCCTTTGGTTGAGTCTCACAGAGCACCGTAAGCTTTCAGAAGATAAGAAACATTATATTCTGGGGTATATGGACGGAGTTATTGATTACAGTAATTCTGACCAGAAAGAAAGTAAGAAAGGAGCATGAAATGAGCGAAGTTGATACTTACATCAAAGAAAGCGCAGAAGTCCATCAGTTCGCCGCAGAGGTTGCGAGAATCATATCGGGCATTCCGCAGATGCCAGAGTTCTCGTCAGAAAGTATGAGCGTATCTGATGCAAGCCAATTGATTGGACTCCCTGTAACAGCAATCCGGGCAGGGATTGTGTACGGATGGCTGCCGATTGGCGTGGCTGTGCAGAATAACAAGCCAGCAAAAAACCTTTCCGGTGGCAGAATCACTTACATCATAAGCCCTAGGAAAGTCTATGAAGTAACTGGCCATGTCTGGAAAGGCAAAGAAGCTCTCAATAAGTGAGTGCCCCGGAGGGAGCCAACACCTCCACCCCGGAGCTTTGCACCCACTAAAGTACCTTAGTGGATAGATACATTATAGTTCTCTATCTGCTAATTGTAAAGACAAAAAAAGAATAAATAAGGAGAAATTAGCACGATATGAGTGAAATTAGAAACGAAAATCAGCCAACATGGACCGATATCGAAGTAGTGCTTGCGACTGAAATTGTCGAAGAAAGCAAGAAAAAGTCAAAAAGATGGTTCACGGCATGGATTGTAACCGCCGCCGCACTGGTGGCAAGCAATCTGGCATGGATTATGGGAGAAATGAAATGAAAGAGTATATGCTAATTGCTGTTTGTATGCTTGCCGGGAAATATGTAGACATGCCTATTTGGCTGAACATCTTTTTTGGCATCTCGGCAGCATGGGCGGTTCGCCAGATGAAAGCGGACTGGTAGGAAATAAGGAGGATAAGAAGATGTTCGAGAAAGAAATTGATGAAATTTATGGACTCTGTAAAAGAGTTGTGAATGAAGTTCCGACAGCAAGTGTCACATTCGATTATTCGATTTATGGACTGAAAGTATGTGGACTCAAGAGAAAAGAAGACGTTGTCCTGGGCTACGGCAAATTCAAGTGGGATTTGTACCGAAGCGTATCTTTTAACCCATTTTATGAGAACGCAAGCCGCGAAAGCCTCAAAGTAATCAAAACTTTCTTACTGGAGCTTCTGATAGATGGGAAGTGTCCAAATGAGTAAACAGATAGCAATTATGAAACTTCTTCCCAGTCTGGAGATAGCAGGATGTATTAATGAACTGCTCAGAGAGCTTCAGTCCAGAGGGGATCACATATTGGATTATGAAAACTGCGATATGTCTCTTGACCATGTGGAATACCACAAAGCCGAAGATATCGATGGAGAGAAGTTCGGAGATGCATCAGATAACCTTTATTGTTTCTTTAAGGCGGTGTAAGTATGGACGAACGCATTCAAGAAGTATTGAGATTAATCGACATACAACTTGCCACAGTCCCGGATAACCCTATCGAAGAATCATACAAGGCAAGAACGTTAGCGAGCTACGTACAGGCTCTGAACGGGCTTTTAACGGCTCAGAAATCATATAAGGAGGAAAGCAATGAGTGAATTTGAAATCCGTATTCCGGCAAGGAAGAAACAGCCTGTAACCGATAAGGATAACCCAGTTGTGAAAGTATCAGCAGGTGCATACAACGCACTGGTTGAAATCTATAACGAATCAACCTTATCAATGAAAGATATTGCGAGTTTGCTGATTATCGAGAGCAGTAAGCATGTGATTTATGACAAGGAGGAATAGAAGTGAATATATATGAGAAGTTAGGTATTATTCAGTCAAAGTTGAAAGCCCCTAAAGGACAGTACAATTCCTTCGGGAAATACAAATACAGGAGCTGTGAGGATATTCTGGAGGCTGTAAAACCGCTTCTGGCAGAAACAAAGACTGTGTTAAGCGTCACAGATCGGATGGAAGTTGTCGGGGATAGAATATACGTCAGGGCAGAAGCTCATCTGAACGACTGTGAAGATACCGGCGAAATTACAACCGTTGCTTATGCAAGGGAAGAAGAGTCAAAAAAAGGCATGGATTCTTCCCAGGTTACAGGCGCAGCGTCATCTTATGCAAGAAAGTATGCGCTGAATGGTTTGTTCTGCATTGATGACAACAAAGACAGTGATTCTACTAATGCAGGTAGCAGCGGAAAAACATCAGCTAAAAAGCCAGAATCAAAAGAACCTGTTGAGATGATTACTTCAGAAAATGTAATGAGCATCCAGAACATCATTGACAAATATCCGAATTCTAACTTGTTTGAACAGATTAAAACTCGTTTCAAGGTAGACGATGCGAAAGGACTCACAAAAGAAAAAGGGCAAAAATGTCTCAAAATGTTGATTGAGTACGATAAGCAGCATAGTGGAAAGGAATAAAAAATGAACAAAGTTATTCTTACAGGACGATTTACAAGAGATCCAGAAGTCAGATATACAAATGATGGAACATCAATCGCAAGATTTTCCATTGCAGTCAATAGAAGATTTGTAAAAGAGGGTTCTAATCAGAAAGCGGACTTCCTTAATTGTGTTGCATTTGGAAAATCTGCGGAATTTATCGAAAAATATTTCACAAAAGGAATGAAAGCAGATTTATCTGGAAGAATCCAGACAGGATCCTATACGAATAAAGACAGCGTGAAGATATATACAACAGATATTGTTGTCGAGGAAATCGAATTCGGCGAAAGCAAAGGTTCTTCACAGGCACAGACAGCATTGCCTACACCGAATCCAGAAGCCGACCCGGACGGCTTTATGAGCATTCCTGATGGTATCGACGAGGAGATGCCATTTAATTGATACAGATTGATAGCAGAGAACATCAGAAAGTTATTGATGGCATTAAAAAGGCATTTGACGAGGCAGGGGAAAAATGGTTCGTGTCAAAGCTGTATGTGGGTGATTACATGAATTATGATAACCCGCGTTTAGTAGTTGATAGAAAACAGAACCTTGCAGAGTTATGCGGAAATGTATGTCAGCAGCATGAAAGATTCCGATCTGAAATTATCCGGGCAAATGAAGCAGGAATAAAACTTGTCTTCTTATGCGAACACGGGAAAGGAATCGAAAAGCTGGACGATGTTCTCTGGTGGGAGAATCCCAGGGCGAAGAAGCGGGTTAAGAAAAATGGTATCTGGATTGAGCAAGAACAGAAAGTTATGCACGGCGATACGCTGTACAAAATTCTATGCACAATGCAGAGAAAATATGGCGTTGAGTTCCTATTTTGTGACAAGAAAAATACTGGAAAACGAATAATGGAGATTCTGTCGGATGGACAAAGAAAAAATTAAACAGCAGAACAGTATGAGAGATGTTCTTGCCAGATACGGAATGATTCCGAACAGAGCTGGCTTTATCAGTTGCCCATTTCATTCTGGTGACCGTACTGCTTCAATGAAAATTTACAAAGACAGCTACTATTGCTTCGGATGTGGTGCGACTGGTGACATTTTTACATTCGTCCAGAACATGGATAATTGCGATTTTAAGACAGCCTTTCAGATTCTTGGCGGAACATACCATAAACCTGATTTTTCGTCCAGAATGGCAATATATCACGCTCAGAAGCAAAAAGAAATGAGAGAGAAAGCAGAACGGAAGAAGAATGAAGAATTGCAGGAATGTTTGTCCGATATTGATTTTTACAGGTCTATTCTTGGCAGAGTAAGGCCATTATCAGATGGATGGTGCGAAGCATGGAACAAATTACAGCTTGCGTTATATGAGCATGGATTTCTAACAGGATTGGAAGAAGGTGATTAAAGAAAATGGAACAGATTAATAAGCTCACATCGGAATCAATTCTGGAAGAAGAAGTGTTTAATGAGATATTCAAGCAAGAAGATGAAATTTACAAGGCACGTTTGACATTGACGCTTCTGGACAGGGCAAAAGCACTTGGAGTTAAAAAGAAATTTGAAGATTTACTAAAAGCTTACACCAAGGTTCAGAAACAGATAATCGAGCAAGAGAAAAGCAATAGGACGTTATCTATGCTGGATCAGTGGACGAACTTCTCTGATTGCGAATACGACAGAATGAAGTGCCTTAACTGGGTAGCGGATGATGATGGAATCAGAATATCAAATACGAATCCAGGATCACCGGATATTATAGCTTGTTATCACCCTATTCTTCCAATCGAACGAATGAAGAATCTGGAGACCGGGGAAGAACAGATAAAGTTAATCTATAAGAGGAATAATAAATGGTCCGAGGTTATTGTGCCAAAAACTATGGTTGCATCAGCCAGTAAAATTGTTGGTTTATCCGCGCTTGGCATTTCAGTGACTTCTGAGAATGCGAAGTTCCTTGTACGTTATCTATCAGACGTTGAGAATGCAAATGACGATTATATCAATATTCAGTATTCATCAAGCAAAATTGGGTGGATCAGGGACTATTTTCTTCCCTATGACAAGGATATTGTATTCGATGGCGATATGAGATTTCGGCAGTTATATGAAAGCGTTAGCGTAGGTGGCAGCAGAACAGAATGGTATGAACACGTGAAGAAAGTTCGTGCTACCGGAAGGATTGAACCAAAAATCATGTTAGCTGCAAGCTTCGCCAGTATTCTGATCAAACTGGTCGGTGCTCTTCCATTCTTTGTAGACCTCTGGGGAGAAACTGAGGGTGGTAAGACTGTGACGCTTATGTTAGGAGCTTCCGTCTGGGCGAATCCGGGTGAATCACGATACATAGGAGACTTCAAGACAACAGATGTGGCTCTGGAAGCAAAGTCTGATATGCTCAACAACTTACCGCTGATCCTGGACGATACTTCCAAAGTGTCGGCTAAAATCCGGGATAATTTCGAAGGAATTGTATATGACCTGTGTTCTGGAAAAGGAAAGAGCCGTTCCAACAAGGAGCTGGGTGTTAATCGGGAGAATCGCTGGCAGAATTGTATTCTGACTAACGGTGAACGACCGCTCGCTGGGTATGTCAGCCAGGGCGGAGCGATTAACCGAATCATCGAGGTTGAGTGTTCTGAGAAAATATTTGATGATCCGCAGCTTACCGCAGATACGCTTAAAAAGAACTACGGGTACGCAGGAATTGATTTTGTGAATGTAGTTAAGGAAATGTCCATTGACGATATAAAAGCCATGCAGAAGCATTTTCAGAGTCTTATACAGGACGATGATAAAATGCAGAAGCAGAGTATATCAATGAGCATTATCCTGACAGCAGATAAAATCGCAACAGATCAGCTGTTCCATGATGGCCAGTACATTGACATTGAGACGGCTAAGAATCTTCTGACAGAGAAAGAAATGGTATCTGAAAACGAACGCGCTTACTGGTTCGTGCTTGATAAGATTGCCATGAACGGAATTAAATTCGATGATAACCCGGATATAAAAACAGAAAGGTGGGGAATTATCGACAATAATCCGGTAGAAAAAACGTCAACTGCAATAATCTATAGCGCAGCGTTTGATGATTTATGCAAAATCGGAAGATTCTCAAGAAAAGCATTTTTGTCATGGGCTGTTAAGAAGGGACTTGTGGAAACTGACAGCAGAGGTTATCCGACCAAAGCAAAAAAACTTGACGGAATTGTCACCAAATGTGTGTTTTTGAAAATTGTAGATGAAATTCCGAAAGGATTCGTGAATTGTAGTGATGATTTTGAAATTACGGACGATATTGTGTTTGATTAACAAACAATTCGTTCAAAAGGTAACCGGGTAACCTAGGTAACCTTTGATTCTGTATATATATATTTGAGTATTTATATGCACATATTGAGTATAAAAGTTTCCCTATATGAGAAAGTCAGGGTTACTCGGTTACTCGGTTACCTACCTGTAAAATCAATGGTTTACACGAATTAGTACGGTTACATCTCGGTTACTGTGGGTTACTTTATATTAAAATAATATAAATATATTATATTTATAAAATAAAATTAAATAGAGCGTATACAGTATATTGTATACAATACTCAAAGGGGATGATAAAAATAAAAGTAGAAGCAAAGGATATTCCATATATTCAAAGATTTATGACTGAATTTTGGAAAGTTATAAAAGATTTCTATTCAGTAGAACTTACAGACGAATATTCTAAGCAGGCCACTGATCGTCTGATAGAGCTTGGAGAGTATGCGGAAATGTGTCCTGATGATAATGATAAACAGTTTATCAAGAATTGTCTAGTCGCTTTTAATAAGTTATTAGATTCCAAACAGAGGGAAGTGAGAAAAAATGTACAACACTAAGAACAAATACGAACAGGGACAGGCTCTTAGAAAAGAAATATATATGTATATCGTCAGTTATATCAAACTGGTTGGATATGCACCGTCGATTACGGAAATTTCTGAAAGGGTGGATGCCGGGAGAGCTACGGTCTGGAAACATATTAATCAGTTGATTGATGATGACCTGCTCAAGACGAACCACCCCAGTACCGACAGGGCATATACTCCGGTTGGGTACGGAATAAGAAAGATAAGTAAGGAGATAAAATGAAACTTTATGACATTGTTGCAGCAGACGGTGAATTTGTAGAGTCCTTGACACAAAGAGAAATCATGAATAAATTCGGACTTACAAAATGCAGATTCCGTACATTCTTGGATAACAGCTATCTGATTGACGGCAAATATTGGATAGATGACTCCGCTGAAGATATGCAGGTGACTAGAAACGGATGCCGGAAGATGTTAAAACAGTTTGATGCTTTAACAGAAAACATAAGGAGGTTTGTTGGATGGGAAGCCTAAAAATCAAGCAGAAAAAGAAAGCATTCATTCCATATACAAATAAACAATCTCATATGTTCGCACAGTCTATCCAGAACTGCCAGAAAGAGTTAAAAGAGATGGAGTTAAAAGCCTTTGATGATGGGTTCGAGGATGGAAAGAACTGGTCTGACGTGCTGAATTTTGTGATTTTGTTCTATGTAATGCACGAATTACATGGATGGGGATGGAAACGTTACATGAAGTCCGTAAAAAGAATTAATAACTACATCAATGATATCAATTCTGGAAAAACATCATTGTCTGAAATGGTTGATGATTTGGAAAAGAAGCATCACATTCAGATTTGTGATGATTATAAGGAGCTGATTGAGAGATATGGAGCGTAAAGCTGCACCGATGATTTATATACAGAATAACGGACAGGTAGCATTTGGGTAAATGAAAGTAGGACGAGAAATGAATATTAAGTTAAAAGAAATCAGCAGAGACGATTTAAAGGTAGGAGATACCGTCGGAATTGCCAGAACGGTGAATTGCGGGTGGCTATCGACGTTCCGACATAGAAAAATTATTCCGGTTAAGATTACAAGAATCACTCCAAAAAGAACCAAGATTGAAACAGATATATATGAAGAACATGGAAAAGGCGAAAAGTTTTACGAATACGATGAAAATGCCAGAAAAGAAAATGAACTTCTGGCTGAAGCTATTGGAAAAGTACTTATGAACAAAATGGTCTTTCAGATGCCAGAGGATAGCGAGGTGGAAGCATGATTACATTCTTATTAGGATTCACCCTTGGAACCATATCCGGAGTGGTCGGCCTTGTATGTGTAGCGATCATGTACGATAAGCATCACCCAGACGAGTAGAAAGGAGAACGGTATGCTGACAAGGAATAAAAAACTGAAAGACTACGGTATTCCGGCAGAGGACATAGAAAAACTGAATACGATGCTGAAAGACTTCCCGGCAGAGTACGGATACCTGCTTTCCAGTGCCGCCTTGTCAGCTTGCCCGAAAAACACGGTGATAGCGGATATGGTTATTGAGAATATCCTACACCGGAAAAGCTACAGGAAAATCAGCAAAGAAAGATATATCCCGATGAACCCGAAAGACTTTTACGGATACAGACGCAAGACCGTCGCTGTACTGTATGAGAGAATGCGATTATTGGGAGTGTGGGAGGATGAGTAAATGAAGTTAATTGATTTAATATCAGCAATTGGCGGCGATCCTGAAAGTGAAGATAAAATTCAGATATGCCACCCGGGAAGAAACTGGGATAATTACGATACATTCAATGCCGGTTCGAAGCTGCTGAAACCATTTTACAATTTAAAGGTAAAATCTCTAACTGCGATAGATACGGATGTGTTCAGAGTTGATTTGGCTTTTAATGAGAAAGAGGGTGTGATTGAATGAGCAGACTGATTGATGCAGACGAATTAATTAAATACATCAAAATTTGGGAAATTGGAACAAGTATTAGTTCTGACCAGAAAGAGTTTATTGATTGCGTTAATCAACAGCCGACGGCTTTTGACATTGATGATGTTGTGGCACAATTAAAACAATTAAAAAGAGATATAAGGTATGATATTGCTTATGAAATTGTAAGAAATGTATTAGACAAGATTATTGAAATTGTGGAAGGTGGTGGAGTTGAATGAGAGAAATTCTTTTCAAAGCAAAGCGGGATGGCAATGGCGAATGGGTTGAGGGATGCTATGCGGAATGCAAGGGCAAGACATTCATTGGCATCGGTACATCTATTGGTATTGATGTGCTTAAAGGTTTTTGTACTCCTGTAATTAGGTGGTTTGAAGTTGATCCAGAAACCCTCTGCCAGTTCACAGGACTGACCGACAAGAATGGGAATAAGATATGGGAAAATGATGTCATTCAGTATGGCACAGTTGCGGCTGTTACTAAGTTCGGAGAATACGGTAATGGAGGTTTAGGATTTTATGTAGATTTTCCAGAAGAAACAAATTATCGAAAAGATTTTTCGTACTGGGCGAAGAAAGTGGTGGTTATCGGAAATGCTTTTGATGATCAGGAATTATTGCAGGAGGTACCAGAATGAGCAAATCAGTATTAGTGATTGATACACCAGAAAATTGCTATGATTGCCCGTTCGGAACTTCATACTGCGGTGAACTTGAATATGTGGGTTATT
>ERZ773108.2541-NODE-2541-length-15411-cov-3.816358_pt1 | contig 15411 bp, 6 predicted proteins | sample MGYA00580570_ERZ773108 | MGnify/ENA primary metagenome ERZ773108 (study PRJEB29015, sample SAMEA2737840) | human gut metagenome | biome: human gut; feature: human-associated habitat; material: faeces | place: China | collected 2012 ...
GTGGTCAACGGACCGGGCGAGGCGAAGGAAGCCGATCTCGGTGTAGCCGGCGGTATCGGCGAAGGACTTCTGATACGCAAGGGCGAGATTGTGAAAAAACTGCCGGAGAGTGAACTTTTACCGGCGCTCAAAGCGGAGCTTGACCGGATGGTGGAAGAGAAAAAAGCAAAGGAATGATAGAATGAAAACATTTCTGGAGGTATTTCCAGATTTACATATTGCGGAAAATGTGCGGGGACTGCTTGAAATGGTCGGGATCGAGAAGATCTCGACGAACCGTGACCGGAGCGTGATCCGCGTATACATCGACAGCCCGCGCCTGATGCACAAGCAGAGTATCTACGATCTGGAAAAAGGCATCAAGGAGCAGTTGTTTCCGGGCAAACGGGTGACGATCAAGATTTTGGAGAAATACCATCTGTCCAGCCAGTACACGCCGGAAAAACTCATGAATGTATACCGGGACAGCATTTTGATGGAGCTGAAAAATTACAGTATCCTTCTTTATAATATGTTCCGTAAGGCGGAGATGAATTTTGAAGAAGAAGGATACCTGAAGCTGTCGCTGGAGGACACGATGATCGTGCGCGATAAGGCACCGGAGCTGGTGCGGATTCTGGAGAAAATCTTCACCGAGCGCTGCAATGTGCCGGTGGTTGTGAAGACTTCCTACCGTCCGGTTGAGAAGAAGAATACTGAGCCGGAGATCATCTACATGAAGCCGCAGGCGGCAGGCGAGAGTGGCACGGCAGGCGGAAGCGGCGCGGCTGCCGGAGCAGCAGGTGCCAATGAGGCGTATATGGAACCATCGGGGGCAGAACCTGCCTCTGGCGGTGTCGATCTGCCATTTGACGAGGGAAAGACTGTTTTAAAACCGGTTGGTAAGCTGAAAGCCGGGGGGAATCCGGCAGGAGGCAGAAACCAGGCAGGCAGCGCAAATGCTGGATCTGGCAAGGGCGGCGAGTACCGCCGTTCGGGCTATATGAAGAAATCCGACAATCCGGATGTGCTGTTTGGGCGCGATTTCGATGAGGAGGCGAGCCCGATCGAGGAGTTGGAAGGCGAGGTTGGGCAGGTTGTCATCCGCGGAAAGATCCTGACTTGCGAGCTAAGGGAGCTTCGCAGCGGCAACACACTGTTTATGTTTTCGGTAACGGATTTTACAGATACAATCGGCGTCAAGATCTTTGCACGGGAGGATACGCTGGATGATTTGAAGACGGCGACCAAGGCGGGACAGTTTGTCCGCATCAAGGGTGTTGCCAACATTGATAAATTTGATGGCGAGCTGACGATCGGTTCGGTTTCCGGCATCAAGAAATGCGAAGATTTCACCAGCAAGCGGATGGACAACAGTTCGGTCAAGCGCGTGGAGCTTCACTGTCACACAAAGATGAGCGATATGGACGGTGTTTCCGAGGTCAAGGATATCATCAAACGTGCCAAACAGTGGGGCATGGACGCGATCGCTGTCACCGACCACGGCTGTGTGCAGGCGTTTCCGGATGCGAACCATGCGGTTGATAAGGGCGAAAACTTCAAGATCCTCTATGGTGTTGAGGGCTATCTCGTCGATGATATGAAGGAACTGGCGGAGAATGAGAAAGGACAGACGTTAGACCACACCTGCGTTGTATTCGATATCGAGACGACCGGTTTCAGCCCGATCAAGAACCGCATCATCGAGATCGGCGCGGTGCGTGTGACGGATGGAAAGATTGTGGACAAATTCAGCACATTTGTCAACCCGGAAGTGCCAATCCCCTATGACATTGAACAGCTGACAAGCATCAACGACGGCATGGTAATCAGCGCGCCGACGATCGAAGAGGTTCTGCCGGAGTTTCTGGCATTCTGCGAGGGTGCGGTCATGGTCGCGCACAACGCGTCGTTTGATATCAGTTTCATCAAAGAAAATGCGAGACGGCAGGGACTCACATTCCAGCCGACCGTTCTCGATACGGTTTCGCTGGCGCGTGTCCTGCTGCCGAACCTGAACCGCTTCAAGCTCGACACGGTAGCGAAAGAGCTTAAAATTTCCCTCGAAAACCATCACCGGGCGGTCGATGATGCGGGGGCGACGGCAGAGATTTTTGTCAAGTTCATCGAGATGTTAAAGGCTCGTGATATCGAAAACCTGACGCAGCTCAACGAACTCAGCAAAATGACACCGGAAATGATCCGGAAGATGCCGACCTACCATATTATTATTTTGGCGAAGAATGATGTCGGGCGAATCAACCTGTACCGGCTGATTTCCCAGTCAAACCTGACGTATTTTGCAAAACGTCCGCGGATTCCAAAGAGTCTGCTGGCGAGCCACCGCGAGGGGCTGATTCTTGGATCGGCGTGCGAGGCGGGCGAGCTGTTTCAGGCGATTCTGCGCGGGGTTCCGGAGGAGGAACTGGGAAAAATAGCGAATTTCTACGATTATCTGGAAGTGCAGCCGCTTGGAAACAACGCATTTATGCTGCGGGATGAGAAAAGTTCGGTCAACACCTGGGAGGATCTGCAGGATCTGAACCGCAAAGTGATTGAACTTGGCGAACAGTGGAACAAGCTGGTCTGCGCGACCTGCGACGTACATTTTCTCGATCCGGAGGATGAGGTCTACCGCCGTATCATCATGGCGAGCAAGGGCTTTAAGGATGCAGACGATCAGGCACCACTGTATCTGCGGACCACCGAGGAAATGCTGGGGGAATTTGAATATTTAGGCAGCGATAAGGCGGAGGAGATCGTTATCACAAACACGCGCAAGATCGCGGCGATGTGTGAGCGCATTTCCCCGGTACGCCCGGACAAGTGTCCGCCAGTTATTCCGAATTCGGATGATACGCTGCGTACCATCTGCTACAACCACGCGCATGATATGTACGGCGATAAGCTGCCGAAGGTGGTAGTCGATCGGTTGGAGCGTGAACTTCACTCGATCATTTCCAATGGATTCGCCGTTATGTATATCATCGCGCAGAAGCTGGTTTGGAAGTCGAATGAGGATGGATATCTGGTTGGTTCGCGAGGATCCGTTGGTTCCTCGCTGGCGGCGACGATGTCTGGTATCACGGAGGTAAATCCGCTGAGCCCGCATTATTACTGCCCGAACTGCCATTATTACGATTTTGATTCCGAAGACGTAAAGAAGTTTTCGGGTATGGCGGGCTGCGATATGCCGGATAAGATATGTCCAAAGTGCGGAAAACCGTTGAAAAAAGACGGGTTCGACATCCCGTTTGAGACGTTCCTGGGATTCAAGGGCGATAAGGAGCCGGATATCGACTTAAACTTCTCCGGCGAGTACCAGAGCCGGGCGCACAGCTATACGGAGGTCATCTTCGGAAAAGGACAGACCTTCCGTGCGGGGACGATCGGTACGTTGGCGGATAAGACAGCGTATGGTTTTGTGGCGCATTATTATGAGGATAAAGGAATCCGTAAGCGCCGGTGCGAGATTGAGCGCATCGTGTCCGGCTGCGTCGGCGTGCGGCGTACCACCGGACAGCATCCGGGCGGTATCATCGTACTGCCCCTCGGAGAGGAGATTGACACGTTTACACCGGTGCAGCACCCGGCGGACGATATGACGACACGCACCGTCACGACGCATTTCGATTACCACTCCATCGACCACAACTTGTTGAAACTCGATATTCTCGGACACGATGATCCGACCATGATTCGTATGCTGCAGGATTTGACGGGACTCGACCCGGTTAAGGATATTCCACTGGATTCGAAGGAGGTCATGAGTCTCTTCCAGAACACGGAGGCGCTCGGTGTCACGCCGGAGGATCTCGGCGGCTGTAAGCTCGGGGCGCTTGGCATTCCGGAGTTTGGTACAGACTTCGCGATGCAGATGTTGATCGATGCCAAACCGAAATATTTTTCGGATTTGGTGCGGATTTCCGGTCTGTCCCACGGTACGGATGTATGGTTAGGAAACGCGAAAGACCTTATCCTGAGCGGACAGGCGACGATTCAGACGGCGATCTGTTGTCGAGACGATATTATGATTTATCTGATTCAGAAAGGACTCGAAGAGGGACTCTCCTTCACTATCATGGAGTCTGTCCGAAAAGGAAAAGGACTGAAACCGGAGTGGATCGAGGAGATGAAAGCTCACGATGTGCCGCAGTGGTATATCGATTCCTGCCTGAAAATCAAGTATATGTTCCCGAAAGCGCACGCGGCGGCTTACGTTATGATGGCGTGGCGTGTGGCGTACTGTAAGGTATTTTACCCGCTGGCGTACTATGCGGCATATTTCAGCATCCGTGCGAGTGGATTTACCTACAAGCTGATGTGCCAGGGGCGCGATAAGCTGGAGTACCATCTGGCGGAGTACAAGAGCCGGTCGGATTCTCTTTCCAAGAAAGAGCAGGACACGCTGCGCGATATGCGTATCGTACAGGAAATGTACGCGCGCGGATTTGAGTTCATGCCCATCGATATTTACCGGGCAAAAGCCCGCAATTTCCAGATCATAGACGGAAAGCTGATGCCATCGTTAAGCAGTATCGACGGACTCGGCGAGAAAGCGGCAGACGCGATTGTTTTTGCGGCGGAGGACGGAAAGTTCTTGTCGAAAGAGGACTTTATCAACCGTACCAAGGTTACGAAGACGGTGTGCGATCTGATGGCAGAGCTGGGAATTCTGACGGGGCTGCCGGAGAGCAATCAGCTTTCGCTGTTTGATATGGTGATGTAAAAGAGCCGTACTAAAAAATGGGCTCAATTACTATATAATTATTTAAAAATAAACATATGAAGGAGAAGAAAAATGAAACGTTCAATGGAAACAACGTGCATCCAGGGCGGATGGCAGCCGAAAAATGGCGAGCCGAGAATTCTGCCGATCTACCAGAGCACGACCTTTAAGTATTCAACCAGTGAGCAGATGGGAAGACTCTTCGATCTGGAGGAAAACGGATATTTTTATACCCGTCTGGCAAACCCGACCAATGATGCAGTCGCAGATAAGATCCGTGAGCTGGAGGGCGGCGCGGCAGCAATGCTGACATCCTCCGGACAGGCGGCAAACTTTTATGCGGTATTTAATATCTGCGGCGCGGGCGATCATCTGGTCTGCTCGGCAACCGTATACGGCGGCACATCAAACCTGTTTGTCGTTACGATGAAAAAAATGGGCGTCGATGTTACGTTAGTTGACCCGGATGCGCCGGAAGAGGAGATCGAGAAGGCGATCCGCCCGAACACAAAGTGTATCTTCGGTGAGTCGATCGCAAACCCGGCTCTGGTAGTGTTGGATCTGGAAAAATTTGCCCGGATTGCACACAGAAATGGTATTCCATTTATTGTAGATAATACGTTTGCAACTCCGATCAACTGCCGTCCGTTCGAGTGGGGCGCAGATATTGTAACGCATTCTACTACAAAATATATGGATGGACATGCGATGACCGTCGGCGGCTGCATCGTGGACAGTGGCAACTTTGACTGGGAGGCGCATGCAGACAAATTCCCGGGTCTGACGACGCCAGATGAGTCTTACCACGGCATTATTTACACGAAGAAATTCGGTAAGGCGGCTTATATCACCAAGGCAACCGCACAGGTAATGCGTGATCTCGGTTCCATCCCGTCCCCGCAGAATTCCTTCTTATTGAATATCGGTCTGGAGACACTGCATCTGCGTGTGCCGCGCCACTGTGAGAATGCACAGAAGGTCGCCGAGTATTTACAGAGCCGTGAAGATGTGGCCTGGGTGAATTATCCGGGACTTGAAAATGATAAATACCATGCACTGGCGCAGAAATATATGCCGAACGGTACATGCGGCGTTATTTCTTTCGGCTTAAAGGGCGGTCGTCAGGCAGCTGGCGAGTTCATGGATAAGCTGAAACTGGCAGCCATCGTAACCCATGTTGCCGATGCGAGAACCTGCGTGCTGCATCCGGCAAGTCATACTCACCGTCAGCTCTCCGACGAGCAACTCAAGGAGGCGGGCGTTGATCCGAGCCTGATCCGTTTGAGTGTCGGAATTGAGAATGCGGATGATATCATCGAGGATATCCGTCAGGCACTGGAGGACTAAAATTCCAGGAAATGGCGCTATATAAGCCTTATGCGGAATATCAGTGAGATGTTTCAATGCGGTTGTTAAAATGAGCGCTTGCAATGACAGGTCAGTCGGGATGACACATAAATCTGTGTCAGTCTCTGGCTGACCTCTTGTTTTATTTGCAAAAATCTGTCATACTATGAGAAATGGCACTGTAGTTTTAAATGATATGACAGATGCCCGATGAACGAGATAGAGAAATGGACTGGTAGAAAATGGAGAAAATACTTAAAAAATTGAAAAAACTGCTGCGTCTGATTTTCGGGCGTACCACGCTGGGAACGCTGTTTCTGCTGATACAGATTCTTGTGCTCTTTGCCGGGTTTGACTGGTTTAGAGAGTACCTGATTTATATGTATGGCGGATCTGCGATACTCAGTGCCCTGATATTGATCTATATTATCAGCGATGAAGGAAACAGCACGATCAAGCTGTCCTGGGTTGTGCCGATTCTGGTATTTCCAGTGTTTGGAACGCTGTTTTATCTGTTTTTGACGCTGCAGCCTGGCACGCACCGTATTAACCGGCGGATCGAGGAAGTTGGGACAAAACTGCGTCCGTACCTTTTACAGGATCCGGAGGTGCTGGCACACTATGAGAGCATCAGCGCCAGCGGCGGCAATCTCGTCCGCTATATGAACCAGTACGGACGTTTCCCGGCGTATGAAAATACGGGGGCACGTTATTTCCCGCTGGGAGATGATATGTTTCCAGTATTATTGGAAGAACTCAAAAAAGCGGAACATTTTATATTTATGGAATATTTTATCGTAGAACACGGAGTGATGTGGGATGCGATTTTACAGGTGTTAGAGACGAAGGCCGCCGAGGGCGTGGAAGTCCGATTTATGTATGACGGCATGGGAAATCTCTTCACGCTGCCGCACGGCTATGAGAAGGCGATGCAGGAGAAGGGGATCCAGTGCAAGATTTTTGCGCCGGTGCGTCCGGCTCTCTCGAGTTATCAGAATAACCGCGATCACCGGAAGATCTGCGTGATTGATGGTCATACTGCGTTTACCGGAGGCGTGAACCTGGCGGATGAGTATATCAACCAGCGGGTGCGCTTTGGACACTGGAAGGACACGGCAGTCCTGATCAAAGGAAAAGCCGTGGATAGTTTTACGATGATGTTTCTGCAGCTCTGGGATGTGACGGAGCGGGATGGCGAGGAGTACCGCCGATTTTTATGTCCGCCGGAATTTCATATGCCGGCGGGGATGGCATACGGCGGCTTTGTGATGCCGTATGCGGACAGCCCGCTCGACGGGGAAAATGTCGGCGAGTCGGTGTACCTCGATATTTTAGGGCGTTCACGCCGGTATGTGCACATCACGACCCCGTATCTGATTCTCGATGATACGACGCTGGCGGCGCTCAAGTTTGCAGCAAAGCGCGGCGTGGAGGTCATTATTATCATGCCGCATATACCGGATAAGTTATATGCGTACCTGCTGGCTCGCAGCTATTATGCAGAGCTTCTGCGGGCTGGTGTCCAGATCTATGAATACACGCCGGGCTTTATCCATGCGAAGATGTTTACGAGCGACGATGAGAAGGCGGTGGTCGGAACGATCAACCTTGATTTCAGAAGCCTGTATCTGCATTTTGAGTGTGCGTCCTATTTCTTCCGCAATGCGGTTGTGATGGATGTGGAAGAAGATTTCCAGAAAACACTTGCAAAGAGCGAGCGGATCACTCTGGAAAACTGCCGGAAGTATCCGTTTATCCGGCGGTTTGCGGGGAAGGCGCTGCGGATTCTGGCGCCGCTTATGTAGAACTTCAAAACGAGAGATATGGCATATTTATGTTTTCTTGAATGAAAAACAAGGATAAATAAGCAAAAAATGTGAGAGCAAATGACGAACAGGGAGAGATAAACGTATGGAATGGCACGATGGAAGACACCGCTGCTGCTGGGCGAATCCAAAGAATGAATTGTATATCCGTTATCACGACGAGGAGTGGGGAAAGCTGGTTCGGGATGATGCGAAGCTCTTTGAGATGCTGATCCTTGAATGCTTTCAGGCAGGGCTTTCGTGGGAGTGCATTCTCAATAAGCGGGAGGCATTCCGCGCCGCGTTCGATGAATTTGACCTGGACAAGGTGTGCGGTTACGACGAGGCGAAGGAGGAAGCACTCCGGACCGCCCCGGGAATTGTACATAACCGGCTGAAAATTCATGCCGCTGTCACGAATGCACGGATATTCCGGGAAATTCAGAATGAATATGGGAGTTTTGACGCGTATCTGACTCACTGGACAGGAGATGCGGTGATTCATGAGACAGGCAAGGTCAGCTCGCCGCTCTCAGATGCAGTGTCGGCAGATCTCAAAAAGCGTGGGATGAAGTTTGCCGGGACGGTGATTATTTATTCGTATCTGCAGGCGGTCGGGCGGATTGAGTCGCATGAGGATGGATGCTTTCTGGAATATAAGATGTAAAATAACAAGATGGCAGGTGCAGGGAAAAGAGCGTGCCAGGGTTTTTGTTTCATGGGAAATTATGTCCTATGAAACAAAAAACGCTCCGCGAGGATGCGCACTCGCGCGAAGCAGAAACATGTTGCAAGCGACCGCGCTTGGCGCGAGAATGTGCCAAGGCACATTCTTTTTCACGGGAGGACGGAGCGATGGATTCCGAGAATGCGAATAAGAGTAAGAAGAAAAAGACTTCAAACATAATACAGATCTGCATCGGCGTGCTGGCGGTTGTGCTGGCGGCACTGATTATCGTGATGATGGGAATTGTCTCCAGTATTCAGGGAACGGCGCGTGTGGTCAATTATGCGGGACTGGTGCGCGGAAAGACACAGCGTATCATTAAATTGGAAATTTCCGATCAGCCGGAGGATGGTATGATTCAGGATATTGAGGCCTTCGTCGACGGTCTGCGGAATGGCAATGGCGAACTGGGGCTGGTGCGCCTTGATGACGGGGCGTTTCAGAGTAAGATGCAGGAGTTGGAGGAGTACTTTGCCGCGCTTCACTATGAAATCCTGCGTGTCCGAGAAGTCGGCTATGAGAATACAGAGATCATTGATAAGAGCGAGCGGTTCTTTGAAATCTGTGATGAGGCGACGGGACTGGCGGAGGCGTATTCCCAGAGGAAGGCATCCTCGCTGACGGTAATTGAAAAATATATCACGATTGATATTATTGTTCTGATGCTTCTGATTGGATATGAATTTATCAAGGCGGTGCGCTATGCGGCGATGAACCGTATTCTGCAGAAGAAAGTCTATCTCGATGAGGCGACGGGCCTGCCAAATAAAAATAAATGCGAAGAGATTCTGGAGGGAAGCGACGGAGGAGAAGAAATTTCCGGCGTGTATGCGGTCTGCGTGTTTGACCTCAACAATCTGCGCACGATCAACAACAGTCTGGGTCACGACAAGGGAGACGAATATATCCGTTCCTTTGCCGTTCAGCTTCGAAAAGCAGTCCCGGAGGAGAATTTCGTCGGAAGAAACGGCGGAGATGAGTTTCTTGCCATTCTGCGCGGACTGAACCGCGAAGAAGTGGAAGCGTGCATGAATCACATCCGCACGCAGACGGCAGAATATTCCCGCCAGCACCCGGAGATGCCGATCAGCTACGCCGGAGGCTATGCACTGTCCACGGAATTTGAAGACTGTGATATCCGGGAACTGTTCCGCCATGCGGATCAGAACATGTATATCGACAAAAACCGCGCGAAGATGGAAGAAGCCGCCGCAGAGCGGAAGATCAGCCTGGAAGCGCTGGACGTCGTAAAGAAAAAGGGATACCATTTTTCCAACTGTATTTACTGCAATGCAAGACAGGACCAGTACCGGATTCTGCGCGCCGTTTCGGGTTTTTTCCTTGCCGAGGACGGCAGCTATACCGGTGCGGCCGAGCATATTGTGCAGGGCATCACGGATGAGGAAAAGAGAAAGGAAATGCGTAGAATGCTGGATCTTACCCATCTGAAGGAGTGCTATCAGAAGGGAGAAGAGAGCGTAGAAATTCTGTACGAGTATCAGGAGGGCAGCGAAGGGGAAGCGCTCTGCCGGGGAAAAGTCACCATTCTATTCTACGACGCGGCCGAGGACGGCGGACTGCACCATTTTCTGATGGGCTTTGAGCGGTTCCGCTCCAATGGGGAAGCTGCTCGGAATGAAAAAGAACAGCTCGACCAATACTATGAACGGATGAAACAGTCGATCATTGAAAACAGCCACTACGCCGAGGCACTTCTCGAGACGGCCGAGGCCGTGTTCGCCGTTGATCTGACGAATGATTCGCTGGAGCAGATTTTTTACCACAGCGGGCAGAAGAAATTTGACCTCAATATAGATCTGCCGTGTTCCTACGAGAAATACTGCGGGGAATGCAGTGCGTTTGTCGCGGAGGAGACATTGGAATCATACCGCATTGTGGATTCCTCGAAGAAACTGCTGCAGCGCTTTGAAAACGGAGATAAGCAGGTAGTCGTGGAGTATCAGGAAACAGATGAGTCCGGCAGAAGAATATGGCTGCAGAAGACGGTTCTTATGTCACAGGATACCGTCTACGACCGAAAGACAAAGCGGGAGAGCGTTGTGGTACACGGCATGATCCTTTTCCGTGATACGTCAGAGTTCCACAGCCGGGAAGAGAGGGAGAAGATACAGCTTCAGGATGCCTTTAGAGCTGCAGACAGTGCAAGTCGTGCAAAAACAGAATTTATGAACCGCATGAGCCACGATGTGCGCACGCCGATCAATGGCATTATGGGCATGCTGGATATCATCCGCAAAAACCGGCAGGATGAGGCAAAAGTGGACGACTGCCTCGATAAAATCAATCTTTCCGCAAGCCATCTGCTGGCACTCGTCAACGATGTGCTCGATATGAATAAGCTGGAGTCCGGAAAAGAGACGATCGAGAGCGCTTCTTTTGATCTGACGCATCTGATGGATGATGTGGCATCCCTTGTCAATGCGCAGATTACGGAGATGGGCATTACCCACCGTATGCACCGCGGTGAGCTGACGCACACGAGACTGATCGGCAGTCCGCTGCGCCTGCGGCAGATTATGCTGAATCTCTTCAGCAATGCAATCAAGTACAACAAGCCGGGCGGAACGATCGATACGTATGCGGGCGAAGTCTCCTGCGACGGAACCCGGGTCGTCTACGAGTTCCGCATCATGGACAGCGGCATCGGAATGAGCAGCGAATTTATCGAAAAAGAGCTGTTCCATCCGTTCACACAGGAGAAGTCCGGTGCGAGAACGCAGTACAAGGGAACGGGCCTTGGCATGTCGATCGTCAAAGAACTGATCGAAAAAATGCAGGGCACGATCGAGGTAACGAGCCAGCAGGGCGTCGGAACGACGTATGTATTCCGGCTTCCGTTTTACATTGACTGCGAGGGACAGCGGATTCAGGAAGTAAAGACACGGATCGCAGGAAAAGAGCTTGTCCGCTTCCACGTTCTGCTTGTCGAGGATAATGAGATCAACATGGAAATCGCCGAGTTTTACCTGACCGATCACGGTGCGACGGTGGAAGAGGCATGGAACGGCCGCGAGGCGGTCGAAAAGTATGCGGCGAATCCGCAGAAATTTGATGTGATTTTAATGGATCTGATGATGCCTGTGATGGGCGGTCTTGAGGCAGCGCGGCAGATCCGCACCATGGAGCTTCCGGAAGCAAAACAAGTCCCGATCATCCCGATGACGGCGCAGTCCTCCGAAGAGAGTAAAGAGGGATGCCGCGCAGCGGGCATGAACAGCCATCTGACCAAGCCGATCGAGCCGGACAGCCTGGTGCAGACGATCTTGGAGACAACGGAACATGCCTTTGGAAAATAGAGGAGAAAACGATGAGTTTTACGCATTTACATGTGCATACCGAATACAGCCTTCTGGACGGATCGAACAAGATCAAAGAGTACGTTGCCAGAGTCAAGGAGCTTGGCATGAACAGCGCCGCGATCACCGATCACGGCGTCATGTTCGGCTGTATCGATTTTTATAAAGAAGCCCGCGCGCAGGGCATCAAGCCGATCCTCGGCTGTGAGGTTTACGTGGCGCCGGGTTCCCGTTTCGACCGCGAAACCAGCCGCGGAGAGGACCGGTACTACCATCTGGTTCTGCTGGCGGAAAATAATACGGGCTATTCCAATCTGATGAAGATTGTTTCGGCGGGCTTTATCGATGGATTTTACTATAAGCCGCGTGTCGACATGGAGATTCTGGAAAAGTATCACGAGGGCATTATCGCGCTTTCCGCCTGCCTTGCAGGTGAGGTGGCGCGTGCGATGGTGCGGAACCAGTACGAGATGGGAAAAGAGGCCGCACTGCGGTATGAGAAGATTTTCGGAAAAGGCAATTTCTTCCTGGAACTGCAGGATCACGGCATCTCGGAGCAGCGGATGGTCAATCAGCAGCTGATGCGCCTCTCGGCAGAAACCGGCATCGAGCTGGTGGCGACGAATGATATTCACTACACGTACGCAGAAGATGCGGATTCCCACGATATTCTTCTGTGCCTGCAGACCGGAAAGAAGATCACGGATGAGGACCGCATGCGCTACGAGGGCGGCCAGTATTTCGTGAAATCCGAGGCGGAGATGGCATCGCTCTTCCCGTATGCACCGCAGGCAATCGAAAATACACAGAAAATTGCAGACCGGTGTAATGTGGAGATCGAATTTGGTGTCACAAAACTTCCGAAATTCGATGTGCCGGAAGGATACACTTCCTGGGAATACTTAAATAAGCTCTGCTACGACGGCCTCGAGGAACGGTATTACCCGGCGACGGATGAACTGAAAGCGCGGCTGAAATACGAGCTTGATACGATCAAAACGATGGGTTACGTCGATTACTTCCTGATCGTGTGGGATTTCATCAAATTTGCGCGCGACCACGACATCATGGTCGGACCGGGACGAGGATCGGCGGCCGGAAGTATTGTTTCCTACACCCTTGGCATCACACAGCTGGATCCGATGCGGTACCAGCTCCTGTTCGAGCGTTTCCTGAACCCGGAACGAGTTACCATGCCTGATATCGACGTGGATTTCTGTTTCGAACGCCGCCCGGAGGTCATCGACTATGTAACGAGAAAATACGGCAAGGACCGCGTTGTACAGATCGTCACATTCGGTACACTGGCGGCGCGCGGTGTCATCCGCGATGTCGGCCGTGTGCTGGATATGCCGTATGCACAGGTCGATTCGATTGCGAAGATGATTCCGAATGAACTGAATATCACGATCGACAAGGCACTGCAGATGAACCACGAGCTGCGGGAGCTGTATCAGGGCAATGAAGAGGTTGCACATCTGATCGACATGTCACGGAGACTTGAAGGTCTGCCGCGCCACACGTCGATGCACGCCGCCGGTGTTGTCATCGGCTCGCGTCCGCTGGTGGAATTTGTGCCGCTCTCGCGAGGAAGCGACGGAACGATCGTCACGCAGTTCACGATGACGACGCTCGAGGAACTGGGACTTCTGAAAATGGACTTCTTAGGACTACGTACACTTACAGTTATAAAAGACTGTATGGACTTAGTAAAACAATGTAGAGGCATAGATGTTGAATTTGATAAAGATATGTCAGATCCAAAGGTATATAAATTATGGCAAGAAGGGAAAACATCTGGAATATTCCAATTTGAAAGCCAAGGTATGACAAACTTTATGAAAGAATTGAAACCAGACTGTTTAGAAGATTTAATAGCAGGTGTTTCATTATACAGACCAGGACCAATGGATCAAATTCCTCGTTATATTAGAGGAAAACTAAATCCAGGTCATAACGAATATACACATCCGGCATTAGAGCCAATTTTAAATGTAACTTATGGATGTATGGTGTACCAAGAACAGGTTATGCAAATAGTTAGAGATCTAGCAGGTTATTCACTAGGTAGAGCAGATTTAGTTAGAAGAGCTATGGGTAAGAAAAAGCTTGATGTAATGGCAAAAGAAAGAGAAATATTTATTCATGGAGAAATAGATGAAGCGGGAAATGTTTTAGTACCAGGTTGTGTAAGAAATGGAATAGATGAAAAAAGTGCAAATAAAATATTTGACGAAATGGCAGAATTTGCAAAATATGCATTTAATAAATCACATGCAGCATGTTATGCAGTTGTAGCATATAGAACAGCATATTTAAAAGCATATTATCCAGAAGAATTTATGGCAGCTACATTAAACAGTTTTCTAGGAAACTTAGATAAAGTACCAGAATATATAGATGAATGTAAAAGGCTAAAAATAGAAATATTAAAACCAGATGTAAATAAAAGTTTTACTAAATTTACGGTTGACAATGGAAAAATAAGATTTGGATTAGGAAGCATAAAAAATGTTGGTGTAGCAGTTGTTGAAAACATTGTAGAAGAAAGAGAAAAACACGGAAAATATGAAAGTTTTACAGATTTTTGTGAAAGAACGAAAGACTTAGGTGTAAACAGAAAATGTGTAGAAAGCTTCATAAAAGCAGGGTGTTTTGACGAATTTGAACAAACAAGGCATACACTCTTGGAATCTTTTGAAGGAATATTAGATACAATTCAAAGTGAAAATAAAAAAGCCTTTGATGGACAAGTTACAATGTTTGATTTAGGAGGAAATGAAAACGAAAATCTAGATTCAATTAAATATAATTTTATTGAAGTAGAAGAGCTTTCAGAAAAGGAATTATTATCAATGGAAAAAGAAATGCTTGGAATTTATTTATCTGGTCATCCATTAGAAAAAATAAAAGAACAAATAGCAGCACAAAGCACAATAAATACATTAAAAATGAAAGAAATTGAAGAAAATATATCTAATCCAGAAATAAAACTACCATATAAAGATGGGCAAAACGTAAAATATGCAGGAATAATAACATCTATAAAAAAGAAATACACAAAAAATAATAAACTAATGGCATTTATAACAGTGGAAGATTTATATGGAACTACAGAAATAATTTTGTTTGAAAGTGCATATCAAAATAGTAGTAATAGTTTAGTAGAAGAAAATGTTGTAATGATAGAAGGAAGACTAAGCATAAGAGAAGATGAAGATGTAAAAATAATTGCAAATAAAATAACAGACTTTGGAGTAAAAAAGAAACAAATTTTGGAATTAAACATAACAGGAACAACAGAAGAAACTAAAGCGAAATTAAGAGGAGCAATACTATATTTTACAGGAGATAAAAACAATATTCAAGTGCAAATATTGCAAGATGGAGAAATAAAGCCATGTGGGGCAATATATTTAACAGATGGAATTTTAAAAGAATTTCAGGAAATATTAGGAAATGAAAATGCCTATGTAAAAGATATATAGTTTAATTAAAATTATTGTT
>ERZ773108.2542-NODE-2542-length-15408-cov-3.320654_pt1 | contig 15408 bp, 17 predicted proteins | sample MGYA00580570_ERZ773108 | MGnify/ENA primary metagenome ERZ773108 (study PRJEB29015, sample SAMEA2737840) | human gut metagenome | biome: human gut; feature: human-associated habitat; material: faeces | place: China | collected 2012 ...
AGGATGTGGAAATGATGCTCTTTTTCTTATAAACAAAGGTTTTTATGTTACATGTATAGACAAAGAGGAAAAATCAAGAGAAAATATTGAAAATAAAATAGAAAATAAAGATAAATTAAAAATTATTATAGATGACTTTGAAAATGTTGAATTAAAAAAAGTCAATCTAATATATTCTTGTTTTAGTTTACAATTTTGTAATCCGAAAAAAATAGATGATTTAATGCAGAGAATAACAAAAAGTGTTTATAAAAATGGCTTTTTTGTTCGGTAACTTTTTAGGAAATGAGGATGAATGGATAAAATATAATAATAAAATGTCTTTTTTTTCAAAAGAAAAGTTGTTATCATATTTTAATGATTTTGAAATTATGTATTTTTCAGAAAAAAAATATATAAAAGATAGCATATCTGATAAAAATAAAAAATGGCATATATTTGAAATATATGCAAAGAAAAAAGTATAAAAAATTGTATTTATATTTCAGTAAAACTTGAAATAAATGAAAGAAATAATGTATATGTAAAGGTTTTATCTATATAACTTACAAGTTATAATTGAGATGTGATTAAAAAATTAGGCAATTACTTAAAAAGTAAAAGTCTAGTTTTTTATTTTTGTTGCAAAAATATAATAAAATAAAAGTGTAAGATATCTTATAAAGGAGCAAAAAAGTAAAAGAGAAAAAAGAACTAGATAAATTGAAAAATAATTATAAAAATATGTTACCTTTTTTTTTAAAATGGTAATATATAAATAGATATCTAAGAAGGAGCTCTAAAGCAAAATGAAAAATAAGAAAATAGAAGAATATATTATTAACGGAAAAATTGATATGGAAAAAATAATGAATGATTTTGCACGGATATATATTTATGATAATAAAAAATAGTGGATATTTATTTAGTAATGAAGATATAGAGGAAATAGCATCTGATGTATTTCTTGTAATATGGAAAAACAAAGAAAAATTAGATATCAATAAGGAAATTACACCATATATAGCAGGAATAACTAAAAAATTGATATTAAAAAGAAAAAGCGATGTTAAAAATAATGATGAAAATATTGAAGAATATGAAAATTTCTTATATGGAAAAAATAGTGATATACATATTAAGATAGAAGAAAATGAAAAAATAAATATATTAACAAACGAACTAACAAAAATGAAAGAAGAAGATAAAAATATCTTTACATACTATTATTATCATTCAAAATCAATAAAAGATATATCAGGATTATTAAAAATATCACAAATTAAAGTAAAATCAGAATCCGGATTAGTGCTTCTATAGATATAATAACCTGAAGCATCTGATACAGGATACCAGTTTACTGTCATTGATTTTCCACTTGAAGCTGTAACAGATTGAAGTGCGACCTGATTAAGAGGTATGAGTATCTGATTAGAAACAACTTCATCACTACATATTTCGCCAAAATAATAGTCGTAAGTATAAGCTACGATTTTATAATAATAAGGAACACATTTTGAAATATTGTAATCAGTGTATGATGTGCTGTATCGTGACAATGTAGTTAATAATTCATAAGCCCCATTTTCTGAAGTGGCTCTGTAAATATAAAATCCATTAACATAATAGTTGTCATAGTTCCACGTAAGTGTAACAGATGAAGAGTAAGAATCAGATGAAACAGTTGCGGTAAAATCTGTAGGGGCATTAGGTTTTGTAACAGTTGTTTCTGTCTCTTTCTCGTCAAATGCAAATGCATCTACATGAAAAAATGCTCCTAGTGAAAGAGCAAATATAATAGTCATAACAAGACTAAACTTTTTCATAATAAAAATCCTCCTTTATTTACAAATTCATAGTGTGCTAATAAACATATTCTTGAAAGAATACCTGCGCTATTTGTTACTTTCCGGATTAGACATAATTATATATATCAAACACGTCATTTTTTCTTTTTTTCTGCGCCGTTTATGGTACCTAAAAAAGTAAAACTCGCCTAAAGGCTCAAACATTACTTTTTCAGGTACACTATGCTCGCAAAAATAGAAAAAATTTCCTATCGTTTGATACATATAATTATGTCTAATCTGAGATACAAACAAATATCTGTGGTATTAAACAAAAATTGCTTTTGTTTTGAACTGACAAAAATAAATGTTGTTTCCAGACAAAATAGTAACATATATATAATATGACATGTTTCTATAAAAATCTACTTTTATTAATTAGAATATTCAGCAAAAAATTTTGAACTAAAAATTTTGATTCCCCCAATATATATAATTAAATCCACTCTAGTAAAGATAAAAAAATAAACAGTATATAACAGTTGACAGAACAGTTTGTGCTGTTATATACTGTTTATATAAGGAGGGAGTTATATGAATCTTATAATTAATAATTCCTCGCAGACACCTATCTATGAACAAATTGTTGATCAGGTTAAGGAACAGATAATAAGAGGAAATCTTAAGGAAGGTAATGCACTGCCTTCGGTAAGGGCAATGGCGAAAGAACTTAGAATTAGTGCTTTAACAGTAAAGAAGGCATATGATGCATTAGAGCAGGAAGGTTATGTTGTAACAGTTCATGGAAAAGGCAGCTATATTTCTAATATTGGTAGCAATATTAAGTTAGAGGAACTTAGAAGAGAAGTGGAAAAAGATTTTGAAACTGCCATTAGAAAGGGAAAGAGAAGTGGAATGACTGATGATGAGATAAAAGAATTGTTAGAACTTATTTTGGAGGATATGTAATATGATTGAGATTAGTAATATAAAGAAAAACTATCAGAACTTTAGGCTTGAATGTTCGTTAAATATTGCGCCGGGTAGAATAACAGGAATCATTGGAGCTAATGGAGCGGGAAAGAGTACTTTGTTTAAGGCGATTCTTGGTTTAATTAATCTGGATGAAGGACAAATAAAGATTTTTGGAAAAGACAGCAGAAAGTTAGATGTACACGACAAAGAAAAATTAGGAGTTGTGCTTGCAGAGAGTGGATTTAGTGAATATTTAAAAGTTAAGGCACTGGTTCCCATATTAAAAAATATGTATCCGGATTTTGATAAAGATATGTTTTTGAATAAATGTAACAATTTTAACATTCCACTTAATAAGATGATTAAAGATTTATCTACGGGAACAAAGGCGAAATTAAAAGTAATAGTAGCTATAAGTCACAATGCTGAAATATTGATTCTTGATGAGCCAACAGCAGGATTAGATGTTATAACAAGAAATGAAGTTTTAGATATTATTAGAACATATATGGAAGAGGAAATGCGAACTGTAATCATAAGTTCTCATATATCAAGTGATTTAGAAAATTTATGTGATGATATTTATATGATTAATGATGGTAAAATAATTTTGCACGAAGATATGTATAAACTTTTAGATTTGTATGGAGTTATAAAGGCAAATGAAGAACAGTATGAAAATTTAAAATCAGATACAAATTATAAAAATATAATTCTTTGCTGCGAAAAGGAAAAATATGGATATAAATGTATAACTAACGACAGAAAATATATAGTTGATAATTATCCGGAAATAGTTATAGAAAAAGGCAATATAGATGAATTAATTATGGTTTTAGTGAAAGGTGAGAAGATATGAAAGGTTTAATAATAAAAGATTTTCAATTACTTTTTAGTAATAAAAGGATTTTGTATATAGTATTTGCTATAGCACTATTCAGTGCGATGATGGGAGATGGAATAACACTTACATATATTTCATCTTTTGTTGCAGTAATGTTACAGGTTAGTGCATTGGCTACGATTTCATATGATAATTATCAGCATGGAAACACTTTTTTAATGACATTACCGTTAAGAAGAAAAGATTATGTGATAGAAAAATATATTTTTTGCAGCATTATTGCATTTGTTGGAATAATTTTTTCTTTAATCCTGGGTTTATTAGTTAAGATGAGAACAAATAATATGAAAATAGAAATAGCTGTCGGAATAGTTATTGCATTAGTATTTTTAATTTATTCGTTTATAGCAATTCCTCTGGAATTAAAGTTTGGAAATGAAGTAGGAAGGACAATACCATTTATTATAGGAGCGGTAATATTTTTAATTGCACAGATTTTAATACAGGTTAATGATAGTTTATTTGATTCAATTATGAATTGGTTAAATAAATTAGAAAATATAAGTGATATAACAGCTTTAATGATTGCGATTGCAGCATTTGTGATTGCATTAACAATAACGATTCCAATTAGTATAAAAATCATTAATAAGAAAGAATTTTAAAAAAATATAAAATCAAACGGTTGAAATTTATTTTATTAAGTGATACTATACTAAAAGATTAGATTAATAAAGGCTGTGAAGGAGAGGAGTAACTTTCGGAGAGTTTATAGAGAGAAGATGGTAGCTGGAAATCTTCAATGAACCGTTAGTGAAGCAGTTCCGGAGCTTTGAACCCAACGGCATTATTGCTTAGTAGGCTTCAACGGGTTCTCCCGTTACAGAGAGATGATGTGGATGTGCATCAGCAGAGTGCAGAATAATAAGTTCTGAATATTAGGTGGTAACACGGAGTAATTCGCCCTAAACGTTTAACAACGTTTAGGGCTTTTTTTATGCATGACAAATTCATATTTATGAAAGTCCGTTTTAAAAGAAAACGAAATTTTGATTATCAGGAGGTAAATGAAATGAGAACATTTGAGAAATCATCAAAATTAGATTGTGTATGTTATGATATTAGAGGACCAATTATGGACGAAGCCCAGAGAATGAGTGAACAGGGAATTGATATTTTAAAATTAAATATTGGAAATCCTGCACCATTTGGATTTAAGGCACCAAAAGAAATAGAAGAAGCAATTGGAAATAATGCTGCAATTACAGAGGGATATTCAGATTCAAAGGGACTTGTATCAGCAAGGGAAGCAATCCTTAAATATTGTCAAAGTAAGAATATGCCTAATGTAACAATTGATGATATTTATACAGGAAATGGTGTAAGCGAATTGATTACAATGTCAATGAATGGATTATTAAATTATGGAGATGAAGTTTTAGTGCCAATGCCTGATTATCCATTGTGGACTGCATCAGTTACTTTAGCAGGTGGTAAAGCAGTTCATTACAGATGTGATGACAAGCAAAACTGGTATCCTGACATTAAAGACATGGAAAGTAAAATCACTCCGAAGACAAAGGCAATTGTTGTTATAAATCCAAATAATCCAACAGGTGCATTATATCCGACAGAAATATTAGAGCAGATAGTTGATTTGGCAAGAAAACATGAATTAATATTATTTGCTGATGAAATATATGATAGACTTGTTATGGATGGAAAAGAGCATATAGCTCTTTCGTCATTGGCACCTGATTTATTAACTGTAAGTTTTAACGGATTATCCAAATCACATTTAATAGCAGGTTACAGATGTGGATGGATGGTCCTTTGTGGAGAAAAGAAACATGCAAAAGGCTACATAGAAGGAATTAAATTACTTTCAGCTATGCGTTTATGTTCAAATGTTCCTGCACAGTCATTAATTCCGGTAGCACTTGATAATTTGGAAAGCACAAAAGAATTACTTGTTCCGGGTGGAAGAATTTATGAACAGAGAGAAGTGATTTATAATGCTTTAAATGAAATAGATGGGCTTTCAGTAGTAAAACCTACAGCAGCATTTTATATGTTCCCTAAGCTTGATATTAAGAAATTTGGTATTATAGATGATGAAAAATTTGTTCTTGATTTCCTCAAGGAAAAACATATTTTATTTACTCATGGTGGAGGATTCCATTGGGATCAACCGGATCATTTTAGAGTTGTATTTTTACCTGAAGTGTCTGTTTTATCGACAGCAGCAGACAGACTCAATGACTTCTTAAGCACATATCATCAGAATTAAAGTATTATAATGAATTAATTTGAATATCGTGGTAAAATGAGACTAGGAATGTTCTTTGACTTGAAAGAAACTTTCCTAGTCTTAAATATGCAGTAAAAAAGTCTGCATAAAAAGAAATATATAACGGAGGTTGCTAAAATGAGTAATTTTAAAGAGATTACACCGGAAGAATATAAAGGAAACGTATTTAATGATATAGGAAAAAAATGGATGCTTATAACAGCTGCTAAGGATGGAAAAGTTAATACAATGACTGCTTCATGGGGCAATATGGGAGTTATGTGGGGAAAAGATATTGTATCAGTGTTTATAAGACAGACAAGATTTACAAAAGAGTTTGTTGATAATGCAGACTGCTTTTCAATTTCATTCCTTGACCATGAAAAGTATGCAAAGGAACTTGGTTATTTAGGAACAGTATCAGGAAGAGATGAAGATAAAATAAATAAAGCAAATCTTCATGTAGAATTTAGCGGAGATGTTCCTTATATAGAAGAAGCAGATGATGTTATGATTTGTAAAAAGATGTTTAGACAGACTATGGAACCGGACGCTTTTATTGATAAAGAAGCATTAGAAAAATGGTATAGCGATAAGAATTATCATGACATGTATATGGCATCAATAGAACATATATTAGAAAAAAAATAATAAATGCAGGGTATTTTGTACCACATGCAAAAGAAAGGATAAGTATTGAAAGTAGGGCATATTAGAGATTATTTCATCCGTGGAATACTAAAAACTGACACATTTCAGAAAGTGCATGAAAATATAATGCCAATGAATGAATTAATGGCATATTATAGATGTGCTATTATGGAGGTAGAAACTAAGTTTAAAGTACTGAATGAAGAATTTTCACTTCAGTATGACAGAAATCCAATTGAAACTATTAAATCAAGATTAAAATCAGCAGATGGTATTGTTGAAAAATTGAACAAAAAGAATTTACCATTTACTGTTGAGGCAATAGAAGAATATATTAAAGATGTAGCAGGTGTAAGAGTTATCTGTTCATTTGAAGAAGATATATATCTTTTAGCAGACTGTTTATTAAAGCAGGATGATATAGTTTTATTAGAGATGAAAGATTATTTCAAAAATCCTAAGGAAAATGGATATAGAAGTTTACATTTAATTGTAGAAGTACCGATTTTCCTAAAAGAGGGAAAGAAGTATATGAAGGTCGAAGTTCAGCTTAGAACTATCGCAATGGATTTTTGGGCTACGCTTGAACACAAACTAAGATATAAAAAGAACATAAAACCGGAAATACTAGAAGAATTATCACAGGAATTATATGACTGTGCAGAAATGACAGCAAAGCTGGATGCTAAGATGTCATTGATTAAGAACAGACTTTCACAGGAAAACGGAGAAGAAATCAGATGAAAAAACTAATATCATGGAATGTAAACGGATTAAGAGCCTGTCTTGGAAAGAATTTTATGGAATTTTTTGATTATGTAGATGCAGATATATTTTGTTTACAGGAAACAAAGATTCAGGAAGGACAGGTAGACTGGAATAAAGAAGGATATTATGCATATTGGAATTATGCAGAAAAGAAAGGATATTCAGGAACAGCAATCTTTTCAAAAGAAAAGCCTTTAAACGTTACTTATGGCATAGGCATTGAAGAACATGATAAAGAAGGAAGAGTAATTACATTAGAATTTGATAATTACTATATGGTTACAGTGTATACTCCAAATTCTCAAAATGGTCTTGCACGACTTGAATATCGTATGAAATGGGAAGATGATTTTAGAAATTATCTATTAAATTTAAAGAAAAATAAGCCTGTTATAGTAACAGGAGATATGAATGTTGCACATAAAGAGATAGACCTTAAAAATCCTAAAACAAACAGAAAGAATGCAGGATTTACTGATGAAGAAAGACAGAAAATGACGGAACTTTTAGAGGTAGGATTTATAGATACATTCAGATATTTTTATCCTGATACAGAAGGAATATATTCATGGTGGTCATATAGGTTTAAGGCAAGAGAAAAGAATGCAGGATGGCGTATAGATTATTTCCTTGTATCTGATGATTTAAAAGATAAAATAATTGATGCACATATTCATACTGAAATAATGGGCTCAGATCATTGCCCTGTTGAGTTGACAGTAGAATTATAAAAGAAATAGGTTGTGATTCAGTTAATACAATTGGTGATTGAGGTTGAGTTAACAGTAGAGTAATAAAATAAAGGTTACAGATTATCATATATAGTGATTAGTCTGTAACCTTTTTATAATAAGTTTAATTAAACATTTCTTCTTGTAAATGCATCATGTGCAATAAACAGGAATAAGAAAATGTGTATTGCAATAACGCTAACTGAAAAAATAGGCGTCATACCAAAGAATGTAAATGAATTTTCAACAATGTTTGAGAATGACATATTTGCAAATATCGTGTAACGTACAAAGTCTAATGATAACATTTGTGCAATTGAAACAGCCATATCTGAACCTAAGTAAATCATGATTGGAATTGCAATTGCTATAGCTGAATTCCTAAATAATGCTGATAACATAAATGCTATGATGGCAGTAATCATTATTGCTCCAAATGTCATGAAGAAATTAGAGAGGATATGTAACAATCCTGAACTTGCAATAATGCTTCCGTTTTTAACTATTAACAGAGGTGTAGATAATTCTCCCGTACCAAACACAATAATAGTGAGTAAAACAGATAATACATATGATAATAATGTTAAAACAAATCCATATGTTAAAAATGTAATAAATTTGCTCCAAAAGATTTTGTATCTTTTCACAGGTGTTATAAGTAAGAATTTAATTGTTCCATTAGAAAATTCAGATGAAACAGTGGTTCCGGCTAAAATAATCAAAATAAGAGCAATAATAATTGTAGCATTAATACATCTTTTTAAAGATAAAAATGCATTGCCTGTGTATATATATGGTTCATATGATGACATCTGAGGATCAGGGTTTTTATAAATAACTGAGTCAATATCATTTTCTAACTGATATTTTGCTATCAGGTAATTTGATTCAGTAGTATTAAATTCTGTTTCATCATATGAAGCTCCACTTTTTTTTGTCGAAAGTAAATCAGAATAGCTTATATCATATTGTGAAAAATTAGATATAAGACTGTATTTTTGAGTGTTTGAATCAGGATCTATATCATTTTTTAAATAGTTTTCATAAGTATCTTTTAATAATTTAGCACCGTCTTTTGTATGACCATCGTTGTTAATTGAATCGGCAGTTAACTGAATATAACTTTTCCAATCATTATCTTTAAGTGAAGAAACAATTGTATCACATAATTTTTGATAATGTTCACGGTCTTCATTTGAGTTGACTAAATCAGATGAACCATCTTTATCAAATGAATTAATTGAACTTAAATATGAATAGTAATCGCTTAAAGCATTTGATTCCCAACGTGAATTGTCATATATATCTTGCATTGTATAATCAAGAGATTTAGCAAGTTTTAATTCTTCTATATACGCATCGTCTCTATATTCATCAGTTTCAGTAGTTGCATATTGTAATTCCTGATCAATAGAAGAGTAATAAATATCATCGTTATTATTACAGGAAAATTTTGTAAAAACTGAAATGCCAATTATAAATAATACAATGGCTGCAAGAAAGAAATAAGTGCTTTTTTTATGAAATAATTTTGAATATTCGTTTTTAATTAAATTAAGCAATTTGGTTACCTCCTTTTACGTTAGTTATTTCCATAAAGGCATCTTCAAGTTTCTGGTTTTCAATAGGAATAATAGCGTATATGCTGATTTTGTTTTCAACAAGTAAATCTGTAATTGTAGAAACAATGTCTTTAGCTGAATTCCTGTTAATCTTTAATTCAAATGTAGTATCGCTTGTTATTGAATTTATAATATCAGGGTTATATTCTGTAATGGCGGTAATAGCAGAATTACTGTCTGATACTTCAAAGTTGTAAGTTAGATCCTGACCTGATACAATATGAAGCATATTTTCCATCGTATCAACACTTAAAATATTTCCGTTTGACAAAATAGCTACTCTGTCGCACATTAATTCCATTTCGCTCATAAGATGACTTGATACTAAAACACAAACATCTTCTTTGTGAGCCATGTTTGTTAAAATATCACGTAACTGTTTAATTCCTGCAGGGTCAAGACCGTTGGTAGGCTCATCTAAAATTAACACTTTAGGATTGTGCAATAATGTAATAGCAAGTCCTAAACGCTGTCTCATACCTAGAGAATATTTGCCTACTTTTTCATTTATACGATTTGATAAACCGACAAGCTCAATTACTTCGTTAACTCTTTCAATAGTTACTGACTTGTGTAAACGTGCATATTGTAAAATATTTTGCTTACCGGTCATATATTTATAAAATTCAGGATTTTCAACGATAGCTCCGATATTTTCCATGGCAGCTTCAAAGTCATGCTCAAGACTTTTTCCGTTGATTAAAATTTCACCATCATCTATATTGAGTAAACCTGTAATCATTTTAATTAAAGTTGTTTTACCGGCTCCGTTTGGACCAAGAAGACCGAATACTTCACCTGTTTTTGTTTCAAATGATACTTTGTTTAAAACAGTTCTGGAACCAAATCTTTTTTCTATATTCTTAATTTCCAATGCTGTACTCATGTTAATCCTCCTTATCGTCAAGTTTTGTGCAGTTTGAGTCTGTAACATAACTGTCCCAGGTACTTATTTTCCATTTGCCTGATTCATAAGTGTAGTAAATAGTACCTTCGCAAGTGCAGTTTACTTTATAATAATCATTAGTTGAGGCGTTGTTGGAATCTTGTGAATCTTCAGAACCATCATCGTAATAATCATTATTGTAATCGCTAAGTGTACAAATAGTACCCGGTGTAAATACTGTAGATGTTTCTTTTCCAACGATATCTACTGTGTATTTTATATTTGCACTGGCAATTTTAGGACCGGCTTTTGAAATCTTAACTGACTGAACTGAACCTGATGCATCTTTTATATCAAATAAAGAATTGTCAGCGTCAAGAGTGGAATCTAAAGTTGCTTTCATGCCTGAGATAGTAGAACCACTTGATGAATAATGTTTATCTGTCCAATAATTATTTAATATGTCTGTAATAAGTTCGCGATGTTTATTTAAATCAACTGATTCAGAGTTTGTTTTTAAAACATCGTTTATATAATTTTCAGTTGTTTGTCTAATAGTATCTTTTTGAGTTGAGAATGTTATGTAATCGACAGAAACATAGATTACAAGAATAACAAGACAAATAGCAGACAATATAATTCCACGATTTGTCTTCTTTAAAAATTTCTTCATAAAAAATAACCTCCAATTTGTTTTGTGAATTTATTATATCAAACTAAAAAATGTTTTTCATTTATAAAAAATTAAAATTGTCTTAAGATATGAGCATCAAAGTCAGGGAATATGACTTCGTCATTTATAAGTAACATATAATAACAAATAATAAAAAATAATAAAAAATGATAGCGAATAATAAAATGTGTTTGAAAAAACATAAAAGTAATGTAAAATTAACTATATGAATGATAGGAAAGATTAAAAATATAGTTGGAAAAAGAAATTGTTTTATATATACTATTCCAACCAATATCAGTTAATCAAAGGTAGGAAACAATACATATTAAAAGGAGGAAAGTGAATGATAAATTTTGCAACGATAGGAACAAATTTTGTAGTTGATTGGTTTTTAGAGGCGGTAGAACAATGTGATAACTTATGCTATGTGGCAACATATTCAAGAGATAAGGAAAAAGGAGAAGCATTTAGCAAAAAGCATAATGGGAAAATGGTGTTTACGGATTTGAATAAGCTTGCTAAATGTGATGAAATTCATGCAGTATATATTGCAAGCCCTAATAGCTTACATTATGAACAGGCTAAACTTTTGATTGAAAATGGAAAACATGTAATGATTGAAAAGACAATTACAAGCAATCAAAAAGAATTAGAAGAATTAATAAATTTGGCAATAAAGCATAATGTAGTAATAATGGAAGCAATGAGAAATGTAATTGACCCGGGATTTTTTGCTATAAAAGAAGCAATAGAACTTGTTAAGCCTGTTAGAAGAGTAAGCTTTCAATATTGTCAATATTCATCAAGATACGATAAATATAAGCAGGGAATATTTGAAAATGCATTTCGTAAGGAATTTTCAAATGGAGCATTAACGGATATAGGTGTATATTGTGTGCATCCGCTTGTAAAATTATTTGGTATGCCACAGGAAATAATGGCAATGGCACAAATATTACCTGATAGTATTGATGGACAGGGAACAATAATTGCAAAATATCCTGAAATGTTGGCAGAAGTATTGTATTCAAAGATAACAAATTCAAAGATACCTAGTCAGATTCAGGGAGAAAAAGGAGCAATTATTATTGAGGACATACCTAACCCGAGAAAAGTAAAAGTTATTTTTAATGATAATACGGAAAAGATAATTAAAGTGCCTGAATGTGAAAATAATCTTGTATTTGAAGCAAAAGAGTGGGCACGACTTATTGAAATTGGAAAATTTACAGACGAACATATTAAATATTCACATATGTGTGTTAAAGTTATGGATGAAGCAAGAAGGCAACAGGGGGTTGTATTTCCAGCAGATTAGGGAAGAGGAGAAGTATGCAAAAAAGAACTTGTTGATAGTATGGCGAGTTCAAATTCAAATGATACACCACAGGAATTTGTTGTAATTAGAATGAAATAGTTATATTTAAATTTTAAATCAGAACCACGTCTTTTAGGCGTGGTTCTGATTGTTTAACTTGCTAATTATATATACAAAAGAATAATTGTGCAAAATTATCTATCTCTTTTCTACAAATTGAAAGTTTTACTCAGCATCAGGTGCCTGACCATCGTGTGCTATCCACTTACATTCTGTTATTTCCATATTTGTAAATGTTGCTTTAAATGAAGAATCTTCAGGACTACATGCATAAATTCCAAACTGGATTTCATCAGTTGCTTTATACATATGACAGATTCGCATCTGCTTATAATTAATGCCATCTTCTGAGCATTCAATGCAGTAATCGTCTTCACGTCTACTGAATCTATACCACATAGATTTAATTCCAGCATCAATTTCTGTTGTAGCCCAATCTGAATATCCTTTATTCGTTACAACGCTTCCAAGATGCTGAAACTTTTCATTTTCATATTCAATAGAACCTTTCAACCAGTTTTCACTATCGAGATACATAACAACACCACACTGGTCAAAGCGTACCTTAGTTTCAAATTCTGTCTTTACAATAAAAGAAAACATCTTTTTGGAAGTCTTAATCTGAAGAACGGGAGCATTATCATTTCTAAAATGGTAGTAAGTACGCTGCCATAAATCTGTATGTGGATTTGTTATTACTTCAATTTTATCTTCAGAGATAGTAAAATCTTTAGGTTTTCTTGTCCATTTCCATTGGTTATTATCTATTTTCATTTTAATCTTCCTTTCGTGGATAAAATCCGATTTGTTAAATTCATATCCACATTATACCATAAAAATAACAGCACTGTATATTAATATTGTAACATACAGTGCCGTTATTTTTATTATTTACATAAGGAGTCATTCCGTCTTCGTTTAGCCTCTCCTTATGAAAACTAGTGGACTAGACGGGAGTTGAACCCGTGTCCAAAAGCCTCTCCATTGTACTTCTTCTATCATAGTCAGTTATTTAACATTCCCTTAAACAAACCGGAACTAACACCGTTTTGCTCTTGGTAGCTTCATAAAATCACTGAAAGCGCAAAGCTTAGCAATCAGAGTTTCCTGCTAAAGTCGATGCCAATATCAGGGCCGCAGGCAACCTTGTATTGACAGCTGCCATTAATTAGGCAGCGTAAGCTAAATTATCTTCAGCGTTTAATTTTAATTGTATGATTTAACGCATCATCTACGGATAGCTTCTCCAACTTCAAAACCCCTGTCGAAACCAGTACTAGCCCTTACTGGGGGTAGGTAAAAGTCTACCTTGGTCTTATATTTTAAATCATATTTTAAATATAGTCAATTGGAAATATTGGCTATTTTTGCTTTGGTGTATATAAGTTAGAATACCAATATAAAACACCAATTCCAACACCACCAATGATATTACCGATAGTTACAGGCAATAAATTTTTAACGATGAAGTTCCACCAACTAAGACCTGTTACATCTAATCCGTAATTTCCATACATCTGATTAATGAATAAACCACCACTTATATAACTCATATTTGCAACGCTATGTTCAAAAGCACAAATAACGAAAACGATAATAGGGAAGAATAAACATATAATTTTGCTTGCAGCAGATTCGGCCATAAATGTCATAAATACTGCAACACATACTAAAATATTACAAAAAATACCTTTAATAATGGCATCAGTAAATGAAATATTGCATTTAGATACAGCAGTACTTAAAAGATTTGTTGCTAATTGTCCATTAAATAAAGTATAAACATGACCGTATGTGCATAAAAATGTAAATACAACACTTCCTATAAAACTTCCGATATAAACAACAACCCAGTTCTTAAGCATTTTCGCTACAGAAAGTTTTTTCTCAAGAACAGAAATAATCATAAGGTTGTTACCTGTAAATAACTCACTTCCGTTTAAAACTACCATTGCTAAACCGGCAGGGAAGATACATGCATTTATCAATCTTGCTATAGCTGTATTTTCTAAAGAACATGATGCAGTGGCAGCACCGGTTCCGGCTATGGAAATAAAGAATCCGGCTATAATTCCTAATACCAACATTTTTAATGTAGGTAAATTACCTTTGACAACACCTACTTTTGAATAACGTTCAGTTGCTTCTCTTGTACTAATCATTTTTGTTACCTCTATTTTTATTTTTCTTTTTTGTCCCCTCAAATATATAAAAAACCAAAGATATTTTTACCATATATTAACGTGAATGTAAAGGTTGTAAACATAGAAGAAACACAATAAATGACAACAAATTATATAAAGTAACAAAATTGTTATTAAAAATTAATAAAATTTACGACAAAAATAATATTTTCTTTTTAAACAAATTATTGTATTATAGGCGTATCGTAAATAAGTATGCCTATTTAATAGGTAAGAAATAAAAATAATAGTTACGCTGTAGCAGGAGGGATTATGAGAAGATTAGCATTATTAATGATTTTTAGCATTGTAGCTACTATGACTTTTGGATGTGGAAAAACGGAAGGAGAAGAAAAGAGTACAAAAGAGGAAGTAACTACAATTCAGGAAACAGAAGAGCCATTGGAAACAAAAGATGACAAGGTTGATTTGCTAGAATACATAGATGAATTAAAAAGAGTAGCTTATTATTTTAATATGAAAGAATCTGATAGTGAAAAAGGAAATGTAGAGCAACATTGGAAAGGAAATGGCATCGAAATAAATGTAATTAAAGGTTCAAGTCAGAAACTTCATGACTATAACTATCCTGATTTTCAAATTATTGTAACTGATAATGATGAAATTTCAGTGCTTGG
>ERZ773108.2544-NODE-2544-length-15407-cov-4.424896_pt1 | contig 15407 bp, 19 predicted proteins | sample MGYA00580570_ERZ773108 | MGnify/ENA primary metagenome ERZ773108 (study PRJEB29015, sample SAMEA2737840) | human gut metagenome | biome: human gut; feature: human-associated habitat; material: faeces | place: China | collected 2012 ...
ATCGTGGAAATACACCGAAATATGTGTTCTATATCTTTTTCTTATGTCAAGTTATGGTGTTAGAATATAAATAGTACAAGTCAAAGTGAGAGCTTTTCATTCCGTCGATTAGTGATACAATAAAAGTATCGTACTGAAGGAGGAATTTATCATGGCAAAACATTTTGACAAACAGTTTAAACTGGATGCCGTCCAGTACTATCATGATCACCGTGAACTGGGATTGGTCGGCTGTGCATCAAATCTAGGCATCAGCCAGCAGTCTCTGTCCAGATGGCAGAAGGAGCTGCGGGAATCCGGTAATCTGAAATGCCGTGGATCCGGCAATTATTCTTCGGATGAGGCAAAAGAGATCGCCCGTCTGAAGAGAGAATTGCGTGATGCCAAGGACGCGCTTGATGTGCTAAAAAAAGCCATAAACATTCTGGGCGAATAACGGAAGCTGTTTATCTCGAAGTTATCGTTAAAGCAGAAAACGCTAAAAAAGCAGGACGCCGGGTTTCTGTTTCCGGAATGTTAAAATATTTAGGCGTTTCACGGTCAGGGTATGCCACATGGAAACGGCATATGCCATCCGATACTGCCAAACGCAGGAAACTGCTCAAGGAAAAGATCAAAAAGATTTATGACAATTCTCATCAGAATTATGGTGCCCCTAAGATCACAAGGGAATTGCGTAAAACAGGGGAAAACGTTTCTGAAAGAACTGTCGGCAAATACATGAAACAAATGGGCATCAAAGCCCAATGGATCCGTCCATGGACAGTAACAACCAAGGATTCCGATTTCAGTAATGAATTGCAAAATATCCTTGATGAGCAGTTTGATCCTGAACGTCCAAATGCAGTCTGGTGTTCAGATATCACATATATCTGGACGATGGAAGGTTTTGTATATCTGACCAGCATTATGAATCTGTATTCAAGAAAGATCATTGCATGGACGCTTTCCAAAACATTGGAAACATCCTGCGTGATTGAAACTATAAACAAAGCAAAAGCAAAACGCAGCACCGAATTACCTTTGATCATCCACAGTGACAGAGGCAGCCAGTATGTATCGAAAGAATATAAACAGGCAACAGCAAAAATGAATCGAAGCTATTCCAAGAAAGCTTTTCCTTGGGATAATGCCTGTATCGAATCCTTTCATTCGCTGATAAAACGGGAATGGCTGAACCGCTTTAAGATCAGCAATTACAAACATGCATACTGCCTGGTATTTGAATACTTGGAAACGTTTTATAATACCAAACGAATTCATAGTCATTGCGATTATATGTCACCCGATGATTTTGAAAGATTGTATCAACAGGCAACTTCGGAATTGCTGGCAGGTTAGAATGAAAAAAACTCATTTTAACTTGTACTAAATCTTGACATAGGACCATGTGGCTGTGTATGGGGTAGCAGTGTATCATGGAACACCGCATGGAGATGATTATATAGAAATGGGAGATTAAAATCTGCATAAAGATAACACCAGCTGTCGTGTGTTCACGGGATAATACAGTTTGAGACCGGACACCGACAATACGGCAAAGCCATACTCCTCCCGGAACTGGTGATGAAAACATTATACATCGATGAAGATAAATAGGCAAGAAGGACGTCTGTTGCAGAAAATAGCCCCCCAAAATAGCTACAGATAATAGCAGAAATCATAGAACCATTTTCCGAGAGTTATAATGCTCATGCGGAGTAAGACACGATGATAGTATTTTAGGAGGGGAATATGCCGGTTGATAAAAAATGAAAGACATACCCTTTTGATGAGGAAGAGTAAGGCTGAAAAAAGGAGCATCCTGTGGATATATTTATAGGGTGCTTTTTTCTATGGAAAAAAAAGAAAAAATGTTATATAATTAATATAGTTTTTTTAAAAAATATTTATGACCGTCAATTATGAAACTATTTTAGTAAATAGTATGTTTGCACTTGTTGTTAATATTTTGTATAAGTGCGGGAAAGCGGTTACATATCCAGACCAAAATATGAGAGGAATGACTGAAAAAAGAAATGAAATGTTTATGAAAATATTCATGATTTCTATAGTGCTGTTTGTCGGAATGGAAATTTATTGTAACTGGGGCTGACATTGCATTAGCCACTAGTATAACATATCACAATAGGTTGATTAAGGAGATTAAGAATGGTTAGAATTGCGATTTGTGATGATGAACAAGAGTATTTGTTTCTGGAGAAAAATATCATTGTCCAATATATGACAAATCACGGATATGAATATATAATAGATACTTTTGTTTCTGGAACAGATTTTCTATGTATTAAGAGAAAAATAGAAGAATATGATATTGTTTTTTTAGATATTAATATGTCAGAATTGGATGGAATAGAGACAGCAAAACGGATTAGACAATATTCTTATCGGATATCAATTGTTTTTGTGACAGCCTTTTTAAGCTATGCGTTAGAAGGATATAAAGTAAATGCAATTCGATACCTTCTGAAGGACGGTAATTCTTTGAAAGATTCATTAGCAGAATGTTTAGATACTATTTTTATGCAAAAAAATTTTAACAGAATTAGACAATCATTTGAATTTATCGAAGGGACACAGACTGTAGACTTAAATGAGATCGTATATATAGAGAGTTCATTGCATAAATTGACCTTTCATTTTAGAAAAGGATTAAACCCCAAAATGTCTATGTATGAAAAGTTAGATAATATTGATGAGCATATTTGTAAATTTGGATTTTGTAGAATTCACAAAAGTTATTTAGTGAATTTAAAATATGTCGAATCAATAGAGCGGTATGTGGTTACATTGACAGAGGGTGTAAGTGAAGTGAAAACTTTAAGCGTTTCTCAGTCAAAATATTCTAATGCTAAAGAAGAATATATTTTATATCAAGGGGAAGTATAATGGAATTATATATTTACGGAGTTGTTTACACGGTTTTATATGTAATATTATGCAAGATGTTTATTGAGATATTTGCAAAAAAGAGATTTCAAAATAATAGTAAGGTTTTTTTCTCAATTGTATCTTTTGTTTTGTTGGAATATATTGTTTCGATCGTATTTTCAAAAATAATTGTTTTAAAACAGATTTTAATTATAATTTTGGGAGGGTTCTATGCATGTTATTATTTTAAATTAAAATTGTGCAAAGGATTTTTTTTGTTTTTGTTGTACCATGGATTATGTTTTGCCACTGATTATGGATTGTTGATTGTATCGCAAAATTTCATTTCAAATGCATCTACTTCGGAAATTGTTTCTTCAAATATGAGTTTAATGATGGGATCAGTTAGTCAGATGCTCGTTTTTTGTATCATTATTATTTTGAAAAAATATATAAAAAATGAAAATTTGGAGGTTTTAACTAAGTTTGAATGGATTACATTTTCTGTTTTTCCTATTTTTTCTATTGTTTCAATTCTTTCTATTTATATCAATTTTAATGAAATCAACAGTGTTAAGCAAAAAAATATTCTGTTATGTATTGCATTTGGGATGTTGTCAATGAATATTGTAGTGTTTTATTTAATATATGGAATATTAGTAAGGGAATCACAGATAAATGAAGACAAACTTTTTTTTGAACGCATAAAATCAGAAACAGAGATATATCGTCAGGCGTCTAAAAACTATGTTGATCAGAGAAAAAGAGAGCATGAATATAAAAATGAAATGATGTTAATATCCTCATTAATTGATTTAAAAGAGTATGACAAGGTACGTTTTGTTATTGACAAATTTTGCGATAAGAGTTCTTGTGGCATACACCGTATTGATACGAATAATATTATAATTGATGCTATAATAAATGCCAAGTATGAAGAAATGAAAGATAAAGATATTTTATTTGTTTTTAAGTTTAATGATTTGTCTGCTTTGAAACTTGATGATAGAGATATTGTAATAATTTTGTCTAATTTATTAAATAATGCAATAACTGCCAGTGAAGAGTGTAAAAATGGAAATCGGATAATCAAAGCAAAGCTATATAAATATGATAAAAAAATTATCATTTCTGTTGTTAATACATATTCTACTATACCAATCATGGAAAAAGAAAAATATAAAACAACAAAAAAGGATGAGGATTTACATGGTATAGGCATAGACAATATTATGCAAGCGGTGAATAAATATAATGGAACGTGTGTAATTAGGCATGATTATCAGTATTTTTATTTTGTAATATATATACCAACATCATATTAAGTTAAAGAACTACCAGGAGGAAATCGCTTAAGCATCCTCTTGTGTGGATATGGAAATGTATTCTAAACATATTTTAGTAAAATTTGAATAAGGCATAAGTGCTGCTCTTTTTTAATTCTGTAATAAAATTCTTAATTCTGCTTTTTCTATTGTAAGATTTTTGGATATAAACTATTATTACTTGCGTAGCATGAGAAGATTTATAAGGTTCAAAAGCTAAAATTAGAAAGAAACGGTTGAAGTTAGGGGAAACGCAAATGCTAATGCGTTTGCAAAATGCACGTCATATAGTTACAGCGGAAATAAACCGGTATTAACGGTGACATCAGTTTCAAGTAACTATCCAACAAATTCTACAGCATTTACAGGAAGTACATCTAGCGGTCAGAAGATGAAGTATACAGTGGCAATTCCACCTACTAATAAAACAGTAACATTTAGGGGACATGTTTCTAATTACACATCATTTTCTATTGCAGCTGAAGTGAAAGGATAACAAAAGAATGAAAATGTTTAACAGAAAAATAGGTATATATTGTACACTTCTTTTTTGTATATTTATGATGACAAGTTGTGAAAATGCACCGAAACGTGAGCAGAAAAATAATTCGAAACAGGAAATGAAAGCTTCTTCAAAACAATATGTTTCGATAGAAGAAGCAAAAAAACAGATTCATGCATTGGAAGGAAAAAGTGTAGATGGAGTACATTTACCGGAGCACATATTGATGCCAAATATTCATAAGATATTTGAAGTAAAGCTTACTCCATGGTATCCAAAACAAAAGAATGATTTGAAAATGGCTATAAAAAATATGTGGAATGACTACAGAAAAATAGATTGGACGTCAATAAAAAAAATAACTTTTTCAAATAAAAAAGATAATACATATTATGGGGAACAAAAACAGGATAAGAAAACAAGTTTACTATATTCTTATGATTCGGATGGTTTTTTTAGTGGAGATTCATTAAATGATACGGAGCAGACTGGAAAATCCTGTGTGAAAGAAATTAATTTTGAATGGGGGGATACTGCATCAAAGAAAGATGTGTATCAGTTGGAAGACGGGAAAATGCCAATATCAAAGGCGGTCACTTATGTAGAGGATTTATTTAATAAAAATGTATCTAAGTTAGAAAAAAGTAAATTTGAATATAAAGTTCAACATTTATATGTAATGAAAAATACTAAAACAGGATGTTATGATTACAATATGGTAATAGGAAGAGTATATAAAGATATATTCATTGATACCAGCTCCGATTTTTGTATTTCGCAAGGTAAAAGCTACAATAAAGTACATTGTGGAATCCATATGATTGCTGTTATGCGGCATAAGTATTCATTAGATTATGTAAGTAGCTGCAAGGAGCTTTTTGATATCGAGACAGAGACAGAAAAAGAAAATATCATATCACCTATTTGGGCTTTGCAATTAATAAATAAGAAAATTGCTCATATAGACGGTCTTAGTTTTAATGACTGTGGTCTGGTTTATTTGTTAGTACAAGATAATAAGTTGGAAAAGGATAATAAACAGGATGTCTATCAACAAGTAAATGAGACAACATATTTACGTCCTGTATGGTTATTTATGTCAAATGGCAGTGGTGCAGTATTTGATACTATGACAAAAGATAATCATGGAGTTAGTGTTATAGTTGATGCTGTAGATGGGACTCTGTATTATTATGAGAGTACAGGTACGTATTAGTTGTTCAAATTAAAGCAGTAAGGGAGCAGACTATGATAAAATTAGAACTTAAAAAAAACATTATAAATGTTTATTTAGTTATTTCTATTCTCCTTTTGTATTTTACTTTTTTATTTGGTGATAGTGGTCGTGTTCTTTTGGATGACACATCTACGACAATTATTGGTGCAGTATGGAATAAATTTCATAATAATTGGAAGATGTGCAGTGATTCCTCTTTTTTGGTCAGAATGAACGCCATGTGGAGTGATAATACTTATCTGCCTATATTGATGCCGGTAATATGTGGCCTGCCAGGGGCGATGATTTATCTGGAAGAAATAAGAACAGGAAATAAACGGTTAATTCTTTGTCGTTGTTCTTTAAAAAATTACTATATATCTAAAATATTATCCAATATTGTTAGTTCTATTGTAATATCTTGCGTGTCAATATTCCTATATTATGTTACATTGATTATATTTTATGATAATGTTCCGATTTCAGATGATTCTTTTCAGATCATTTATTTTGTTTTTTCTGGAAATATGATACAAAACAGTAAGGATATTTCGTTGTTTTGTATTGTTTGTAAGCTGATTAAAGGTATTGTATATTTTTGTTTTTATTCAGTAATGTGTGGTTCTTTTTGCTATTTCATGGCTGTTTGTTGTAAAGATAAATATACTGCTTTCGGGGGAAGCATTTTTCTCTGTTATGTGCAAAGCAGAGTGGTTGAAGAATTATTTAGAAAATATGTTACAGATGGTGCAACAATTGCAGGTACGGCAGCAGACATACTAAATCCTATTTTTCTTCATTTTGCCGGGAATAGTGGGTTTTATCAAAACAGAGAGATATGGGCAGTATTATTGGCATTTTTATTTTGTATATTCAATTTTGGGGGAGGAATTTTTTTATCACAAAAACAATTGGATATAAGTGAGGGATAAAAGTAGTTAGTCATTTGAGGAGGGATATTTTGAAAAAAATAATTCTTATACTTCGTGCTGGACTGCAGGAAACATTTACGGATAAAAAAATCATTGTTTTGTTGTTGATTATTGGTTTTATTATTGATAATGGAGTACGTCAGATGGTAAATCATGCATTACAGGTGGGCCAGCCGTTAGGCGTTTTTGAAGGTTTTATAATGTGTGTAAATCATTGGTATTATTTAGTCGCTTTTTTGATTGGATTTATTTTTATATTGGCAGGTGTTCCGAGGATAAATAGTGAACAAATTTTATTGATATATAGAACAGGAAAAAGAAACTGGCTTTTTGGTGAAATTATGCAAATTTCTGTATGTGCTGTCATATATATATTTCTTTTGCTTGTTTGTAGTATTTTTTGTTGTTCTAAATACTCCTATATTGGCAATATTTGGAGTAATTTTACAGTATTTTATAAAACAGATTACGAAATGCTGTTATCTGATAATAATCGGTTTGTAGACCAACAGGTGTTTAAATATTATTCGCCATATCAATCTTTGGCACATGGTATAATGCTACTGGTGTTGTGTTTGACACTCATGGGAACGATCATTCTTTTTTTTTCAATTCTAAATAAAAAATTGATTGGAATAATTTTAAACATATTATTGATTTTATTTGTGCTCATTTTTAATGAGTATCATATGGGAGTGATGTGGATTTCTCCTTTTTGCCATGCCGTACTTGCATTACATAATAAATATGTATATAAACAGTTTTCTGTTCCTCTATTATTTTCTTATCTATATTTGGTTGCAGCTGAGGGGATACTTATATTTTTATCGCTCAAACAACTCAAGAATAAAATGTTTTATTAGGAGGGAGCATAATATGGTAATAGAAATAAAAAATGTTTCACTAAAAATTAAAGAAAATAGAATTTTGGAAAATGTCAGTTTGCAGTGTGAGAAAGGAGAAATTAGTGGTATCATAGGGCGGAATGGAAGTGGAAAAACAATGCTTATGAAATGCATATGTGGGTTTGTACATCCTACACATGGAGAAATACAGGTGCATGGAAAAAGGATTGGAAAAGATGTTGATTTTATACCTGACGCAGGTATAATTATTGAAACACCTAGCTTTATTCCATATTATTCGGGAATAAAGAATCTAGCTTTGTTAGCATCCATTCAGAACAAGATAAAAAAATCTGAAATTGAAGATGCAATGGAAAGGGTTGGACTTGATCCTAATATGAAGAAAAATGTCAAAAAATATTCTTTGGGCATGAGGCAGCGTCTGGCATTGGCACAGGCCATAATGGAAAATCCTAAGATACTGATTCTTGATGAACCATTTAATGGTTTGGACAAGGAAGGTGTTTTAGATATGCGAAAATATTTATTGAAATTAAAGAAGGAAGGAAAAACGATTTTATTATCATCACATTTATCAGAAGATATTGAAATCTTATGTGATAAAGTATATGAAATGGAACATGGTAAATTGGATGCTTTATAAATGATAAAAAATATCACGTAATAGAAAAAGTCCTGTAAAAGAAGGATACATTTGGCCTCCTCAAGCTTATGGGTGGAAGATCTGTATTTGTTTGTGCCAGATTTACCCACTTGCAAATGGTACAAAAAAAGTGTATTATAAAACATGGGTTAGATACAACTAACAAGATGATGCTTGAAGAGGAAATACAGGATGTCTATTATCGCTCGCAAAATAAGGAAGCGACAAGAGAAAAGCTGAATACATTGATGCTGATCAAAAAGGTAATAACACTTATTGCATTCATGTTTCTGTTTGCAAGGATGCTTCATATCGCCGGAGCAAAGACTTTTGTGCAGGGAGTTCTTTTAGCATATGGTTATGCACTTGCACTTTTTGCATGGGATACTTTTTTTCTGGACTGGGTATTATTTGCAAATATTAAAAAGATTCGGCTTCCGGGGACGGAACATATGGATAAAGAATATCATCAGAAATGGTTTCATGTAAAAGGATGTATTCCGATGATCCCGGTTTTTGCCGTTATTGGTGCATTGAGTTCCCTACTGGTGCTTTGGATCTGGTAAATACAAAGCTGGTTTGAGGCAGAAGTTGTGGCATTTGATCAATACATAGTAATGTATCAGATTTTGAAACTGGTTGTTTTTAAAGAGGAGAGAAAAAGCATGACGAATGAAGAATACAAGAAATTGTCGGTGAAAGAATTTACACAAGTTGCGGAAAGATATGAGAGTGATCACGCCGGCATATATGAAATGTGCAAGAAGGATTATCCGGAGATTTTGGAAGAATTGGAAAAGGAGAGTTTCTCTGATCTACTGGATGCCGGATGCGGTCCGGCTCCGATGATTTCCCTATTGGCAGAAAAATATCCGGATCGACATTATACCGGACTTGATCTGACACCGGCAATGATCGAGCAGGCGAAGGCGAAACATATTGCAAATGCTGAGTTTGTTGTAGGGGATTGTGAGAATTTTCCTTTTGAGGAAAACTCGTTTGATGCAATCATCTGCTCGAACAGTTTCCATCATTATCCGGATCCACAGGGGTTTTTCGACAGTGTCAAGCGATGCCTGCGGCCGGGAGGAAGATTGATTCTACGAGATGTGACGAGTGAGAATAAGCTTTTGGTTTGGCTGATGGATCATATTGAACTTCCGCTTGCAAATTTGTGCGGACACGGTGATGTCAGGACTACAACAAAAGAAACGGTTACGGAGTGCTGCAGGAAAGCAGGATTAAACGTAGAAAAAATTGAGATCCGCAAGGGAATGCGGATGCATTGTGTTGTAAGAAAGTCATGAGAAAAGACGATGGAAATTAAATTAAACAGATTCGGTATATGACAACCGATGCAAAATCATTTCACAGGAAAACCATAAATAAAGTGAAGATAAATGGACAGGAAAGTTACTTTTCTTGTCCTTTGTTTCTGTAAAATGTTTCATGATGAGAAAATTGATGATGAGGCATGGGAAAGAAATCTGCAAAACGGTAAGGATATAAATGGAAAGAGGCTGGGATGAAAGTTTGGCATATGTAATCGTTGTATTATTCAATTCTATTGATGAAGTATGGACATACGGGATTCCATTGATCATCTCCGTTATCATTTATCTTAATAAAAGATTGATGTATTGTGCGAATGGTTTAGTCATAATAGCTAATATTGTATGATTAATAAGAGATTTTGACAGTAGTAATTCGGAATTATTAACAAGCAGGATCTTGGCAATCCTTGTAATCATTCTTGTAGCGATCATATCCATAAATATAGCAAATATACTGATTAAATATTTTGCAGAGAATATCAAGGGCATTGTATAACCGGAGGATGAATCCGGAATGCAGTGCCTTTTATTATGGCATAGGAAAATGCTCGTAACGTAGAGTGGAGCTAAGTGCAAAACGCTGGATTTGCAATATGTAAAATAAATACTTGGCATTCTCAAAAGTGAGAATATAATTAAAATAGAGAATAAAAGGAGAAGAAACTTAATGAAGACAGAAATTGCGGAAGTTTTTATGAATCCTGTTCGTCAGAGAATTATTCAATATTTATTGGTTCATAAAAAAGGAACCGTAAAGGAAATAAAAAAAGAATTGCCGGATGTTCCAAGTGCCAGCTTATATCGTCACATAAAAATATTGAATGATAGTGCATTTATCATTGTTGTTGAGGAAAATAGAATTCGTGGAACGGTGGAAAATGTTTATTCGTTGAATAGAGAGGCATTAGAAGTCGATGATGAGAATGGTACTGTTGTTCAGATGTCGCTGCTAAGTCTGTGTGCTGCATTTGCAAAATATTTTTCCAGTGGTCATGCAGATCCACGAAAGGATTTATTGATGCTGACCAGTTGTACACTGACATTGACAGATGAGGAATTTATAAAATTTCTGACAGAAATGAATGAAGTTGCAACAAAATATATGTCAAAACCAGTTACAAAAACAAGTGTATCAAGGCAGATTACATTAGTTTCATCACCTGTTGATTTATAGTAAAAAGGAGATTATATGGAATATTCTATAAAAAAACGGTGGATTTTCTGCCCTGCATGTGGCGGAAATACAAGGACGAAAGTACGGGAAGATACGGTGTTATATCATCAACCGCTATTTTGTCCGAAATGCAAGAGAGAGTATCTTGTAAATGTAAAACAATTTAAAATTCGGATCGTAAATGAGCCAGATGCTGAGACGCAGAGCTGATCCAAAAAGAAAAATGGGTTGGTTCTGCGTTTTGTTTATGATATCGGAAATTTGTAAAGCGTGATTTTCATTACTTGAGAAGGGAAAAGAAAGGAAAATCATGCAGATATTCTTTTGCTGCCGGAATGCTTTGTTACAGGGTATGATCTGCCCGTGTCATCTGAGAAAAAGGAAAAAGAGGTTGACGATGAGAAGGGAGAATAGGAAATTGATGAATTATTATGCATCTTGGTATCGGTTTTATGTATGTTAGTTATCTGTACATCGACAATGGAATCAAATTGCGGTAGAGTAACCCTGTAACTGTAGAAATCAAGAAAAGGAGGCTTGTTATGGTGGGGTGCTGGCACTTAAGAAATATCTGATTGTATGAAACGATATTAAGGAAGATGCTTAAGATCAAAGGGAAAAAGAAGCTGTCAATGAGGAGGGAGAAGCAGATGGAAAATAAATCAAAAAATCATAAAATACTACACAAGATTGCAAAAATAGGAAAAATACTTAGCAAGGTGGCTTTTGTATTTTCGATGATAGGTATTTGCGGATGCCTTGTGGGACTGTTAAGCAATCTATTTGGAAGTGGTAAGATTTTTAAAATCGGAGGTGTTACAATTTACGGTTTGCTGACAGATTTGGGTGCTTATAATGTGAAAAGTATCAGTACGGCTTTAGTGGCATGGCGCAGGCGATTCAGATCCTGCTTGCAGATAAGATGTACCAGTAGGAGGCGGTAATTGATGTCGAGAGAAGAACAGGTAATTGAGGAAAAGTTGGAAAATCTTTTGAATGCGATCATTATCTACCGAGACGTAGAAAAGAAAGCATTGCAGAGGATCACAGAACTTCTTGCTAAGAAGGGAATCACGGTCAGTATATCGGAGTTATCAAAGATGGATGAACAGGCAATTCGTGAGAAACTTCGTGAAACAGCCGAAACAAGAAGGCAGGAAGAAATGGCGGTGGCTGAAAACCATGCCTATGAAGTGAGAGAGGAGGAGCGTGGATGTCGGAGATAAGTGATGCAGTACAGATTATCCGTGTCGGTTACGATACGATTGAGATTGCCATGAAAGTGGGAAGCGGCTCCATTGAAATGATGCAGAAAGCCGTGAATCTTCTGATCGGTCTTTTGGAACATGAAAAAACGATGGGTAAGACCGATCTGAAGGGATTGCTGGAAAAAGGTGGAGACATACAGGTACTTACCTTTGCGGATGAGGACTTAAAAAAGTTTCAGAAGCTGGCAAAGAAATACGGCATTTTATATTCTGTGATGCCGGATGCAGATCGAAAGGATGGGATCACGGAGGTGCTTTTTCATAGTGAAGCGGCACCGAGACTTCGTATGATCTGCCAGAAGTTAAAGAACGGTCGTATGTTTGATATGGATGAATATCTGAAGAATGGCAACGAGGAGCAGTTGAATCAGCTTCTTGATTTTCTGGAGAAAGAAAAAAAGGGAAAAAAGAGTCTCCACACGGATGTAACCGAACCAATCCTTGACGGGCTGATCGAAAAGGTTGGTCACTATGCTATGGAGAAAAAGGCGATCCGTGTGGAGGATATTCAGAATGATTTCCAGATGGAATCCAAGCAGGCTGAAGATGTGCTCCATAAGTTAAAGACGATTGGTGTTGTGTCGGAACCGGATGGACAGGGAAATTATCCGGTGGTGATGGATCAGAAGTCTTTTGAGAAGAGGATCAACAGATACCGGGAATTATCAAACCGGATGCGTCAGATTGCTGCGGCAAAGAATACGGCACTGACGGACATTACGATCACGAAGCAGTTGATCGCTGCGGAGAATGACCATGCGGTGAAAACCAGAGTACCGGGGATGTATGGCAGCAATGTGGGTTATATCTGGATCAGAAAAGAGGACATTATGGAAATTTATAATGGAAAGACGCTTCTTACTTATCTGGATAAGGAAAAGGATTATAAGATCTATTCCGAGGATAACCGTGTCCTTTATACCATGAAGGGAGAAGATCTGTATGCCAAGCATTATGACCGGGTGGAGCGGACGGTCAGAGAAAGATATCAGAAGGTGAAGCAGTCACCGGATAAGAATGTGGTCCGTACCCACAGCGAAGTGAGGAGGAGATAGTCATGCAGACAACAAAGAAGAAACCGAATATTTTGCTGATCGTGCTTGGAGCTGTGCTTGCCTCCTATCTAGGTTATCTTGTGGCAGGAGCATGGAGGGAGGGCATTGAGTTTAATGCTTTCCTGGAACGGTTCGAGATGGTATGTGCCTATCCCTTAAAGGATTATTTTAATGAGTACACATTCCGAATGATAGGCTATGCACTGGCTGCCTATGCGATTGGTGTGGTGATGTATTATACCAGTCAGCGAAATTATATGCCCGGAAAGGAATTTGGTACTTCCAAATTGGCAAATGTGAAACAGGTTAATAAGGTATTAGCGGATAAAGAGGAGACGAATAACCGTATCCTAAGTCAGAATGTGCGTATGAGTCTGAATACCAGACAAACGAAGTTAAATAACAATATGCTGATCATCGGTGGTTCCGGAGCAGGAAAAACCTTCTATGAGGTAAAGCCGAACCTGATGCAGATGAACAGTTCTTTTATTATTACCGATCCCAAAGGAGAGATCCTTCGCAGTACCGGAGCGATGTTAAAAGCGAATGGTTACAATGTAAAAGTGATCAACCTGTTGGAGATGGACAAGTCGGATTGTTACAATCCATTCTCTTATATAAGAGAAGAAACGGATGTGGTCAAGTTGATCACAAATATTATGAGTAATACGACACCAAAGGGATCGACTCCGAGCGATCCTTTCTGGGAAAAGGCAGAGGGCTTATTTTTACAAGCTCTCTTTTATTATGTCTGGCTGGAGGAAAAGCCGGAAAAAAGAAACTTTGCTACTGTATTAAAGCTGATGGGAGAAGCGGAAGTGACCGAAAAAGGGAAGCCATCTCCACTTGATGTCCGGATGAAATTTCTGGAGGAAAGCAGCCCGCTTGGCTTAAATCATCCGGCGGTTAAGCAGTATAACAAGTGTATGCGTGGTGCCGGAGATACAGTTCGTTCCATTATTATCAGTGCCAATTCCAGACTTGCAACATTGGAGAATAAGCAGGTTCTTCGCCTGTTATCGAAGGATGAGCTTAATCTGGCAGAGCTTGGTGTAGGAGTAAATGGAGATGCGGAAACGAAAACAGCATTGTTTTGTGTGATCCCGGATTCGGATAAAACCTATAATTTCATTATCGGTATGCTATATACACAGATCTTTCAGGAGCTGTATTTTCAGGCGGACTTTAACTGTGGAGGCAGACTTCCGATCCATGTCACATTTATGCTGGATGAATTTGCAAATGTTGCCCTGCCGGATGATTATTGTTCCCTGCTTTCTACGATGCGGTCCAGAGAGATTTCTTCCGTGATCATCATTCAGAACTTAGCACAGCTAAAAGCGTTGTTTAAGGACACTTGGGAAACGATTCCCGGCAACTGCGATACACTGGTGTATTTAGGAGGAAATGAGCAGAGTACCCATGAATATATCTCAAAGCTGATTGGAAAGTCTACGATTGATAAGAAATCCAGTGGTGAAACGAGAGGACGGCAAGGCAGTTCTTCCAGAAATTATGATGTCCTTGGAAGAGAGATTATGATGCCGGATGAAGTACGCAAGATGGACAATAAAAAGTGTCTGATCTTTATCCGTGGATTTGATCCGATCCTTGATGATAAGTTTAGCCCGTTCGGGCATCCAATGTTTGCGCAGAGTGCAGATGGTGAGGGAGAGCCGTATGTGCATGTAAGAAACAGCGTGTCGGAAGATTCTGTTACAGAACCGGCATTTACCATCTTAAATGGTAAGGCATTATCCTATTATGAGGAGCTTCAGAAAAAGGGGGAACAGGTATATATTGATAAGCTGTCCTATGAGGAATTCTTACTGCTTGGGCAGGTGGATCTAAAGAAACGGTTTATGGATCTGGATGAAGCACAGACTGTATTGAAGTAAATAAGAATATTGATAATTACAAGGAATCAGTTGTTCTTGGTCTTACCGCCAGACAACTGATTTTTTCTATTATTTCCCTGATCGTAGGAGGTGGGATCGTGCTTCTTACTTATCCGTATGTGGGGCTGACAACCAGTGCTTACATTGCAATTCCGGTGGTTGCACCGATTGCATTGACCGGATTTTATTCCTACAACGGCATGACTTTTGTGGAAATGATGAAGTTAACGACCTTTTAAAGCGTCAGTTGGGTTTGGGAGAGTGATGAGATTGGAATCAGATAATATGAACATTCCAATATGGGAAAAAGCGATGTTGACGAA
>ERZ773108.2560-NODE-2560-length-15350-cov-6.307617_pt1 | contig 15350 bp, 9 predicted proteins | sample MGYA00580570_ERZ773108 | MGnify/ENA primary metagenome ERZ773108 (study PRJEB29015, sample SAMEA2737840) | human gut metagenome | biome: human gut; feature: human-associated habitat; material: faeces | place: China | collected 2012 ...
GAAATGCATCGCAGGCGTCGCGCCGATCATCCGCCGGAGCTGCCCGACGGTACGCCGCTCGCTGCTGCAGAACGCCTCTTCGTAGAGGGGAACCAAGTGTTCCAGACGGCTGTCCTGTCCGTCGGTTATCCGAATCAGTTTTATCATATCACCTCGCTTTATAAAAATTCGACAAAAAGTCCGGAATCAGCCGCCGGACGGAGAACCGCCCCGGCCGGCCGCCGAGAATCACTGTCACGACCGCTGCCACGATCAGCGCGACGCCGGCGAACTGTTCCGCGACGAAACGTTCGCCGAGGAAAAAAATCCCGAGCGCGACGGCGGTCAACGGTTCGAGACAACCGAGAATCGCGGTCGTCGTCGAACCGATCCGCTGTACGGCCAACACCAACGTCAAATCGGATACCAAAGTGGGAATCAGAGCCAACAAAATCAGGTGGACGGCAGCCGACCAGTCCGGAATGGATTCGGGAATTTCCCCTTTTACGAACAGGTTCCCGGCGAAAATTATCGTTGCCGAAAGCAGGATGAAAAACACCATTTTGAGTCCCTTCATATGCTGCACGCACGATTTGTTGACGCCGACGATGTAAACGGCGTACGTAGCTACGGTCGCGAGCGCCAGTGTCAGCCCCTTCATCCCGACCGCGGCATCCGTTCCGCCCGAAAGCAGCCACACGCCGGCGACGGCCGCAAGCGCGGCGACCATCACGGACACCGAAATCCGGTCTTTGAAAAACAACGCCATGATCGCGGCGACCAGCAGCGGATACAGGAAATGGATCGTCGTGGCGACCCCGCTCGGAATATACAGGTAAGCGATCGTCAGCAGCAGCGACGTGAAAGCGTACAGCGCCCCCAGTCCGAACAGCACGCCGAGTCCGACATCATCGATGCCGCCTTCCATGGCACGGTCCATGGCTTCGGTATGATATGCATAATCATGCTTTGGTCCGGTTGGATGTAATTTTTCATAGCTTTCTTTATGATAAGTTTCCTGAAAAAGGATGTAAGTTCCGATTCCGGCCTCTTTTAATTTCCGGTAATTTTCTACGGTTGTTGCAGCAATATTTACATTAACACGACGAATTGCGCCGTTTTTGTGCTTAATGCTGTAAATGGTCTTAATACACTCTAAGATATATTCGATTGGGTTATTCACCGGATCTTCGCCTGCTTCAATTGCCAGACGCTTGTGTCCCATATCCTGTAATGCCGTTACTTCCTGACGCACTTCATCCTGTGTCAGCTTCTTACGGGCAATATGCTTATTTTTTCCATGGTACGGGCAATACACACATCCATTGATACAGTAGTTGGACAAATACAATGGTGCAAACATTACAATACGATTTCCATAGAAATCTTTCTTAATCTGTTCTGCAAGGTCATATACTTCCTGGATTTTCTCTTCGTTCTCGCAGGCCAGCAATACTGATGCTTCTCTGTGAGTAAGCCCTTTCCGTAATTTTGCCTTTGCAATGATTTCGTCAATAAGGGCAAGATTGTCCTTATTTGCCTCGGCATATGCCAGAGTCTCTTCAATCTCTTCGTGGCAGATAAATTCTTCTGCCTTTAATGATGCTTTGTTATACATAATGTTTCCTTTCTTCCGGGTCAGAAGCTCTTTCCCGTTGGTTATTATATGGTGATTTAAGAAATACCTCTTGTATTTCCTTTATTTATATAAATGGTGAATCTCCTCTTGAGACCACCAGTTTATATCCAATGGATTCCATACGGTTGCCAAGACATCCACGGCATTCCGCTGCCTCTTCTCCAGTACAGATTTTATTATCGTAAAGGGCGTACTTCTTCCGCACCTTTACCGGTGACAGATTCGGCATTACCACATTTCCTCCAGCCAGGATGCCAAGCTCCCTGCCCCTTGAATGGATGGTTCCCAATGCTGTAGTTGCCGGAAGCAGTACCTTCGGCAGCATCAGACGGATAATTGCCAGTAAAAACAGCGTCATCTCAAGACTTCCCGGCTCCATCTCTCCAAACGGCGTATCCTTTTGCGGAATAAACGGGCCGATTCCTACCATATGCGGATTGAATGCTTTCATAAAGACAAGGTCTTCCACCAGATTGTCTATGGTCTGATATGGGGGGCCAACCATAATGCCACATCCTACCTGATAACCGATTTCTTTTAAAGCATACAGGCACTGTTTCCGATTTGCAAGAGACATTTCTGCCGGATGAAGCTTCCCATAATGGACTTCATTTGCGGTCTCATGACGCAATAAATAGCGGTCTGCTCCTGCCGTATAAAGTCTTTCATAGCTTTCCCGGCTCCGTTCTCCTAAGGACAGTGTTATGGCACAGTCCGGGTAAGCAGCCTTTATTTTATGAAGCAAATCTTCCAGTAAATCATCTGTATAATAGCCGTCTTCGCCACCCTGCAGGACAAAGGTACGAAACCCTAATGCATAACCACTTTCACAGCAGGATAGGATTTCTTCTTCACTCAGGCGGTAACGTTCTGCATTCTGATTGCTTCTTCGGATGCCGCAATAGATGCAGTCATTCTTACAGTAATTGGATATTTCAATCAGTCCTCTGGTATAGACTTCATTTCCAAATGTCTCTTTCTGTCTTTTTCTCGCCAGTTCAAAGCCGTACTCTGCAATTTCTTTATCGGTATGCAGTTCTAATAATTCTTTATATTCTGCCTCTGTAAGCTGAGTATCCTGATACAGCTTATTAAACAACTCTTTTCCTCTATTCTTCATGTCTGGTCACCACACTGGAATATGCTGTTTTTACACTGATTCCCGGTAATTTTCCGATCTTACCGGTCAGTGCACTGATGGTATCCTGCGGCGCATCAATTGCTATACTTACGATATTTATGCCTCTCTCCCGGTATGGAATTCCCATTCTTCCGATAATATAAGCTGCATATTCATGTAAAATTTCATTTAATGCTCCGACTGATTCGTCCTTTTCTATTACAATGCCGATTACAGCCACTCTGGTATCTGCTGCCATATCTTCGTTCCTCTTGTTTCTCTGAATCAATACAATTTCAACGCTTATTTTACGTTTCTAGTATAAGAGATTTATTTTTGGATTACAATTGTTAAGCCCTGGTTTTATGCGTATTTATTGTATTTTTTTAGGCACATTCCCGCGGAGCGTTTTTTACTTTACAGAAAAGCAATTTCCTGTAAAGCAAAAAGGGATTCTGCTCCTTCCTTTCATCCGAAACAGAATCCCTTTTCTTTCACACTTTTTAATTTCCTTTACGTCCTTCTTTATAACCACTTCCAATATAATGCATATAATAGGATTTTAAATCATTTCCAAAGGCGTTTTGAAGATCATTGTATCTATTCTTATATTTTTTCACATTAAAGGAGTCTTTTGCCTGTCTTCCTTCATTCATACCACACTCCACAAAATGTCTCAATGCGGCTGTATCATCACCATAAAACGCTGCCTTAAGGTCAGAATATTTGCTGATGTAATAATTGTAGTCATATACCAGGCTGTAATCCACTCCATTGTATACGGTTACAGGATTCTTAAGCACGCCATTTCCTGTTGCTTTACGTCCTTCCCGATAGCCACTGCCAATATAATGCATATAATATGCTTTCAGATTTCTTCCAAATGCGCTTCTTAAGTCTGCATAATTAGCACGGTAAGCTGCTACATTAAAGGATGCTTTTCCCTGACGCCCCTCATTCATACCACATTCCACAAAGTGACGTAAGGTTGTATTTTCATCACCATTAAATGCCGCTTTAATATCCGGATATTTGTTGATGTAGTAATTGTAGTCATATACCAGCTTGTAATCCACGCCATTGTATACGGTTGTCGGATTCTGCAGCTCAGTACTTCCGGTTGCTACCCGTCCCTCTGCATATCCATTGATGCGATAATGATCATAATATGCTTTCAGATTATTTCCAAATGCACTTCTTAAATCCGCATACCGGGCACGATAAGATGCAACATTGAAGTTTGCAATTGCCTGACGGCCTTCTGCCTCACCATTATTTACAAAATGTGCAAAAATTGCTTCTGTATTGCCGCCAAATGCTTTTGCTACATCAGGGTTATTCTTTATGTAATAATTTAAGTCAAAGACCCTTTCATAGCCTGCACCAAATACGGTAGTCGTTGCATATGCACACCGCATTTTATATCCGCCACCGCTTACATATACATGGATATTATATACACCCACATTATTCTTATGATTTGCAATATTGGCATGCACGATAAATGTATCTGCATCTACTCTGGATGCGTTATACCATACAATGTCGCTCTGATCAGCCTTTGTCCAGACCGGAACACTAACAGAAGTCACATAACTTGGGACTCCATCCACAACAATATCAAAGGTTCCTGCTGCTGCATTCCTGCTCTGAACGATTACGTCAGAAGTCAGCACTGGTTCTGTGATAGCAAAGGACTTTGTCACGCTGCCCTTATAGTCTCCAATTCCTGTAATGGTTACATAAGCTGTTCCTACAGAATAATTGTCACGATAGGAAAGCTTGTAGTCTACATTTTCTTTCAACATTGTTGTCCCATCTTTGACAACAACCGGCGGAGTCAGCAGTCTTCCATTATAAGTCTGTGATGCAACTGCCAGAACCGTACAATTTTCAATGCTCTTTTCTTTAATTACAAAGGTAACAACTTTTTCTCCGGAGTATACACCAATACCGGAAATGATTACCCTGGCAGTTCCCACATTTCTATTGTTACTGTAGCTTACCGTATAATCAACATCTTCTGTTAATACCTTGCTTCCCATCTTAACGACCGGAACCGGCTTATAAGTCTGTCCGGTATACTGCTCTGAAGCAGGGATTCCGGTAACTGTTGCTTTGGACAAGCTGTTGCTGATTTTGAATTTCTTAACAATTGTTCCGGTATAATACTGGGTCAGCGGACGCACAGTAATGGATGCATCGCCTGCCAGCTCATTATTTGCATACGTTGTTTCATAATCTTCATTCAGCGTTAAGGTATTGCCACCACATGCCACATGAATAGACGGACATATCGGGCTTCCGGTATAAAGCTGTTCCGGAACACTGTCAATAATTGCATCCTCAAGGCTTGCCACAATATTGAAGTAAACGCGCTTGGTCTCATCATAGTTGCCAAGTCCTTTAATTACTACCCATGACTCTCCTGCCCTTAAGTTGTTGCCATTGACAACCTGATAATCCTTCCCTTCTACCAAAAGCTTTCCGTTGTCATAAATCGTCAGTGCCGGGCGGATGTAATTGCCGGTATACTTCTGATCTGGGATTGCTTCTGCCACAGCATTTCCAATATCATGTTTGGTAATCTTATAGTATACCGTAATGCTGTCTTTGTAGTTACCGCTTTCGGTTGCAGTTACCGTTGCACTTGCAGTTCCAATTGCAGTGTTGTTCTCATAAGTTACTTCATACTGGGAAGAATCAATGGTTAATCCGGTAGAAGTATCTTTTAAAGTAAGTACCGGTTTAATCTCGCTTCCGGTATAATCTACGTTATCGGTTCCGGTAATCTCAATATCTGCAGAAGTAAGTGACTTTCTTGCAATCTGATATGGATATACAGCTGTTCCTACATATCCGGTCTGGTCATTTTCCGTACCAACGATTCCAACATATACTGTTCCAGCATGAATCAGGTCAATGGCACTTGCTTCCGTCGTACAATCTTTATCAATATAGTATTTTACGATGTAATCTTCGTTTTCTGTCAGATAGCTTCCGGTCTTATTGAACTTCACCTGAATGTTCTTCGGCTTGGTATCAAGACCGTTATATACAGTATCGGAAATTCCGGTTACCGTTAAAGTATCATTGGAAAGTAAGGTACCGATGGTAAACTTCTCAATTCGTGTTCCACTGTAGTTACCCTGTCCGGTTACTTTAATCCATGCGGTTCCCACCTGACTGTTATTGGTAGAATATTCATAAGTAAAGTCTGTTCCATTTACCAGTGCTACAATTCCATTTTCCGAATTATCTTTCAGGCTGATATTCGGTGTATAAGTAGTACCCTGAATATAAGGATAGTTCCGGTTTGCCGGGTCAAATCCTGTATCAGAAGCATCGGATAACGCCGCACTGATATTTTCAGAAGAAAGATCCCTTGCCAGAATAGAGAACGGAATTGTCTTGCTTCCGGTATAGTTGGTGGTATCCTTCGGAGTAATCTGAACAAACGGTCCGGAAGTTCCATTTGCATCTTTTACAGTTTCATTATTAAAGTAAGCTGCCGTATAATCCACATTGCGAACCAGTGGTTCGGCACTGGTGGATGTCATATAAACATTTAATTCCGGTTCATACTTGGTTTTTAACGGTACATACTGTGGATCTTCTATTTTAGAGTATACTAAATCTTCAACATTTTTCTTTAAAATGTTAAACTCTACCGTTGCAGTTCCGGTACAGCTTGCCACACCGCGGATTGCTGCATATGGTGCATTTGCCCCGCCGGCGTTCGCTGCATTGATATTATTGCGATACTCATCCACCACATAATCCGTGTCTAACGTAAGGGTCTGTTCTTTGTTATTTTCATCATTAAATGTTAATTTAATTTCAGGCTCCTGTGCCTCACCATTGTAGGTTACGTCATCAATTGTCTTGCTTACCGTAGACAAATCACGTTTTGTAATAGTAAAGGTCTTAGTCAGTGTTCCCTTGTAATTGCCCTTACCGATTACGGTAATGGTCTCGGTTGCGCCTGCCGGTGCACTGGATGGATTATCTGCATCCGTCTGGTAATACACACTATAGTTTGCCGGATCAATTACTTCTGAACCGCCAATCTTCTTAATGACCAGAGAATCCGGCTTAATTAGCTTACCGGTATAAACATAGCTGTCCGCAATTCCGGTAATCTCATAATCTTCCATATGAATGGAATCAATGGTAAATGCTTTCGCCTTGGTGGTTCCCATCAATTTACCGTTTGCTGTTGCCTGAATGACTACACATGGTCCGTTCTCGCCATTTGCTGCTGCAACTGCAGTATTCTTACGATAAGTTACCGTATAATCTTTTCCTTCTTCCAAGGTATCAAAGGTAGAACCGGTTAATGCATATTTCACAACCGGAACCGGTCTGATTTCCTGTCCGGTATAGGAGAATACATCTCTACCTAAGTCAATACTTAAATCATCACTGCCCAGGTCGTATTTAATCGCAAACTTCGCCGATTTCTCACCACTAAAATAAGTTCCGGTTCCCTCAATCGTTACGGTCGGGTCAGTCAGCGAAACCGATTTACCATTTACAATGCTCTTAATGTTGTAGTCTGTTCCCAGTGCCAAAGTCTTGCCATCACATACCACAGTCATATTTTCTATTGGCTGTGTGGTTGTATTGTATTCGCTTCCGGTATATTTCTGTGCCGGAATCGTAATCTCAGCATCTTCAATTTTACCGGTAATTGCAAAATTCGCAACATAGCTTCCTACCCAGTGATTCTTCTCAATTCCGGTAATGAGCACACTGGCCTGTCCCGGAACAGTATTATTTCTATAAGACACGCTGTAATGTGTTCCCTCTATCAGACGTTCCTGGGTATCGCTGCCTTTTACATACACGGTGACGGTAGGTTTCATTCCGCCAGATGCTGCCTGCGCCTTATCATACTCAATAGTATCATAGCTTAACTTCACTTCAATCTGGTCAGCAGAATTATTCATATCTCCATCATAGTAGAAGTAACTATTCTTAGTTCCCTTAAAGTTACCGGTTCCTTCAATGGTAATATCCTGCTGTCCAACTTTAAATTTATCTACCTGGGTCGGAGTATAGGTATAATCTACGCCAGGCTGCAGTGTATATGAATATTCTCCAATTCCGGACTCATTCGGAAAACTCTGTGTTACTGTGAAATCCGGAATATTCTTTTTAAAAATGTAACTCATTCCCTGCAAAGATACGCCTACACCATCAATACTCTTCCGCTGAATAATAAACTGATTAGAGCCTGCAATCTTATCTGCAGTATAATCTGCACTTTCCAGCACACCGGTGTAATTTCCGATACCCTGGATTCTTACATAAGTTGTTCCTGCATTGGTCTTCTCGGCTGCTGTTGCAACATTCTGGAAATCTGCATCAGAATATACCTCAAACTGGTAATCCTTATTTGTAGATAATATGCTGGAAGAATCTCCATAGCTTACTTTTACGGAAGGAGTCAGTACTTTATTTGCATAAACCGGACTATTTACATCTACCCGGAGTTTGCTTAATTCGTTGATATCCTTCTGATTAATGGTATAGCTTACGGTTGTTGTTCCTGTATAGTTGCTGTTTTCTGCCGCCTTTAAGGTCAGAGTTGCAATTCCCGCATTGATTGCATTTTCACTGCTTTCAATACTGTATTCCTTATCGGTCAGAATATAGCCATTGGTGGTAGGGTACTGTAATACAACACCATCTCCGTCTGCGGTAGTAGAAATTACAACTTTCTGTTCAATTCCATTATATGTATAAGTTCCATTTACTCTTGCATTCAGTTCTGCAATATCTTTCTTCTCAATAACAGCATATCCGGAAATCTCTCCGTAATAGCCTCCTCTTCCTGATACAGCAAAATAAACAGTTCCCGCATTGATAAATGCTTCATTTGTCTCAGTGCTTACAACATTCTGATGTGCCGCATCACTATAGAAGGAAATGCTATAGGATGACGGATCCGGAATCGCATCCATCATCTTTGTCTCAATTGCCTGAATCATCTCATTCTTATGGGAATTCCGGTTATAGGTTCCACCAGATATATTAAATGCCTGTACGGTTGTAGCAATATTTGCTCCGATAAAGTAGAAGGTCACTGCCATTCCTGTATAATTTCTGCCATCTACTGCTTTGATTCTGACATATACTTTTCCGGAATTCTTATGTTCTGAAACAGTTGTACATAATTCATCTTCATAATAACCTTCGATTTCATAATCGACACTCTCTGTCAAAGTGCGATTACCATCCATTACTGCTAAGGTTGTAGCTTCCGGATTGCCTGTATAACCGCAGTTACTTGCCATTATAGTTAATGAACTCATGCTCTTCGGAGTAATCTTGTAGGAAGTACGGATACTTCCGTCTAAATTAGCATAAGTTCCAAGTCCGCTGATTAATACATAATAAGTGCCTGCGTCCACCGGCTCTGTAATGACATTCTTGTAAGCAGAATCCGTAAAATAAGTAACCTTAAAATCTTCACCCTGTACCAGGCCTTTAGCACCGTTATTATCAGTAATACGGATTGCCGGTACCTGCATGCTGCCATTGTATTCAAAGGTAACCTGTGTCGGATCATAGTTTGCAGAACCTGTAACGATATTACACTCGCATTCATTTAACTTTCTTGGCACAATACTGAAAGTTCCACGGTTCACGCCACCCTCTGCCAGTGCATAATCTCCAGTCAGTCTGATATAAGCCTTTGCATTGTTGGTTCCAATTTCGATGTTATCTTCACAGGAAACCACTTCTACATACTGGCTGTCCAAGGTGACATTTTTACTACCTTCGGTATAATAAACGGTAATATTTGCAGGATCCGGCACAACAGCACTACCGGTATAAGTCTGGTCTGTAATTACAATATCTGTCGGGCTGATGTTCTTTGGCTTAATCATATAAGTATATACTCTTTCGCCTCCGGCATAGTTACTGCCATCCAGACCGGTTATCTTAAGATAATAGGTTGCTGCATGAATCAGTTCCTGTATGCCCGTAGTGTCTTCCTTATCGTCTGCCCGTTCAGTACATTCCGGATCACGATAAACAGCATAGTCAAAATCCGTTCCTTTTTTCAAAGCATTCCCCTCATCATCGGTTGCTGTCAGGGATAATACCTTGCTCTTACCATCAAAAAAGCTGGAATAACTGGTATCTTTATTAATGACACCTGCTTCTGTTCCGTTGATTGCCAGTTTAAAGGTACATTTATCTAAAGATTTTGCAACAATATCAAAATAAATCGGCTCTGCCTTGGTTCCAAGGTCTCCTTCGTAGTAATCCAGTCCGGTTACCTTCACATAATATCTTCCAATAGAAGTCGGTTCAGGTACAGTCTTGGTATACTCCGCATCTTTATAATAAGTAATCTTATATCTGGAATCACTGATAACATCACCGGATGTATTGGAGACGGTAATGTTTGGCACATTTTTCTTGCCATTGTATTCCAGTTCATTTTTATCCAATACTGCTTTGCCAAGCTTGTCATAGATCTCAAAGTTGATAAATGCGTTTCCGGTTAAATTTCCGGTTCCGGTAATAATCAGGTTATTGGTTCCGGTCTGTCCTGCAGTAGTTTCATTTCGGTATGCCACGTTGTAGTTGCCGGCAGGAATCTCAACGCCATTCAACTTCACTACTACCTCATTGGTCATATCCGGTTTACTATTCTTTACATAATAATATTTATCACTCTTTAAGGAAACACTGATGCCTGCTGCACTTAAATCTGCCTTGCCAATCAGGAAATTAAAGGTCTTGCTGCCCCGGTACAGAGAAGAAGAATTCGCTGTTACTGTCATCTTCGCTGTTCCGGCATTCGTATTGTCTGCCCAGCTGGTGGTATAGTCAGACGCCTGGATTCCTGCGGAGTTCTGGCTGTCAACCAGTGTAAATTCCGGTCTCTGTGCAGTTCCGGTATAAGTAGAATCGCTCAGTCCATTGGAAACAGTTACAGAATCTGCCCCGATATTATAGTAAATATTGTAACGGTTCTCTGCAATTGTTCCGGAAAATGTATAGTTACTGCTGCTCTTTAATACAATTTTAAAGGAATGTGTTCCTACTGTGGTATTGCTTCCGGATGTATATTCTACGTTATAATCATCTGCTGAAAGGTTTACCATGGTAGGAGTACCGCTTATGATACCATACACCCCTGTAATCGTCGGTAATACATCACTTCCTGTATAATATACATATCCGTCTTCACCGGTTCCTTCCACCCCTTTATAATTAACACCGATATAGCTTAACTTCTGCTGTGCAATCGTAAAGCTCTTGGTGGTCTGCCATCTGTGGCTGTCTCCGATACCAACGATATCAATATATGCTGTTCCTGCGCTGGTATTATTACGGTAATAAACGGAGTAATCCTCTTTTTCTTTCAAAGTTTCTCCAGCAATCTGGACCGTAACTGCCGGCTTAACCTCCTGTCCGGTATAAGTATAGGTATCATTTCCGGTTGCAGTTGCACCATTTGCATCCGCTCCTAATGTAATGCTTCCATTGCTCGGAAATGCATCCGCCGCCTCTGCCGGTATTGCCGGAAGAACGCCTGCAATCATACAAACACTTAAAACTAATACCAGTATTCTTTTTCCAACATCCTTGTACTTACGCATAGAACCTCTCCTTGTTGCTTGTTGTTTCCTCATCTTTTTATCTTTACTATATTCCTTTTGCTTTTCAGATTCAAGAGTAACCCTTTTTTCTAAAAAAGCGCAGAAAAAGACACTTCTAAACCTTTTATCGACCGGAAGTTACTTTTTCTTTATATTTTCCAGCGGATTTTTTCATTTTTTAGAAAATCTTTTTCAGAAAATTAACACTTGACATTTTATACTACCACTGTTACCATTACAAACTGAAAACAAAATATCACTTTGCTAGGGGCGCCTTTGGCTGAGAAACGCATCTGCGTTGACCCTTATTACTTGAACCGGATAATACCGGCGTAAGGAAGCACATATACAACCTCCTGGCAGAGTATCATCTTTAAGGAGGATTTTTTTATGTCAATTTTTGCAACATACGACGGCTCATCTTACCAGCTTACCACCGCAGGTTTTACAGCCCTCGTTATCATCATGATTGCCATTCTTCTGATTGGCTGTGCTATCTTCGGTGGAAAGAAGAATTTCAGTGCAAAGCAGCTTGCATTTTCAGCTATGGCAATTGCCCTTGCCATGGTAACTTCCATGATTAAACTTTTCGATATGCCAATGGGCGGTTCCGTTACTTTACTGAGCATGTTATTCATCGTTCTGATTGGTTACTGGTACGGTCTGGGTGCCGGCTTAACCGCAGCTTTTGCTTACGGAATTCTGCAGTTAGTCGTTGACCCTTACATCATCAGTGTTCCACAGATGTTAGTGGACTACCTCTTCGCCTTTGGTGCATTAGGACTTTCCGGGCTTTTCAGCAAATCCAAACATGGACTTATCAAAGGTTATATCGCTGGTGTATTAGGCCGATACTTCTTCGCATTCCTTTCCGGCTGGATTTTCTTCGGCATGTATGCTCCGGAAGAATTCCCGAATGCAGTGGTATACTCTCTTGCTTACAACGGTGCATACCTTGGTGCAGAAGCACTTATTACATTAATCATTATCTGTCTGCCACCAGTCCAGAAGGCATTGAATGCCGTTAAGGATATGGCAAATTCATAATATGGTTCTGTCCAAAAAGAGCGTCTTTCCTAATTAGGAAAGAACGCTCTTTTTGATTACGCGAGTAGCGAGAAAAATTGCATGCTTGCATGCAGATTTGACGAGCACCGCGATAACTCGAGAAACTCGCAAAGCGTGTTTCTCGTAGTTGCATTTCTGTATTTTCTTAATTTGTCATTCATTACATCTGAATCCATCCAAAAGCATTTGCTATGGAACTGATTAAAATAATCGCTGCAAAGATCGGACAAAGGTATTTTATCATCACCGTAAATATCTTTTTCCTGCGGAACGGGTTGCCGCCCCGGGTTACTTCTTCTTCAATCCGCTGCACTCCCACCACTCTTGATACCAGAAGGCAGGTTGCAATAGCCGCAATCGGCATCATCACGGAGTTCGTCAGGAAATCAAAGAAATCAAGAATCTGCATTCCGATAATTTTTATATTCGCCAATGGTCCATATCCCAGTGTGGAAAGACTTCCCAGAAGAAGCATTACAATGCCGACAATTACCGTTGCTTTCCGTCTTTCCCAACCCAGTTCATCTTCAAAAGTCGATACTGCACTTTCCGTTAATGCAATAGAACTTGTGATTGCTGCAAACAGCACCAGTACAAAAAACAAAATTCCGACTCCGGTTCCAAGTCCCATGCTGTCAAATACTTTTGGAATCGTAATAAACATCAATGATGGACCCGCCTGCAGGGTTTCCGGATTTCCACCGGAAAATGCAAAGACTGCCGGAATAATCATCAGCCCTGCCATCATGGCAATCGCTGTATCGAAGATTTCCACGTTCTTCGTGGACTCCTCAATAGAAACTTCCTTCTTCATATAAGAACCAAAAGTAATGAGAATTCCCATGGCAATGGACAGGGAATAAAACATCTGTCCCATGGCTGTTACTACCGTCATCCAGGAAAAATTTTCAAAATTTGGAATCAGAAAATATTTAACTCCTTTTAATGCTCCCGGTCTGCTTACGGAATAAACCGTTATTAATATAGAAAGAACAACCAGCACCGGCATCATAAATCTGGATACCCGCTCAATACCATTCCGGACGCCGGCAAAGATAATCCCCAGCGTAAATACCGCAAAGAAAGCAAAGCAGATTTCTGTGGAAAGTCCGCTGGATATAAAATCTGAAAAATATCCATCTTCTGCCAGCCGGCTTCCATTTCCCCTGATATATTCCACCAGATATTTCATTACCCAGCCGCCAATTACAGAATAATATGGCACAATTAGAACCGGAATAATCGCATTTATCCAGCCGCCGAAAGAGAGCCAGCGGGATTTTCCAAAGGTATGATATGCTCCCACCGGGCTCTTCTTCGTCATTCTTCCGATAGAAGTCTCCGCCATAATCATCGTATATCCAAAAGTCAGTGCAAGTATAATATAAATCAGTAGAAAGATTCCTCCCCCATACTTTGCCGCAAGATATGGGAATCTCCATATGTTTCCCAGTCCCACAGAAGCGCCTGCTGCTGATAATACAAACCCTATCTTCCCCGAAAATGTACTTCTTTTCTCATTCTGTGCCTTCATTTTGTTTTTTTCTCCTAAACTCATAATTTCCATGACGCAAAGTTATAGAAATCATAACACAGTCTCATAGTTCCTGCAATATTCTTTCCTTTTTATCATGCTGCCTCTTCTTTCGCATAAACGGCAAATGACTCCGACAAATAATCATAATTTATTTTGGCATTTGCTTTTCGATATCCATTTTCAATAACCGTATCTGATAAGCGAACATTCCAAGCATCTTTTTGGGCACCGGTTTGCTCTTTTTCCAGCATAATGTCCTCTACTAAAACCCCATAGCTATTGAATCGGCTCTGAACATATGGGCTCATATTAAAATAGCCTCTTTTTGCTGCTCCTGTTTCTGATAAGTAATAGACTTCATTATTTAGCTCGTACCACCCTATCATCTTTTTTCCAAGATCGCCGAAAACATAGTAATCGTAATCTATGTAATGTCTTCCTATCTTTGCAATTCCGTCTGAACCAATATAATAAGTATCGCCATATTCGGTCAGCCAGCCCTTATCATACATAACTCCTGTTTTCGGCTTTCCGGGTACGCCCATGTAATAGCGCTCCCCCTTATACTCCACCCAACCGTGAGCCATCGCTCCGTTTTTCTCGAAGTAATACCAGATGGGCTTCGCATCCGTTCCGCCGGCTTCCTTATCGTTGAGCCAGCCGAAGGTATATTTTGCTCCGCTGTCCATCTGACCGGGAGTGCCCATAGAGAGTTGCCGCCAGCACGCCCGCTGCGACCAAACTGAACAGTTTCCGAATTCGCTGTTTCATTGTTTTTTCCTCCTGTTTCCTTGACATAAGTGAAAAAGTATTGTGGATAGTGCTACCTTCACTATACCAGAAACTCCCTCTTTTGTCTACCCTGCAAAAAAGAAAAGCGCCCTGCAGCCGTTCAAAGACCGCAAAGCGCTTTTTGGAGGATAAAATCTCGTTTAAACCAGCCGGTTCAGATAGTCAAGACTCTCCTTCACCGCAGAGACACTGTTCAGGTTGTCCAGCTCGACGATGATGTACTTGGCATACCCCAGCTCCTTCGCCTTGTTGACGATGCCGGGAACGTCCAGAATACCCTTGCCCACGGCGACGAAATCGCCGTTCTTGAGGGCGCCCACTTCCCGGAACGCATCCGCCGTCACCGGAGGCTCGATGGCTTCATAAAGGTTCACGGGATCCGCCTGCGCCGCCAGATCCTTCTGGTGAATCATGGTGCAGCGGGAGCCCAGCTTCTCCAGCATCTGAATGGGGTCGAAGCCCGCCCGCTTCACCCAGTAGGCGTCCATCTGGAACTGCACCAGCTCCGGATCCGTCTCCTTCAAGAACAGATCCAGCGCCACGCCGTCACCCATGGGAACGAACTCCTGGAAATGATTGTGATAGTAA
>ERZ773108.2562-NODE-2562-length-15350-cov-3.283164_pt1 | contig 15350 bp, 14 predicted proteins | sample MGYA00580570_ERZ773108 | MGnify/ENA primary metagenome ERZ773108 (study PRJEB29015, sample SAMEA2737840) | human gut metagenome | biome: human gut; feature: human-associated habitat; material: faeces | place: China | collected 2012 ...
ATTTATCTTTTGGGTTTACAATGTCACGCCAGTCTAAATCGCCGCGCTCTAATCCCCGCACCAAAACCTCGGCCGTGGCAACATTGGTGGCTAACGGCACATTGTGCACGTCGCAAAGCCTTAATAGGGCCGAAACGTCTGGCTCGTGAGGCTGTGCCGTTAAAGGGTCGCGGAAAAACAGCACCAAATCGATTTCATTATAGGCAATTCTTGCTCCAATCTGCTGGTCGCCGCCCTGGGGGCCCGACAAAAATCTGTGAACGGAAAGGCCCGTTGCGTCTGACACCAACCCGCCGGTTGTTCCTGTGGCACACAGCATGTGCTTGGCAAGAATTCCTTTATATGCAATGCAGAACTGCACCATCAATTCCTTTTTCTTATCATGCGCGATCAACGCAATATTCATTCCATACCCTCCTGTCTGCAATTTTTAAATAAATGAATCATTTCGTGGTTATTTTACCATAAAGCAAAAATATTTGCTTGCAAGGACATTCTTGCAAAGCCGTCAATATGCACTTCTGCGCTTAGCGCAAATCGGCGGAGCCGAAGTCTTGCATAGCAAGGATTATCTGTGCATATTATACCATAGATAAGGTATGAAGTCCACAGCAAATTTCGTTTTTTTTGTATATTTCATATAAAGTTCACAATTATTTAACTTCTTTTTTATGTATATTGTTCAATTTTTATAGCATTTCCGGCAATATAGGCAATTTCCGGTACATTAGAAAACAACCGCTTAATTGCACTTTGCTTCACTTTAACCGACAAATCGCAGATTAAAAGCCGCTCGGGCATAAGCTTCATTGCAACCACAGCGGCGTCTTTTCTGCCGCCGGCACCGGCATGCACGCTGCCATATAAAGAGCCTAAAATAAACACATTTCCGCCGGCAATCACCTTCGCACCAGCCTCCACATCACCGATGACAACCAAGTTGTTGTCATATTCCACCGTTTCGCCGGCTTTCACCGTCTTTCTGCAAAACTTTGTAATGCCTTCATCCGTACCCAATTCGTCTAAGGGAGAATGCTTTTTGGGAATCATTTTCGGTTCTGTTTCAATGAACGTAACATCTGTTTCGCACAGGGCCTCGCGCACCGCGGGCTGAAGCAGATAAACCTCAGCTTCGGTAAGGGAGTTGCTGGTTAGAAAGACCTCCAGCGCAATGTCTTTAAAAAACTCTTTCGAGGCAGAAAGCTTTTCTATCAGCTCTGCGCGGCCTGTTTCAAAATCTGTATCGTCTACCGAAACGGAAATTCCTTTCGGGCTTCCTTTTAAAATAATCATTTGCAGCATGTCCTTTCTGTTTCACGTTAAAAATTTATGTTACGGAAGAAGCGTATATGGTTTTTCTTCTGTTGGTTTTTTATCGTCAGTTTTCGGTTTTTCAAAGTAGCTTTCCAATACTTCCCGGGCGACCCTTGCCGCCTTGGTTCCCGAATCGCCGTTTTCCAGCACCACACTGACGGCAATCTGGGGATTTTCCGCAGGGGCATAGCCGACAAACAGGCCGTTTGTGCCGCCGGGTACCTGGGCCGATCCTGTTTTGCCCGCAACAGACACGGGAAGGCCTGCAAACACGGAATAGGCCGTTCCCCCCGGTTCCGTTACCTTTAGCATTCCGTCCTTCACTGCGGTCAGCGCCTCTTTCGACGCACCTGCCATCTGGTTAATTTGGGGCTGCGCCGATTTTAAAATGGTTTCATCTGTTTCTGATTTCACAGCCTTTAAAAGCTTTGTTTTATAGTTTGTTCCCCCGTTGGCCAACGTGGCTGTGTAGTTTGCCAATGCTAAGGGAGAAAACAAGTTGTCCGACTGACCGATAGCGGCCTGAAGCACGTCCCCCGGATACCATTTCCCGCCGTTTTGCTCCCTGTTTTCCGGCGTTGCGATTTTTCCCTTTGCCTCTTCGCCGGAAAGCTCAACGCCGGTGAGACTGCCTAACCCAAACTTTTCAGCCGTTTCGGCAATTTTTTCAATTCCTGTGCGTCTTCCAACCTCATAGAAGAAATAGTTGCAGGACACGCCAATGGCCTCAGAAACGTTGATTGTGCCATGAGTTATGCCCTTTGTTCTGAAAATATTGCACTTAAATGTGCGGTCAAGATATTTATATTCGCCCTTGGTTTCCATTATTTCGTCCGGTTTCAGCACGCCGCTGTCGATTGCTGCAATGGTGGTGATGGGCTTAAACGTTGAGCCCGGCTCATAAAGCCCGGAGAGAGCGCGGTTAAACATAGGCTTTGATGGATCCTCCGCCATTTCATTATATTTTTCGCTGAATTCTGTAATATCATAGGTGGGATAAGACGCGGTGGCTAAAATTTCGCCGGAGTTTACGTCTACCGCCATCACCGACCCGCCGTTTTTTGAAGAAGCGGAGGATTTTGTCTCTTCCACCGTTTTCTTAAGTGTTTGTTCTGCGGCCAGCTGCAAATCCAAATCCAACGTTAAAATTACGGTATTTCCCGGTATGGGGTCTACCGATTCGATAAAGTTCGTCGACTCACCGTCAATTTTCCGCTCAATGCTGCTCACGCCGTCTGTGCCGCGCAGATATTGTTCAAAGGCCTTTTCAGCGCCCTGTTTTCCGATATAATCATTCCTGCCGTAGCCGCTGTTTTTCAGCTGGTCATACTCCGTACTGCTGATTTTGCCCACCCTGCCTAAAATGTGGGTGGCGGTTTGGGGGTAGAGATATTCCCGCACAGGCCGCTCATGCACGGCAACGCTGGGAAACAGGTCGGCGTGCTCTTTAATTTTTGTCACTGTTTCCATGTCGGCGTCTTCTAAAATGGTATAGGGCGCAGACACGGAAAACCCGTTTTTCTCCATTCCAAACCTTACGCCTGCAATTAGCCGTTTTTCTTTGTTTGAATAATTTTCGTCAATTTTATATTTTTCGCACAGCGCGTTCATTACGTCCGCTGCCGTGCTGTTTTCATCAAATCCATTTTCCGTTTTAAACTTTTTTTCCTGCTCGGCCTTATTTTTTTCTTCCTTGGGATATTGAAACCGGAAAGGAGAATCAAAAGAAATGGGCAGACTATCTTCATATTCCGCCGTGCTGCCCTTTTCTGTGAGAATTTTCAGCACATTTAAGATAGATGCATGTCGTTCCTGGGTTGTTTCGTTTACTTTTTCCAGCACAACAAAATATCCGGTGCGGTTGGTCACAAAGGGCCTGCCGTAACGGTCAGTAATCTCACCCCGCGGGGCAATTACCGGCACGGATAGAGACAGTCTTGCGTCCGACACGCTGCGATATTGCTTCCCACTTTTTAATTGAAGGGAAAACAATCTTGTAAAAATCATCACAAAAAACACCGCGGCAAAGACATACAGCACAAAATAGCGCCTGCGCGTGCTTTTTTTTAAGTTTCTATTCACGGCAAACACTCCTCCTCGAATCTTTGCTTACCGAGCATTTACACACAAACGGATATAGAATCGGTGTAACAATGCAATTATACAGCGCCTCGGGAATGATTTTATGGGTAAATGCAAAGCCAATCCGCGTTTCCCCCCACAAAAGAAAGTTCAGCCCAAATGTCGCCGCGCCATAGACAACAGACGCTGCAAGAACCCCCGCCGTTAACACCTTTAAGGACTTGTTGTAAAGACAGTCATGCAATGTAACGCACCCCAGCGATATGTATAGGTACAAAAGTGCGTCAAGCCCCTGAGGCCTTCCATTCAGCATATCCAGCAAAAATCCGCAGGCCGCGCTGAGCACAACGGCTGGCAGACCTCCTTTTTTTATACTGTAACACATGCAAAACACAAAAACAAGTCCCGGAACTACATGAAACACCGCGGCGGCATGGACAATGGTGGTTTGAACGACGATTAAAAACAAAACGAAAACGACGGCGAGCAGATATTGCACCGCGCTGCCCATAAAATCTGTTTTCGGTTGAAACCTGTTTAAAACCCTCATTTTTTGTGCCTCTCCCTGCTTTACTGTTTCGATTTAATTACCATTACCTCACGGATCCGCTCAAAATCCACTTCTGTATCTACAACCGCATAGTTGGTGTTTTTGGCGCTGTCCGTTAAAATTTCGCTGACGGTTCCAATTAATAACCCTTTCGGATAAACGCCCCCAATGCCTGAGGTTTCTATGGAGTCGCCGGCAACCAGCCCGGCGCTGTCGGCAATGAACGAAAGCTTTAGCTTGCCTTTGTCCTTTAGGCCCAAATCCCCTTCTGCAATGGCAATGTCCTGCGTTCTTGTCACTAAGGCGCCCACAGAGCTTTCCGGCTCGATAATGGAAGTAATTTCCGCCCAGTTGTCGCCCACCTCTGTCACCTTGCCCACCAGCGCCCGGCGCAGCACCGCCACGTCGTCTTTTTGAATGCCGCTGCTTGTGCCCTTATCCACCTTAAAGGTACCAAACCAGTTTCCTGCGTCTTTGGCAATGACCTCACAGCCCACCATATCATATTCCGTGCTGGTTTCCTTAAAATTCAAAAGTTCCCGCAGCCGCTCGTTTTCCTGTTTTAACGACTCAATCGACCGGGTTTCCTGTTTTAACACATCTATTTCTGTTTTTAACCGTTCGTTTTCTTCCCTGTAGGTATAAACATTTGAAAGCGCTTCAAAAAAACCGCCGACGCTTCTGCCCGCTTTGGAGAACACGCTTTGCACCGGGCTGAAAATAAACTGCGCGGCGCTGCTTAGCGGATTGGCCCTCCCCGCGCTGGTCAGCGAATAGGACACGCCCATAAATACGAATATCAGCGCCGTCAGAACCAAAACAACAATCAACCGTTTTTTTTCACGCTTTTTCATTCCTTCTGTCATCCCCTTTATTTGCGGCCGAACAGCCCCCTTTTTTGTTTGCGGGCGCCGTTTTGACTTCTGTCAGCAAGAACAGATAAGGCCATTCCCGCCCCAACGGCCACACAGTCTTCTGCATTTTCTGACACGGTAACATCAATGCCCGTCTTTTCCTGAATCAGCAAATCCAGGCCGGGCAGCTTTGCGCCGCCGCCCGTCAGCACAATGCCGCGGCTGACAATGTCTGCGGCAAGCTCCGGCGGCGTATTTTCCAGCGTGTCCCGCACCGCGCCGATCACCTTGCTGATGGTCCCCGCAATGGCACCCCGCACCTCGGACGAGGTAATGGTGAGGAGCCTCGGCAGGCCGGAAGCCAAATCGCGCCCCATTACGGATATGCTCTTTTCCTCACAGGAGGGATGGGCAGTTCCGATGCTGATTTTAATATCTTCCGCCGTCCGCTCCCCAATCATAAGATTATATATATTTTTTACATACTCTGCAATATCTGCATCCATTTTGTCGCCTGCATAGCGGATGGAGGTGCTGGCCACAATTCCTCCGAACGACACCACCGCCACCTCGCAGGTGCCGCCGCCAATGTCCACCACCATGCTGCCGGTGGCCTCGCTCACGGGAAGCTCCGCCCCCAGTGCCGCCGCCATTGGTTCTTCAATCACATAGGCGTTTTTGCCGCCGGAGCGCATTACCGCCTCTAACACCGCCCGGCGCTCAACCTCCGTCACGCCAAAAGGCACGCAGATGGTGACATGGGGGCGCATTACGCCGCCGGGGCAGGAGCGTTCGATAAATGCTTTTAACATGGCCTGCGTCACATCAAAATCTGCAATTACGCCGCCTTTCATGGGACGGATAACCATCACCTCATCCGGCGTTCTGCCAATCATGTTTTTGGCTTCCCTGCCAACGGCCAAAACCCTGCCGCTTTCGCTTTCTACCGCCACAACCGACGGCTCTTTCAGCACAATTCCCTTCCCCTTGCAGTAAACCAGCGTATTTGCTGTTCCCAGATCCACACCAATATATTTTGTCAACGAAAATTCCTCCCTCATAATTTATGTAAGGTTTTGCTGCTGAGGGATTTCAATTTGTATTAAGCCATACAGTCTATGTCAAACTCCGCTTTTAAAACCTGGGCCAGTTTGCAAACAGGCAGCCCCACTACGTTAAAATAGTCGCCGTCTAATTTGTCCACAAACAGAGCGCCCCTGCCCTGAATGCCATAGGCGCCGGCCTTGTCCATTGGTTCGCCTGTTTTCACATAGGCGTCGATTTGTTCTTTTGTTAACGCAATAAAATGCACCTTTGTCTCCACATAAAAGGACTCGCTTTTGGCGTTTTTTGTGTTCATAACCGTAACGCCGGTTAAAACGCTGTGCCATTTCCCCGCCAGGGCGGATAAAATAGCCTTTGCATCTTCTTCATCGCTTGGTTTTGTTAAAATGGTTCCTTCTGACACCACAATGGTGTCCGCCCCGATGATAACAGCCTCTTTGCCCTCACTTTTCACAATTGAGGCAACAGAAGACGCTTTTAACAAAGAGAGCTGTTCCACAACAAAAAAGGGCGGCAGCCCTTCCTCTATGGTTTCGTCCGCGCAGCTTGTCCGCACGGAAAAGGTAAGTCCCATTGCGCCTAACAGCTCTTTTCTTCTGGGCGACCCCGACGCAAGTATTATTTCCATATATTGTTGTCTCCATTCTTGCTTTTAAAATTCTTTTCCATGCAGAGGGGTATAATTCGGTTTGCCGCATATCCGGTGAGGCTTCCGGCAACAGCCGAAACCAGTAAAAGCGCCGGAAAATAGCGGAACACCCCAAGGCTTTCCAGCACGGCGGCGCAAACGGCAAGCTGTCCCAAATTAAAAAACGCAGCGCCAATGATGGATAGTCCGATTTCGGAAACTTTGTCCCTTAACATCATTTTTGCCGCTGCCATGGACAAAACAGACAAAACCGTTCCTGCACAGCCGTAAAAAAAGGCAAAAAATCCGCTGTATAACACAGAGGACAAAAAGCACCGTAGAACGCCAAAGGCAAGCGCCGGCTTTGCACCCATCAGGCAAAACACCACCATGGTAACAATGTTTGCCAGGCCGATTTTGCCGCCAGGCACTACCAAAAACGCAGGAATCAGGTTTTCAAAATATCCCAAAACCAACGCCAAGGCGCAGAACAGGGCAAAAACCGCCGTTCTTTTAGTATGCAACGCCGTCCACCTCCCCGCTTCCTTCGATTTTCACAATCAGCCTGTGGGGCAGGCAGACAATCATTTCTCCGGATTTTTGGATTTCGCCGATACACTGTCTGTCTTTGCAGTCCGAATCTATTACCCTTGCACCCTTTTTAGAAACTTCTATTTTATTATAGCCGAATTCCGTTTGAATTTCAAGTGTTTTAGGCTGGCTTAAAGCGTCTTGCTGATACCGGGCATATTCTTTCCCGCCAAGTTCAATTACAATGGTTTCACGGCCTGTTTTCGCAAAAATTACATTTGAAAACAGCAGAAGAAAAACCGCCGATAAAAGCACGCTCCAAAAAATAAGTTTGTCCGTTTTCGTCATGGCTTATTCAACTCCGCGGTAAAAATGTCCCCTTGTGATTTTATCAAACACACTCCGGGGCGCTTTTCCCATTAACCCCGCCTGATACGCTGAAAGCACTTTTTTTACCTCGTCCCCGGTTTCCGTCGTGAACACCAGCCGAATTGCCCCGGCGTTCAGCGAGACAATATCGTCTAATTTGTCCGCCATGTAAAGAGGCACGCTGTTTAACATCACGTTGCGGCACCCCTCGCACAAAACCGGAAACCGCTCGCCCTTTCTGTCGCACAGCTCAAAAAATCCTTCTCCCTTTGTGCACCGGTATGCACTTTTGATGACGCAGTTTTCCAGAAGCATAACCGAAAGCCTGCCATATGCTATGACCTCTGCCGGCACTGCGCAATGATCTGTGATTTGCTTCATTTCCTTCAGGTTCAGCTCCGGCGATAGCGTTACCCGTTTCATTCCGATGGAAGATAATATTTTCATTGTTTCGCTGTTTGTTACGTTTAGCCGTTCCCCGCCGCACATAATTTTTTCTTTGGCGGCCTCTATCTGGCCAATGTTCTGCACCATAACCCGGGCCGCACTTTCTAAATGCAGTGTTTCGCCCTCTTTGGTCAGGGGCGGAAGCACGCAGACGTCTTTCTCGGTTCCAAACCGGCGAAACAAGTCATAAGACAGATATTTTGCTTTAATTCCGCAGGAGGCGGCTGCCTCCATCTGCTCTTTTGTGCGCACCTGAACACAAACTTTTGGCGGCCTTGTCTCTCGCTTGGCTATTTGTCCGATTGCTGTTATTTTGTTCACGTTCCGCCGGTAAGATGCGCAGATTTGTTCCTGCAAGTCTGCGCACACCTGCCGCCGCAAGCTGTTCAGCGCGGATACGGGCACAAAGGGCTGCCCCTCTGTTTCTGTGGTGATTTTTTTCACGACAAAAGCCGTGTCTCCCAGCTTTCCGATTTGCTCTTTGGCACGCATTTTATCAAAAGCAGCGCTTTTCGCCCTTTCACAGGGCGCTCCTGCCGCATTTGCCGAAAAGCCGTCACATTCCGCCGCCAGCGCGAGGGGAAGCCCCTCCCGGGCCGTAAGGCGAAAGGAAATAGCCCTTTTTTTGGCGATGTCCGTCTGTTGAATTTCTGAAATCAAGTCTTTCGACGCAGTGACCTTTTCCGTTCCGGTATAGTCCATTAACTTATCAAAGCCCCTGCCGTGAAAATATCCGCTACCTGAGCCGCCGCGGGAGAAAAACGACAGCATGTCCTGAATTCCCGCCCTGTCTGCCGCGCCCTCCATTGCCTGTTTATACACCCTTGTCACCACGCCTGCATATTCCGGGCTTTTCATTCTGCCCTCAATTTTGGCAGAATCTGCAATGGTTTGAAACTCGTGCATGTGCTCTGCCAGGCACAAATCCTTCATGCACAGCAAGTTTTTCGCATTTGTAACGGCCTGTCCGTTCCGATACAGCGTATAGGGCAGGCGGCAGGGCTGGGCACAAAGCCCCCTGTTTCCGCTTCTTCCGCCAATAATGCTGCTTAAATAGCACTGGCCGGACCAGCTCATGCACATGGCCCCGTGGACGAATGCCTCAAGCTCTATCGTGGTTTTTGCATTTATTGATGCGATTTCTTCTTTCGACAGTTCCCGGGACAGCACCACCCGGTTTGCCCCCAGCTTTTGAAGCAAATTCACACCGTCTGCTGAGCAAACCGTCATTTGTGTGCTGGCGTTGAGCCTGATATCGGGCGACAGCTTTCTTATGGCGCATAACAGGCCCAAATCCTGTACGATAATGCCGTCTGCGCCTGTTTCTGCCAAGAACGAGGCAAAGGACAGCGCATCTGAAAATTCATCCTCTTTGATTACGATGTTAACGGTTACATACACCTTCACCTTGTGCAGATGGCAAAAATCTACCGCTGCGGCAATTTCCTCGTTTGTAAAATTGTTTGCATTTCTGCGGGCGCTGAAACACTTGCCCCCTATGTAAACGGCGTCTGCGCCGCACCGCACCGCGGTTTTTAAAGACGCAAAGTCCCCTGCCGGCGAAAGTAGCTCCATGTTATTCCTCCACATTGTATAACTTATCTATTTTAGCATACCACAAAAATGTGAATATCTCATTACATTTCCTTTAATTTTAAATTTCGTGCAGTGCAAAGTTTTCCTTGATTTTGACATTGAACTTTGTTATACTATATGGTAAAAAGGTAGAGTTATAAGCTTTTTTCAAACAAAACTGACTACAAATTGAGAAAGGGTGCAAAATGATGAACAAGGTGATTAAAGAAGGGCTGACATTCGACGACGTATTGCTGGTTCCTCAAAAAAGTGAAGTTACCCCCGATATGGTGGAGCTGTCTACGCAGCTTACAAAAAATATTAAACTCAACATTCCGCTGATGAGTGCGGCAATGGACACGGTAACAGAATCGGCAATGGCAATTGCAATGGCCAGGGAGGGCGGCATTGGCATTATTCATAAAAACATGACCATTGAGGCCCAGGCCACCGAGGTGGACAAGGTAAAACGTTCGGAACACGGCATTATCATTGACCCGTTCTATTTGACGCCCGAGCGCACATTGGAGGACGCCGACAATTTGATGGGCAAATATCGGATTTCCGGCGTTCCCATTTGCGAAAACGGCAAGCTGGTTGGCATTTTGACCAACCGGGATTTGCGGTTTGAAACCGATTTTTCAAGAAAAATCAGCGAAGTGATGACCAAGGAAAACCTGGTTACTGCTCCGGAGGGCACCACGCTTACGGAAGCGCAGGAAATTTTAAGAAAACACAAAATTGAAAAGCTGCCCATTGTGGATGGCAGCGGCATGCTCAAGGGTTTAATCACCATTAAAGACATTGAAAAAAGCGTAAAATATCCCAACTCCGCAAAAGATGCCAACGGAAGGCTGTTAGTCGGCGCGGCGCTGGGCGTGACAAAAGACGTGTTAGACCGGGCCGGCGCCCTTTACGACGCAAAGGTAGACTGCTTTGTGTTAGACTCGGCCCACGGCCACAGCGCAAACATTATAAAAGCTGTGGAACTGGTAAAAAATAAGTTTCCGGATATTTCTTTAATTGCAGGCAACATTGCCACGGGCGAAGCGGCGGAGTGCCTGATTAAGGCGGGGGCAGACGCAGTGAAGGTTGGCATTGGGCCCGGCTCCATCTGCACCACCAGAATTGTTGCAGGCATTGGCGTGCCGCAGATTACGGCGATTTCAGACGTATATGAGGTTGCAGACAAATATGGTATTCCTGCAATTGCAGACGGCGGAATTAAATATTCCGGCGATTTACCCAAGGCCATTGCGGCAGGTGCAAATGTGATTATGATTGGCAGCCTGTTTGCCGGCTGCGAGGAAAGCCCCGGCGTGGAAGAAATTTATCAGGGCAGAAAGTTTAAGGTTTACCGCGGCATGGGCTCCATTGCCGCCATGGAGGTCGGCTCGAAAGACCGTTATTTCCAGACAAACACGAAAAAACTGGTTCCCGAAGGTGTTGAGGGCCGCGTTCCGTTTAAAGGCGCGGTGGCCGACACAGTTTATCAGCTGATGGGAGGTCTGCGTTCCGGTATGGGTTACTGCGGCACGAAAACAGTTGAGGATTTAAAGAAAAACGGAAAATTTATTAAAATTACCGGGGCCGGCTTAAAAGAAAGCCACCCTCACGATATTTCCATTACGAAGGAATCGCCGAACTACAGTGTGCAATCGTAATGTTTCATTAATTTTGAAAGGCTGAACTGAATGAAAAAAAAGTATGGTGACAACAGCATATCGTCTTTAAAGGGCGCAGACCGTGTGCGCCTCCGTCCCGGCGTTATTTTCGGCTCCGACGGGATTGACGGCTGTGAACATTCGTTTTTTGAGATTTTGTCAAATGCAATTGACGAAGCAAGAGAAGGGTTTGGGAAGGAAATTGAGATTACCCGCTTTGCGGACAAGTCGATCGAGGTGAAGGACAACGGGCGCGGAATTCCTATGGGGTATAATGAAAATGAGAAGCGCTACAACTGGGAGCTGGTGTTTTGTGAGCTTTATGCCGGCGGAAAATATAAAAACAACAGCGGCGAAAACTATGAATACAGCTTAGGGTTAAACGGTCTGGGCACCTGCGCCACACAGTACAGCTCGTCTTATATGGACGTGAATGTGCAGTATGGCGGAAAAAAATATTCCATGCACTTTGAAAAGGGCAACCCGGCAGGCGAGCTTGTGGTTGAGGAGGTAAAATCAAAAAAAACGGGGAGCACCATTAAATGGCGGCCCGACACAGAGGTATTCACCGACATTAACATCCCTTTGGAATATTTTCAGGACGTGTTAAAACGCCAGTCAGTTGTAAATTCCGGCATTAAGTTTATCTTGTATAACCAGACGGCGGACGGCTGGGATATGTATGAATATCTATATGAAAACGGCATTATGGACTATGTGAAAGAAATTTCTGCCGGAAAGGAATTTACCCCCGTATTCACCTTCGATGCACAGCGCCGGGGGCGCGACCGGGAGGACAAACCTGACTATAATGTAAAAATGCAGTTTGCCTTTTGCTTTAACAACGAGATTAATATGATTGAATATTACCACAACTCCAGCTTTTTAGAGCACGGCGGCGCGCCGGACAAGGCGGTGAAAAGCGCCTTTGTTTCGGTTTTGGACAAATATTTAAAAAATAACAATAAATATAACAAAAGCGAAAGCAAAATCAGCTTTGTGGACATATCCGACAGCTTAATCCTCGTTTCAAACTCCTTTTCCACCGTTACAAGCTACGAAAACCAGACGAAAAAGTCCATTACCAACAAGTTCATTCAAGAGGCCATGACAGAGGTTTTAAGGGAGCAGATTGAGGTTTGCCTCATTGAAAACAAAGAGGCGGCGGAAAAAATTGCCCAGCAGGTTTTAATTAACAAGCGCAGCCGGGAAAGCGCCGAAAAGGCAAGGGTGGCGGCGAAAAAGAACCTGACCGGCACTTTAGATATGACCAACCGCATTAGCAAGTTCATTAACTGCCGCACGAAGGACATTGACCGGCGGGAAATTTACATTGTGGAGGGTGACTCTGCCTTAGGCTCCTGCAAAAAGGGACGCGACGCAGAATTTCAGGCAATTATTCCCGTCCGCGGAAAGATTTTAAACTGCCTAAAGGCGGACTACGGTAAAATTTTTAAAAACGACATCATTACGGATTTGGTGAAGGTGTTAGGGTGTGGCATTGAGATTAAAAGCAAGCACTCGAAAGACATGTCCACGTTCGATTTGGACAATCTGCGCTGGAGCAAGGTTATCATCTGCACCGACGCCGACGTAGACGGCTATCAGATCAGAACGCTGATTCTCACCATGATTTATGTTTTAATGCCCACGCTGATTAAGGAGGGTAAGGTGTATATCGCTGAATCCCCGCTGTTTGAAATTACCTGCGGGAAAGACACCTATTTTGCATTTAACGAAATGGAAAAACAGGAAATCACCGAAAAGCTGGGCAGCAAAAAGTACAAAATTCAGCGCTCAAAGGGGCTTGGTGAAAACGAGCCGGAAATGATGTGGCAAACCACCATGAACCCCGAAACCAGGCGGCTGGTTCGCGTTACCTATGACGACGCAGGAAAAACCTTTGAAATGTTTGATGTTTTGCTTGGAGACAATTTGCAGGCCAGAAAAGAATTCATTGCGGAATTCGGCCATAAATTTCTCGACTTAGCGGACATTAGTTAAACGAAAAATGTGACCGGCATTGTGCCGGTCATTCTCATATTATGAAAGAGGTGTTTTTATGATTCATTTTATTTGTTACCCGAAATGCTCCACCTGCCAAAAAGCAGAAAAATGGTTAGAGCAGCACGGTTTGGAGTTTGATGTGCGGGACATTAAGCAAAACAACCCTACCTATGAGGAGCTTTCCCAATGGCACAAACAAAGCGGCCTGCCGCTGAAACGTTTTTTTAACACCAGCGGGCTTTTGTATAAGTCCATGCAGCTAAAGGATAAACTGCCTGAATTCAGCGAGGAGGAACAGCTGAAACTGCTCTCCACCGACGGAATGCTGGTGAAACGGCCAATTTTAATTAATGAAAACACCGTTTTGGTGGGGTTTAAAGAAAGTGAATGGGAGAAGCTGTTATGAAAGCAATATTAGAAACCCAGCGGTTAAGTTTGCGGGAAATGACAAAGGACGATTTTCCAGCTCTGTGTAAAATTCTTCAGGACACAGAGGTGATGTATGCCTATGAGCATGCTTTTTCTGATGAAGAAGTCGCCGAGTGGCTCGATAAAAACCTGACCCGTTATGAAAAAGACGGCTTTGGACTTTGGGCAGTGGTTTTAAAAGAAACCGGTGAAATGATTGGCCAGTGCGGCCTGACACTGCAAAATGCCGATGACAAGGAAGTTTTAGAGGTGGGCTATCTGTTTCAAAAAGCGTTTTGGCACAAGGGCTATGCCACAGAAGCCGCAATTGCCTGCAAAAATTATGCCTTTCAGGTGCTTGGGGCAAAAGAGGTATATTCTATAATCCGCGACAACAATCTTGCCTCACAGAACGTGGCAAAGCGCAACGGAATGAAAGTTTGCGGGAAAATTGTAAAACATTATTATAATATGGATATGCCCCACCTGCTGTTTAAAACGGAAAAAAACTGCATTACAATTGACAATTGAACACCGGTGTGGTATAAAAGGATTATAAAAATGAAATATGCCGGAGGTTCATAAAATGGCCATAAAACATATTCGCAGCAAGTGGAACGGCACCATGACCGACCGCGAGCGGTTTAACAGGCAAATGCATTATAAAAGCGTTGACAGATGCTTTAACATGGAATTTGGATATTGGGACGAAAACTTTGATCTTTGGGATATTTTTGTTGACAACGGAATTCGGTCAAACGAGCAGGCTGCAGAGTTTTTCTCTTTTGACCGTTTCGAAATTGTCGGCGGCGTGTGCGACTTACACCCAACCTTTGAAGAAAAAGTGATTGAAGACCGCGAAAGAACAGTGATTATGCAAAACACCGACGGTCTTTTAGCAGAGGTTACAAAGGGCTCGGCCTCCATTCCGCACTACATGAAATCTTCCATTGTCACTCCCGAAGACTGGAAAAGAGTGAAGGAAGAAAAATTTGTGCGCAACGACCCTGCAAGAAAAGTGGATATAGCAGCGCTGAAACAAAAGCATCCTGCTGACCGCGATTATGCCTTAGGCGTTGACTGCGGCTCAATGATCGGAAGAATCCGCGATATGCTTACATTTGAAGGCACTGCCTATGCGTGCTACGATTATCCAGACATGGTGGAGGATATGGTGGAAACGCGCTGTGTGCTCATAGAAGACTTTTTAGACCAAGTGCTTCCTCATTTTGACTTTGATTTTGCTTCTGGCTGGGAGGATATCTGCTATAAAAACGGCCCGATTGTTTCTGTTAATTTCTTTAAAGAGGTGGTTATGCCCAGATATAAAAGAATTAACAAAAAACTGAAAGAATATGGCATTGACGTTTGGTATACGGACTGTGACGGAGATGTAAGGCCAATATTGCCGTATTTGCTGGAGGGCGGAATTAACTGCCTGTTCCCTTATGAGGTAAACAGCTGCGCACACCCGGCAGAGCTGTTAGACGAATATGGCCGTGACCTGATGATTATGGGCGGCATTGATAAAATGCAGTTAAAGGCGGGAAAAGACGCCATAAAAGATTATTTAAAAAGTGTCGAAAGACTGGTTGCCCGCGGGGGATATATTCCTTTTTGCGACCATCGCTGCCCTCCTGATGTTTCCGTTGAAAACTATTTATATTATCTTGATTTAAAAGAAAAAATGTTTGGTATGAAATGATATATGATTCTTCATATTACCGATGCAGCATTTTGCTGCATCGGTTTTTTTTAGCTGTTTTATTTTTTGAGAAATCAATATTTCACACCAAATAAATAAAGCATGCGCGAGCCGCTTATATAAACATAATAAGGAGCTACCTGAATCCGGA
>ERZ773108.2578-NODE-2578-length-15268-cov-3.115493_pt1 | contig 15268 bp, 17 predicted proteins | sample MGYA00580570_ERZ773108 | MGnify/ENA primary metagenome ERZ773108 (study PRJEB29015, sample SAMEA2737840) | human gut metagenome | biome: human gut; feature: human-associated habitat; material: faeces | place: China | collected 2012 ...
AGAATTCTACTGCGCTCTACCGCCCTTATTCAGAAAACTTTTTTGAAAAAACACGGATTAAATTCATTCCCTATTTTGGCTTTGCAAACCGCGGTGAGTCTGACATGTTGGTTTATTTCAAGGTGAAAGAAATAAATTAAAAAAAAATTCTTGCAATTTTAAAACAAACGTGCTATAATAGTATTTGCTGATTTTCAAAAGCAGATTTTAAATAGCGCGTGCGCCATTAGCTCAGCTGGATAGAGTGTTTGGCTACGAACCAAAAGGTCGGGAGTTCGAATCTCTCATGGCGCGCCAAAAAGAAACCCCACAGCCGCAAGACTTGTGGGGTTTTTACTTTTTATGGAAGTATTGTAAATTGTTCCTGTTTGCTACTTATTTGCTACTTACGGCATAAAAAAATTAGTTTGCTTTGGCATTGTTAACCGGAAGCATTGCGTCTAAAACCTGCGCCGCTCTTTCGTCTGCGCTTTGGATTGCGTGCGTATAGATATTGGCCGTTGTTGTCATGTCGGCATGTCCCAGCCTTTTTGAAACTGTTCTTAAATCTGCGCCGCCCGCTATTAAAAGCGTTGCGTTTGTGTGCCGCAAGCTATGAATGGAAATATGCGGCAAATTATGCCGTTTTAAAAATTTTCCGAACCAGCCGGATATTGTGTCCGGGTGAATCGGCTTTCCGTTCCACTGTGTAAACACCTTGCCGGAATTTATCCATTTATCGCCCAGTTTTAACCGTTGTAATGATTGTTCGCCGCTGTGACGCTTTAATATATCAATTGCATATTGCGGCACTTTAATGACACGTTTTGAACTCTCTGTCTTTGTCGTATCGTCAAAAATCCCTCTGTTGGTTAAATATAACGATGATTTGTTTATATCAATCAAATTATTATCAAAGTCTATATCCGCCCATTCCAGCCCACAAAGTTCGCCGCGCCGCATACCAGAGTAAAGAAGCGTTGTTATCATTGCTTTGTATTGAAGCGGTTCGCTCTCCAAACAGTTTAACAATTTACTTGCCTGCACTTCATCAAGGTAGTTTGTTTCTTTTCTCGGCACCTTTGGCGCTTCTACGCGTCTGCAAGGGTTATACATCAATATTTGCCATTTAACGGCCTTTTCCAGTATAGCGGAAATTAACCTGTGATAATTGGATATCGTTTTTGGCGCGAGTGGTTTATTTTTGTTTTCTGATGCTATAAATATTTTTTCATGCGGCATTTTCAAAGCGGCTGCTATTTTTAAGGCGGATTGTTCAGACACGCAAACACCGTGTACATAATTCTGAACCGTATTAATAGAAATGCCTGATTTTTCCGCAAGTGCAGCTTGGGTTAATTTCTTTTTCTTTAATAGCGGCAACGCGTCAATTTTTGCTTTATAGGTTACGTCCTCTCTGATATTTCCATCCCGAAGATTATTGTAAAACTTCATAATATGGTGCGGCTGAAGCTTATCAAGCCGAATATGGCCGATTGCTGTGTTAATACGTTTTAATAATATCTTATAATCCGTAATGGTTTTTGGCCGCAGTTCTTTCTCCGCGTATTCTTTCAGCCAATAGTCGGCAAAGTCAGAAAATTTCATATTGCCGCCCATAAACGAACCGCTATTGCATTGCTCTTCAAACAAAACCTTTTGCCGTTCCAGTTCTTTTTCAATCTGCTTTGGTGTCATGTTTGGTTCGGGTTTCCATGTTTTAAACCGCTGTATCTGTTTTCCCAGGCCGTCATAGCCCAGCGACACGCGAATGGTATATGTGTTATTCCGTTTCGTTATGCTGGCCATTTATACCTTCCACCACCTCGTCAAGAATATAATTTGTAATTTCAAGTAAAATATTTTGCATATTAAACAACTTCAGATTTAGCTTATCTTCCATGTTTATAATTGAATAATTGTAATCATTGTTTTCATGAAAATTTGTTTCGAATTCTTCTTCTGAAACTTCAAAAAATTTTACTGTCCGTCTGGTATTCAACATCTTTTGGACTATAATTAGTTCTTTAAATTCTTCAAAAAATTCATGTGTTAAACCACAGGAAAGAAACAAATTTAATGTATCATTTTTATCTTGCTTCAATTCTAATATACGTTCAATTGCTCTTTCACTTAGTCCTGTTTCCTTCGCTATAGTTTGCAGTATCATATCTGCTTTTGCTACGTTCGTCCGGCACAATAAATAATCAGCAGAAACATTAAGAAAATCCGCTATTTTTATAATCTGTTCCGTATTCGGTGTCCTACTGCCGTTTACAAAATAAGATACTGTGTTATCTGAAATATTTAAATATTGAGCCAATTCTTTTTGTTTTTTGTCAGCATTTTTCAAGGCAAGTCCAATTCTTTCGCCAATCATTTTTTTTATATTATCACTCATTTCGCCCCTCCAGTTTAACGAATTTGTTATTCGAAAATAAAATCATAACAAAACACTTGATTGTTTATTATTGTTATGGTATAATTGAATCATAACATAATTGATATTTAAAGTCAATAAGAATAATAAAAAAGGAGAGGAAAAAAATGAAAAATTTGGACATCAGAGAAGAAGTGAAGGCCGCAAATCTAAAGCTTTGGCAAATAGCGGAGCGCTTCGGGTGCAATGATGTAACATTCAGTAAGAAGCTTCGCCGCGAGTTCACACCGGAACAAAAAGCAAAAGTAAGGCAAATTATAGCGGATTTAGTAAAGGAGCGTGAAGAGGCATGAGCACACCGCCCAGAATGAGGACGATTAAAGAAACCATAGCGGAACTAAAGCACATTGACCCGCAAACCGCTATTACAGAATATTATTTGCGGGATTTGGGAAACAGCGGCCAGATTGTCTTTGTAAAGGCCGGAAATAAAACGCTGATAAACTTCGATAAATTCCTTGAGTTTCTAAGCGAACCAAAAGCCGATATCAATACATGTTTTGACAAAAGCCCAATCCGGCGCGTGGTTTAGTGAGGTGACGCACATGGGTGTAAAATGGATAAAAATTGTCACGGATATTTTTGACGATGAAAAAATACTTTTGATTGAAAGTTTGCCGGACGCTGACAGCATTATTGTAATTTGGTTTAAGCTGTTATGTCTTGCAGGAAAACAAAACAACAGCGGCGTGTTCATGATGTCAAACCAAATTGCGTGTACAGACAAAATGCTGGCAACAATCTTCAGAAGAAAAGAATCTACTGTTAAACTGGCACTAAAAACATTTGAAGAATTTGGAATGATTGAAATTGTTGACGGCGTTATTACAATTCCAAACTGGGGAAAACATCAAAGTATCGAACAGATTGAAGCGCGAAAAGAATATTCGAAGCTATATCAACGCGAATATAGAGCCAAACAGAAGCAACTTGCAGAGTGTAATGATTCACGTAAACATTTACGTAAACAAAACGTAAACACCCCAGATAAAGATATAGAAGAAGATAAGAAAGAGAATAGAGAAAACATATTGCTCGGAGCTGCTTGTGCAGGCTCCAAGCCGGAGCCTTCGCCGGTCCTTTCTTTGGTGTTAAATGACAAATCTTTTCATCACATCAGCCAACCACAAATAGACCACTGGAAAGAACTGTATCCGGCAGTAGATGTTTTGCAAGAATTACGGAAAATGCAGGGCTGGCTTGAAAGCAATCCCAAAAAGCGCAAAACAAACCGCGGCATCAGCGCATTTATTACAGCGTGGTTATCAAAGGCACAGGACAAAGGAACATCTGTTAAGCCGGAACAGGGACACACCCAATATGATAAATTTAAAACAAGAGAATGGGTTTAACCGTTTTAAGGAGATGTTAACATGAACGGAAATGTAGAATATTGCCCGAACTGCGGCAGACAATTGGAATACTTTCAGCCTACGCCTATTTGCAAAGTAATTCAAAGAACATGCGTATGTTATTACGAGCAAAAAGAAAAGGAGCTTGCAACCGGTACAATTAGAGCGCGGGAACACATGCGTAAATTAAGCGGTCTCCCAATTGGTTATATTGAAAAAACGTTTGACAACTTTGAGCCGCGAAACAATGACGAAGCAATATGCAAAAGCTTAAGCACCGAATTTGCAGACAAGGACTATAGCAATACCGGTCTGTGGTTTGTGATGGCTGGAACTGTCGGAACAGGGAAAACACATATATCGGCCGCTATTATCAACAGAATGATAGATAATTGTGCGATTGATGAGAATATCGCGCGTCAATTTGTCCCGTTAGGCGGTTTTGGTAACATTACGCCGCCGTGCAAATATATAAGGTGTACAGACTTAATCGCCGGAGTAAAAGAAAGAATGGTCGATAATACGGCTACAGATTTTGAAACAATTTGCAAAAATACAGCCGTCCTGATTTTAGATGATTTCGGCGTAACAAGAACCACTGAATGGAATCAGGATTTATTTTACAGAATTTTAGACCATAGATACATAAACGAAAAACCAACTGTAATTTCTACAAATTTGAGCGTTGAAGAATTAAAATCCGCATTTGGAGAACGTACATATGACAGAATAAAAGACATGTGTAAATTGCCTGTGATAATCACCGGCGAAAGTCACCGCGGAAAAGAAAAGAGCTAAGGCCTGCCACAGTAAACAAATACCGCAGTCAAGCCCAAGCCCCCAGCCAACATAATCAGTTTACCACAGTCAAATGGTTTTTGCAAGTAGTTAGGGGGCTTTATATTGACAAACGAACAGCTTGTAATTTCAGCCAAAAAGGGGGACCTATCCGCTATCGAGCAGCTTTACACGCAGAACAGCGGCATTATTTTCCGTAATTGCCGGCCGTTTGAGCGGTTGGGGTATGAAACAGACGACCTTATGCAGGAGGCTTATTTTGTGCTTTTAAAGGCCGTTGACAGCTACAAGGAAGATAGCGGCTATCAGTTTGTTACATACCTTTCCAATTCTTTGAAATGGCACTTTTCAAGATATGTCAAGCGTGATAAAAACCGCCGTGACCTGTGCGTGCTGGATTCTCCCATAGATGAAGACGGTGAAACCACAAAGGCCGACATGCTCCCGGACGAAGCGGCAGAATTTGAGGACAGCACAATTTATAACGCTGACATGAACAAAGTGTTCGGGCTTGTAAAAGACGCGCTGAAGGGCGAAAACAACGGCGATATGATGTATGATATTCTGTGTGATGTTTTTGTTGCGGAAAAGACTTTGGCTGAAATAGGCCGAAAATACAGCGTAAACGGAGAGAGAATACGGCAGATAAGAGTGAAGGCCCTTAGACATTTAAGAAACCCCAAACATAAAAAACTGCACTCGTATCGCGAATACGTCATTGACCGCTCCATATACCATAGCGGATTCACTGAATTCAAGCATACCAACACCAGCAGCGTTGAATGGGCGGTTCTGAAAATGGAGCAAAAAGAAAACAATCATTTTTACGACAGAATCCACAGAAAAGACACAACCATTTAAAACCGCTCTATTTTTGCCCATATTCGATTTTTCTTTGATATGCTAAACCTTATTAGTTTTCTGCAAAAACGCAAATAAGTACTAAAAACAGAGCAAATAGACCGCTATAAAACCCAGGTATTGGGTTGCATTCATTATTCCGAGTATTTTCCCCAAGTCTACAAAAAACGGGCTGCCGTATTAATGTAACTATGGGTTGCATAAAAACAATACTTGTTTACACTTATTTACACCGTAATTTACGGCCTAAACCCTTATTATTACTAACAATATCTTAAAGTGTAAATATGTAAATATATATAGACTTTCAAAAATGAAAAAATATACTCTTAAGCAAAGTTATTTACGTTTACAAAAGATAAAAACCCGCAAAGCCTTATGTAGCAAGGGTTTGAGCCGTTTTTGAAAGTGTAAATAAAAAAAGATATTTACAAAATGAAGGTGAAACCATGAACAGAACGGTGTCTTATATCAGGAACTATCTCTCCATTGTTTTGTCCGCTTTTGATGGGGTACTGTTTCGTTACCCCATCCTTACCAAAATCTAATTAGCGGAAGTCGCTTTGACTTCGGCTTTTTCTGTATTCAGTGCTAACCGATTTGGTTATTACCGAAAATATGCTTTTTGATGGAGTAGCAAAATGCGACGCCAGCTTTTCACATTACCAAAACCTTACCAAGGGCGTCCAGTTTTGCGACCCCTTTTTAGGGCCTCGCAAATCTCGCAATACTTTTCTTTTTAGGGCCTCCGAAATCTCCGGATTACTTTTTACAGTCAGTCACCCTTTTAGGGCCTCTAAAATCTCTACACACCGAAACAGTACCCCCATTTCTATGTTCAAAGCCTTAAAATATACAACATTTTGACATGTTTTAAATGTTTGAGAAATCAATATAATATTGTAAACTCCCCGGACATATTTTGCGGACTTATAAAAAACTATACAGACCGCTATATAGCGGAGAACAGAACCTGAAAAAACCTGAACACGGTAATATATTATCATGTTTGCGTGTTTTCAAATGTTAGGAATTGTTAAGATTTAATTTCTTAATTGTTGCAGATGACAAACTCCATTACGAATCGTTATCAAGTCAAAAAAAGAGCGCCGAAGCGCTCTGATTAATGACTGAGTTTATAAAGTGCATACTGGTTCAAAGACACACCCTCTTGAGATGCCTCCATGGCTAAACGTTGATGGAGCGACTTCGGCATTCGCACGACAAACTTACCGCTATATTTATCCGTATCTAATGGCACAGGTACATCAAAACCATTTTCGAGCTTTGTTTCAATATAACCCTCCATAGCCTCTAAAATACCGCTGTATGCTTCGCCATAAGTATCTCCGGTGCTTTGACAGCCGTCAAGCTCCAGAACGGCAGCATGGTAATATGTTCCGCTTTCATCTTTTATTTTTTTGATAACGATATTGTATGGCAACTCTAAATAGTCTTTTACGGTCATAAAATCACGCTCCTATTCTATTCTACGCAAAACGTCTTTGACATATACGGCCTTTAATGGCGTTTCGTCCTTAATTGTTATTACATCACCTATTTGATTGATATATTGTCTGTGAGAGCCTTTTTGACGGTCTAACCGGTACCCGTAAGCGTTCAGCACCCTGTCCAATTCCGATACCCTGATGCCGTTTGGCTGTCGCTTCATTTTTTCAATGATTTTCTCCACTGTCGCCATTCTCTCACCGCCTTACACATTTATAGTACCATATTTAGTACCATTTGTCAATAGCCATCTAAATCTATTATCGCGAAAAACTAAAAATAAAGACAACCTTAACAAACCTCAACAGGAACCTCGCCAAAACCTCATTAGCAAAAGTCGCTTTGAATTTGTTTTTTTATGTGTTCAGTTGTGAATTTACACAAAAATCTATTCCGGTGCTGTTTTTAATGGCTTCGATGTAAGTATCAAGTCTTTTTTCTTCAAGTTCCGCTATCAAAGAGATAAACATGTTTAAATCGCCTTTTAAAGCATAACTTTCTAAGCACTCAAAATACTTAAGACGTTCCTCTTTTGGAATAGACACAGGCAAATAGCCGCCGGACATAAGCTGATAATTCATAATCAGTCTTGACGTGCGCCCGTTGCCGTCGATAAAAGGATGAATTTTAACAAACTCTGCATGTGTCCACGCGGCAAGTTCAATCGGTTCAATATCTTTTTTTTGCGCCAAATCCATATAAAAGTTTTTAATTTGTCCGTACATTTCAAGCGGCGCCGGCGGTGTGTGCTGCGCACCGCTGATATATACCTCAACGTTTCTGTAAACGCCGCCTACTATGATATTTTCCATAAGCAAAGCATGTATATCTTTAATTATTTTCTCATCAAGAGGGTCTTTTTTCAAAACCTTTTTTGAAATGTATGAAAAAGCCTTATTATGGTTGACTACTTCATAAATTTCTCTTAAATCTTTACCGCCAACCGACAATTTATCTTCAATCAGCAGTTTGGTTTCCATTAACGTAAGGGTGTTCCCTTCAATAGCGGTTGAATTGTGCGTATATTCTATGTCAAAAGCTGTAGCATAGTTTTCCTGCGCCGCCTGCGAGAGTGTATGCATATTTGCATTTACAAATTCCTTTTTCTGTTTCAGTATAGCTAAATCCATGCCATCATTTCCTTTCGAGTATGAGTACTTTTACATAACGAAGTTCGTCCATTAATTATCCCGTTCCATTTTTTCGTCTATCGCCTCATTAACAAATCCATTCACAGACTTATTCTGCTTTTCTGCAAAGTCTTTTATTACAGCCTTTTTGCCTTTGGGGACAGTTATTTCCAATCTATCATATTTTTCGGCATTAAATTTTCTTTTGTAATCCGTTGAATTTTTAATCATTATAATCATCTCCTATTTTATTAATATTAGCGGCGTTTAAATCCAAAGTTTTTGCTTTACCATATTTAATATAATTATAACATGTTTCTCAACAAAAATCTACCGTAAGATTGCACAAAATATCTACCGTAAGATTATGCATATTTACCAATTGACATATCTAACGTTAGATGTTATAATGTAATCACAGACAAGGAGAACAACAAAATTAATTTAAAAGGAGGTTGACTACAATGTCAACAATGAACATTGAAAAGAACATTAAAGATTTTAAGGAACTGCAACGTATGTCCGAGGAAATAGCAGCTGAAATGGAAGCTATCAAGGACAAAATCAAGGCTGAAATGTCAGAAAGGGGGACAGATGAAATTATAACCGGTGAATATAAAATCCGCTATAAAACGGTAAAATCAAGCCGGTTCGACACAAAGGCATTTAAGGAAGCACACAAGGATTTATACTCTGCATTTGTAAAGGACAACATCACAACACGATTCACAATCGCGTAAAGAAAAAGCCCTTACAAAGTCACGATTTGTAAAGGCAGTGTAACACCCATCAGTTGAAAGGATGGTTACAATTTAATTATACGGTAGCCGTCCGAAATTGTCAAGAATAAATTAACGAAAGGAGAATAAAAAATGACAGACAATGTAATAACGGCAAGAACGATTGACACAATATGCGATATTAATGAAGATTTGAAAAAGGCCTTGTTTATTTATGGGCAACTGGATGAATTTTTCGCACTTGACCCCAAAACACAGCGTGACGGCATAGTATTAGATTTTCGCCATGCAAAAGTTTTATGTGATATTGTAGGCGACTATACATTAACGGCGCTATCGCGAGCAAAAGACCTTGAAGAACTGAAAAAACATAGAAAGGACGAAAGATAATGAAAACCACAACAAAAATATATGACAGCATTGTTTACGCTGATAATATGGAACTCTATGAAACTACACGCAAAAAGAAGCTGGAAGCATTATTCAAGGGTTCTGTGTCGGAAATATCTAAAACGGTTGGCCCGGAACTCAAAGAGGCATTATTCGCATTGGAAAGTATGGCCCTTGATTTAGCATTCAGCGCTCACCAGTGCGGAATTGCGCAGGGGATTGAACTTGCCATGTCGCTTAAAGAGATACTCGGCAGTCCCAAGGAGATAGCGGAAGCTTCTGACGCGAACGCCCCCTCACTCAGTAAAGCAGAAGGTTCTGAAGTCGAAGCAATCGGCAAATATTTAGAGGGTTTGGACGGAAAGGACGAAGTAGCATGAATAAGTTTGATTTCGGAACGTTTTGCATGGTCGTTATGGCTGCGATTTGTTGGACTGTGTATGTATTGCAGTAACAAAATAGAAAGGATTGAAATTATAATGACTTATAGAACATGGATACAGGAAGTAAATAAAAGCTTAAAAGGCACGTTAAATATTGTCGGCCTCAATGTAGATAAATTTCCCGCTATTGATTTTAAAAAGATGTACAAGGTAGGTTTTGCGCCTAAAACAGCTTCTCAAACAGCAAAAGCAATACATAGATATTTAAACCGGGACTATAGAGGGTTTTAATTCAAAAATCGGAGCTTTCGCAGCTCCTTTTTTGGGCTAAATTTTGCTACTTATTTGCTACTTAAAATCGCCATAAACAGCAATATGTTAATAAATACCATTTTGCAAAAATGCGATAATATAGCGGTTTTCAAGATATTACTACACGTTACAAAAAGAACGAAACTCAACTACGAACCAAAAGGTCGGGAGTTCGAATCTCTCATGGCGCGCCAAAAAAGGGACGCATAATGCGTCCCTTTTTTATGTCTGTATTAATCATTTATTCTATGATATATGCCTTTACAATTTCGCCATAATATGCAATGTGGAAATCCTGATTATCGTGCGCATGGCGGTCTTCGCCTGCGGGATAAAAATCTGCTTTAACAGATGTGGGTATTGCATTTTTATCCTGCATCTGGCGGTATATCACATTGCATTCTAAGGTAAGCGGCAGTTCCGCTACGGCGGGCGACGGAATGCTGTCTGACGGGAGCATTGTCAAATTCAGTGCTTTTGCCTTGTCAACATCCCTGCCGGAATGTGCGCCGCAAAAGCTCACGATTCTTTTGTCAAATTCGCCGAAAGGAATGTTCACCGTGAAATTCATGCTTTCATCTAACATTTCTTTTGTAAACCGGCTTTCCCGCACAAAGGTGATAAAAACAGGCCTGTTCCATTCTATGCCCAGCATCCCCCAGGAAATGGTCATGGAATTAACCTTGTCCCCTGATTTTGTGGTGATTAAAACACCGTTTTTGACCGCGTTCATAATTTCTGCTGCATGGTTAAAAACGTTAATTTCCCGTTTCATGTTAAACTCCTCCAATTTATCATTATTCCATAATTTCCAACACCAGCACCCAGTCTTCCCCGTGGGTCGGAGCAGCAAACAGCGCAGTTTTGGGCGGGAACAGTTTATAAAATGTTTCTTTCCCTGTTCTCGGATTAAACCAGCTTGCACGAATGATATTGCCGCCCATCAAATTTAAGTTTGCCCGGATTGGCTGCCCCTGGGGCGTATAGATATAAGCATACTTTTCTCCCCTGCCGGCAGCAATGTGCCCGCCGATGGCATCATCGTCCTCCGCAAGCTCCGGCGCCGGACGGAAAGAATAAAAATCCCGTTTTAAGCGCAGCTCTTTTAAAAACCTGATCTGGTTCGCCCCCTCGTGGTGCAGGGCTTCTTGCCACACAAAGGGAAAATAAGGTTCCGGTTTTGTGGTAAATCCCCAAATACAGTGGTTTCCATAGGTGTGGCCGCAGGCGCCCTCGCACATGTCCCAATAGGCGTTGTTCCGCACGTCCTGGGTGCTCCAGTAACAGCCATATTCCGCTTTAAAGCAGGCTGGGTGATCTTCATACCGCGGCTCCGAGTCCATAAACGGCTTGTTTCCCTCTGCCTCTTTTGTTCTGCGGAGCAAAGAAAAGCTCTCATACCCTTCAAAGCCGTGACCAGATTGCACCGTGTGGAAATCGATATAAGATTTTGAGCTGACCGCATCAACAGACGACGCAGCGCCACAGGGGTGGAACGTGATTAAATGGTCTGGGTCTGTTTCTGCAATGCCCCTGCCCATTTCGTCAACCACCATCCGGTGCAGGTGCGTGCTCAGCGGCCGGTCGCCGCCCAGCATCCAAATGATGTTCCAATGCTTTTGAAACCGTTTTGCAATCCACTTTCCGTAAGCATACGCATTTTCCGGCGTAAATATTTCCGGCCCTGTTCCCCAAAGCCGGTTAAACTTGTCGCCCCAGGTGGGAAGAAGGGTAATGAACATATTCTTTTCAGCAGCAAGCGCAATTGCATACTCCACATGGTCCCAATAGCTGTATTCCCCGTCTGTGTCGGGCTTTTCCGGGTCTGGCAGGCCGTTTGTGAACGTCAGCGGAAGTCTGCCATATTTGTTTGGCACAGTGACGCCCTCAAATTCTGCCAGGGCCACCGCCTGAACTGCGTTAAAGCCCTGCTTTGCGCGAACCGCGAAATATTCCACCATCTCCTCCCGCGTCAGCCTGTGAAACAGCTCCCAGACCGTATCTCCCAGGTAAAAAAATGGTTTTTCGTCCTCCCACATAAGATACTGCCCGGTTCCGTAAACTTTTAACTTTTTCATTCTCCGTCCCCCTTTTTTATTTTTTAGTATAACACACAAAAATTAGGATTGCAAATCCATTTTAAACGCGATATACTAAACATATCATTACAATGGGGGAGTTGACATTATGATCATTGCTGATTTGCATATTCATTCTAAATATTCGCGGGCCACCAGCCGGGACTGCACGCCCGAACAGTTAGACTTTTGGGCGCGGCGCAAGGGCATAGGCCTTTTGGGCACGGGGGACTTTACCCATGCCGCCTGGCGCGGCGAGCTGAAGGAAAAGCTGATTTCTGCGGAGGATGGGCTTTTTCGCCTGAAAAAAGAGTATTGTGCCGATCCAGACAATTTTTCAGAAGACAACGCGCCGCGGTTTGTGCTGTCCGGCGAAATCAGTTCCATTTATAAAAAGAACGGCAGGGTAAGAAAGGTGCATAACGTAATTTTGCTGCCCGGTTTTGAGGCAGCGGATCTGCTTTCGGCAAAGCTTGCGCTGATTGGAAACATTCATTCCGACGGACGGCCCATTTTGGGGCTGGACAGCCGGGATTTGTTGGAGTTGACCTTAGACGTGTGCCCGGAGGCGATTTTCATTCCCGCCCACATCTGGACGCCGCACTTTTCCCTGTTCGGCGCCTTTTCCGGATTTGACACCATAGAGGAGTGTTTTGAGGATTTAACGCCCCACATTCACGCCTTAGAAACCGGCCTTTCCGCAGACCCGGTCATGTGCCGGCGGCTTTCCGCCCTAGACCGCTATACCTTAGTTTCCAATTCCGACGCCCACTCCCCTGCCAAGCTGGGGCGCGAGGCAAACCTTTTGGATATTGACCGTTCCTACACCGGGCTTTACAACGCAATTCAAACCAGAGAAGGGTTTTTAGGAACGGTGGAATTCTTCCCTGAGGAGGGAAAATATCATTTAGACGGCCACAGGAACTGTAATTTATGCTTAACGCCTGACGAAACCTTAAAATATGGCGGCAAATGCCCGGTGTGCGGAAAGAAAATCACAATCGGCGTTTTGAACCGCGTTACACAGCTTGCCGACCGGCCGGAGGATTTTGTACTCCCCGATATGCTGCCCTTTGAAAGTCTGGTGCCCCTGCCTGAGGTGATTGGGGCCTCCCTTTCCCTTTCCGCAGCCAGCAAAAAAACTGCAAAACTCTATGAGGAGATGCTTCAAAAAATCGGCCCGGAGTTTTACATTCTCCGCCAGGCGCCCATTGAGGAAATCCGCGCTGTGGGCGGTGTTTGCGTGGCCGAGGGTATTCGCCGCCTGCGGGCGGGCGAGGTGAAACGCACGCCGGGGTTTGACGGAGAATATGGAAAAATCCGCCTATTGGAGGACAGTGAAATCAGCCTTTTCAGCGGCCAGACCATGCTGACAGAACTCTCACTGCTTCCCGACGCAGCGGAAATTGCTAAGAAAAAAAATCCTGCCCCGCCGGCACAGAGCGTGCAGGAGTCATCAGATACCGAAGCAAAACAGATGAAAGCGAACGATGCGCTGAACGCGGAGCAGGAAGAGGCCGCCGCGTCCGGCGCGCCGGTGGTTTTGGTTTCGGCAGGCCCGGGAACAGGCAAAACGAAAACGCTGGTTTCCCGTATTGTGCACCTCATTTCGCAGGGCGTAAAACCACAGGAAATTACGGCAGTTACGTTCACCAACAAAGCCGCAGGCGAAATGCGCCAGCGCTTGGAAAAACAAATTGGAAAACGGGCGGCAAAGCAAATGACCATTGGCACGTTTCACGCTGTGTGTTTGGGGCTTTTAACAGATCTTGGCCTTTCCCCCGCCATTATTGACAGGGAAACGGCGCTGGATTTGGCAAAGGAAGCTATTCTGGAAGAAAACGCCAAAATTGGCCCGGTAGATCTTTTGCAGGAGGTTTCAAAACGGAAGAACGGCGTAACCGCAGAGGGGCAGCTCAGCGACGAGCTTTTTTACGCCTATTGCGCGCAGCTTGAAAAGAACCGGGTGGTTGATTTGGACGATTTGCTGCTGATGGTTTTGAAGAAGTGGGATGCTGGCGAATTTCTCCCGAAGCAAAAGCGCCGGTTTGCACACCTTTCTGTGGACGAGTTTCAGGACATTAACCCGGTGCAATACCGGCTGGTGCAGGCATGGTCGCAGAACGCAAAGGGGCTGTTTGTGATTGGCGACACCGACCAGGCCATATACGGCTTCCGCGGCTCCGACGCGAAATGTTTTGACCGGCTGCGGGAGGATTTCCCTGACAGAAAAGAAATTACACTTATGCAAAACTACCGCTGTGCACCGAAGATATTAAATGCCGCAGTTTCCGTGATTACTGAGGGCGGAAAAAAAGAGCGGGCACTGGCCGCCAACAGAACAGGAGGCGCAGGCGTGAAGCTGCACGCTGCCACAAGTCCGCTGGCTGAGGGGATTTTTGTTGCCAAGCAGATTAACCAAATGGTTGGCGGCATTGAAATGTTAGATACCGATAGTGCGAAACAGCTTGACGACGCCCACAGGGTGCGGGGCTTTTCCGACATTGCGGTGCTCTACCGCACCCACCGGCAGGCCCGGATTTTGGAAAAATGTTTCCGGCAGGAATCCATTCCCTATACCGTTGCCGGACGGGAGGACTTTTTGCAGGACGGCTGTGTTCGTGGAATTTTGGCCTTTCTGCGGTTTTTAACGGAACCGGAGAATCAAAATGCCCTGGCCCAGGCGCTGAAATTGCTGTTCGACTGTTCCGCCCCTGTGGCAAAACGCTGTTTGGCGGAGTTAGAGAAAAAAGAAGTGCGCGGAGCGGAAAACATTCTTGCTATTCTAAAAGAAGAACAAACACCCTTGTGTTCCTTTGCGTTATTGGCGGAAAAACTGCTGTCTTTGTTCAGCACAGAATCCCCCTCAAATTTTATCACGCATTTGGCAGAGAATTTGGGGAAAGATACGGACGAAAACGTGAAAAAGCTGATTCATACCGCAGTGATGTATGACGGAATTTCCGCGTTTTTGCAGTCGGTTGTGCTCGGTGAGGAGCGGGACATTCAGCGCGCCTCCGGCACGGCCTACAGTTCCGACGCGGTGACGCTTTCCACGCTCCACGGCAGCAAGGGGCTTGAGTTCCCTGTGGTATTCCTGTGCGGTGTAAACGACGGCACCATTCCGCTGGAAGCCGCCTCCGGCGCGGCGGATATTGCCGAGGAGCGCCGCCTGTTTTATGTGGGAATGACCCGGGCAATGGACGAGTTGATTTTAAGTTCCTTCGGCAAGCCCTCTGCATTTTTAGCAGACATTCCGGAGAATTTCACTGAAAAAGCAGAACAAAATACGCCTG
>ERZ773108.2590-NODE-2590-length-15195-cov-4.586526_pt1 | contig 15195 bp, 14 predicted proteins | sample MGYA00580570_ERZ773108 | MGnify/ENA primary metagenome ERZ773108 (study PRJEB29015, sample SAMEA2737840) | human gut metagenome | biome: human gut; feature: human-associated habitat; material: faeces | place: China | collected 2012 ...
TGCTGATAATAATAAAGAAATTGAAGTATGGAGTAAACCATTAAAAGATGGTTCCATAGCAGTCGGATTATTCAATCTATCCGATAATAAACAGGACATATCTATTTTCTGGGATCAACTGAATATTCAAGGTAAACAGAAAGTGCGTAATCTTTGGGAGCAAAAGGATAAAGGAGTTTATATAAATAAATACCAATCTGACGTACCTTCACATGGTGTACTTTTCATAAAAATAGAACCTGTGAAATAAAACAACTTGATATGATTGGCAGGTAAAGACAAACTAATAAAATGTGTTGTGTTAGTGTTGATAGTGAAGAACAAACAGATTTGAATTACACATTCAATACTTATTAACCGACTTTATTAACCGGAGTTAGTAAAGTCGGGGTATAACCTTCCTTATTCTGAATTTACCAACATTTATTCTGCTTTTACAGGACGTACATAAACAATATGTAAGAGCTATAGATGCTACTTGCAGGAACTATAGATCCAATGTACAGCGCATATATGTCCAACACGCAGGATATATATCTCCTGTAAACAGTATCTATATATCCTGCAAAGAGTATAATTACATCATTTGGATTCTATACTTATAAACAATCACACCTCTATTGATTATTAAACAATTAACTATGATATAAACCAGTTATAAACGACTTATTAACCAACTGGATTTATGCTATTAACGTAACTTTTTGAACAAATCCCAAATCACAATACCGGTAGTTACGGAAACATTCAAAGAGTGTTTCGTTCCGTATTGAGGAATCTCTATACAGCCATCCGAATGGTTAATAACCTCCTGCTGTACCCCTTTCACTTCGTTTCCCATTACGATAGCGTACTTCTTGGTTTTATCCAGCTGAAGTTCATCAAGCATGATGCTTCCTTCCACCTGTTCTACAGAATAAACGATATACCCTTCGTTTTTGAGGTTATCAACAGCATCAACAGCGTTATTAACATACTTCCAGTCGACAGTGAACTCCGCACCCAATGCAGTCTTATGCATTTCAGGGTGTGGCGGGGTAGCTGTTATACCACACAGATAGATACATTCAATACGGAAAGCATCCGAAGTACGGAACACAGAACCTATATTGTGCAAACTACGAATATCGTCCAGCACTACTACCAGAGGCAGTTTTTCAACTTGTTTAAACTCTTCGGCACTGATACGGTTCAGTTCTGTTATTTTCAGTTTACGCATACGTCTTTTCTTTTATTATGTTCTTGTCCACAAAGGTAATTCTTTTCAGTTAACAAGATGTTGATAACGGTTTAAAACCTGTCAAAACTATCGGCAAAGATTTTGAAAAATAATTCTTGCATTATTCAAAAGAAGGTATAAGAGGCCTTCGTTATGAACATTCCAAAAAACTAACCCAAAACTTTCTACACAGACATAAACATATTTTTCAGCACTTATCTGCCTGTTTATATCCATAAAGTTTTTAACTTTGCACTTTATCAACAGGGAGTTAATAGCATTCTCCCATTTGATAGGGCTTACATTGATAATGAAGATAATAAATAGTCAATCTTCCACCTTTCCTTCCGTTCATAACGGACTCATAAAGCAGAAGTATGGACTAATAACTTATCCGGCAAGAAAAATCGTATTTATTTGCTAACATTATTAACAGGCTATCATCACTAACAAAGGATTTTTTTTAAAAGGAAAGAAATAAGAATATTATTATGAATGAACTCATAAAGGCTATTAACGAGCTAAAGAAAGAAAAGAATGCAATCATTCTGGGACACTACTACCAGAAAGGGGAAATACAAGACATCGCCGATTACGTTGGCGACAGTTTGGCATTGGCTCAATGGGCAGCCAAAACGGAAGCGGACATTATTGTGATGTGTGGCGTTCACTTTATGGGGGAAACGGCAAAGGTGCTTTGTCCGGACAAGAAAGTGCTGGTGCCCGACATGGCGGCAGGTTGTTCGTTGGCGGACAGTTGTCCGGCGGATCAGTTTGCGCAGTTTGTCAAAGAGCATCCGGGGCACACCGTTATTTCGTACGTGAACACGACAGCTGCCGTGAAGGCGGTAACGGATGTGGTGGTGACTTCCACTAATGCCCGGCAGATCGTGGAAAGTTTTCCCAAAGATGAGAAAATAATCTTTGGTCCGGACCGGAATCTGGGAAATTATATCAACTCAGTTACGAACAGGAATATGCTGCTTTGGGACGGAGCCTGTCATGTGCACGAACAGTTCTCGGTGGAAAAGATCGTGGAATTGAAAACGCAGCATCCGGAAGCATTGGTGCTGGCACATCCCGAATGCAAAAGTACGGTGCTGAAACTGGCAGATGTGGTAGGGTCTACAGCTGCACTGCTGAAGTATGCGGTGAACCACCCGGAGAATACGTATATCGTGGCTACCGAATCGGGTATCTTGCATGAGATGCAGAAGAAGTGTCCGCAGACAACGTTTATCCCCGCTCCTCCGAACGATAGCACCTGTGGATGTAACGAGTGTAGCTTTATGCGGTTGAATACGTTAGAGAAGCTCTATGAGTGTCTGAAGAATGAGTCACCGGAGATTACTGTAGATCCCGAAATAGCGGAGAAGGCAGTGAGGCCTATTCAGCGGATGCTGGAGATTTCGGCGAAGCTGGGATTATGATAGGATATACAAACGGTACCTTCCAATACATTAAACGGTACCATCCAACATACTGGATGGTACCGTTTAATGTATTGGAGTGTACCATTCCGTGTATCAGATGGTACCGTTCTTTGAGATGTAATTATCTCATTTAAATTTTATTCATAGCGATATTAGTTTTCTGCTTCCAAACGAATAACGAATCCACCGCCTTTTGCCATATTTATATTCAATATGGTTTTACTATCCACTGTTCTTTTCTCTACCATGTATTCTTTAGGTTGCTCGTAGGAGTTCGGAGCGTCTTTAAAGATAGTTGCCTGATAGGAGACATTGTCTTTCAGGAAGCTGAGGTTCACTTCTGTAGAACGGGCATCCCAGTTGGTCATTCCGCCCACATACCAGTCATTGCCTTTTTGTTTGGCTGTCACGATGTATTCGCTTAATTTTGCTTGCAATGGCAAGGTCTTATCCCAAACTGCGGGAACTTTGGAAAGGAAGTCGAGTACATCCGGATATTTATTGTATTCAGTGGGTGAGTCACATAAATAAGCCATCCATTGGTCGTAAATGACAAACATGGACAATTCATGCGAACGTGTTCCCATGCTCATGGGCGGAGTATTATCTATATCCATCGGTCTGAATTCATCCTGAGTGACACTTCTCATGGATCCCGGAGTATAATCTGCCGGTCCTGCCAACAGGCGGATGAAAGGAAAACGAGTGTGATATTCGGGAGTCAACGTCTTTTCCCAAAAGTTACATTCCGCTCCTCTTACTGCTTCATAGTTCAGTATATTGGGATACGTGCGATGCAATCCGGTAGGGACCGGGCAACCGTGGAAAATAGCTACCATTTGCTTTTCGGCCAGACGTTCTGCAAATTCTTTTCCCCATCGCATGGCTATCTGGTCATTCCGTTCGAAAAAGTCGATCTTTGCTCCGGATACACCGTAGCTGTGCATTTTAGCGATCCAGTCGCTCGGATTCTCTCTGGCGCAACTAGCCCATGTCCAGACGATAATCTTCACATTCCTTTCTTTGGCGTATGAGCATAGTTCTTTGATGTAATCTTCGGACCATCCGGCATCCAAGGTCATATATTCGATATGATTCTTTGAAGCCCAGTCTACGTAGTATTTATATAACTGGGGAGAAAGCTGCTTGTTTCCACTGGGGAAGTCAACACCTTCCAAAACGGCTTTGTGCCACCATTCCCATGCACTCTTTCCCGGTTGGATCCAGGAAGTATCGGTCAGACGGCAAGGATCGGCCAGTTTGTATACCAGTTCGTTGTTCAATAATGATTTGTCATCTTCCGAAACGATGATGACACGCCACGGAAAACTACGGTTTCCATCAGTCTTTGCGATGTAATTCTCTCTGGTAACAACCAAATGATTGGAATACCAGTAGTAAGGATTGGAAGGATCGGAGTCTATTGTTTCTTTTGGGTAATTAGCCCATTTTCCGCGCATGGAGTTGTAGCCGTTGGATTCCATATACAGAGCCGGATAATCATAGGTATTTGATTCCGTTATGACCACTTTATAAGGAGAATCGGGATATTCGTATAATACCGGAGAAACAGCAAAACGTTCGTAAGGAATTTCCAACGGACCTTTGTAGACTTTATAGAGTCTTTCAAAGTTTCTATATCCTTGATGTACCTGATGGGTACGTCCGGATTGATCCGTTTCGCCGGAATAATTAGCATCGCATTCCGGATAATAGATGGTTGGGGTGGAAGCAAAGTTGAAAATGGCATCTTCACTGATGATTGTAATTTCTCCGTTGAGACGGGTGACGAAATGATAGGCCACTCCTTCATCATAAGCACGTACTACAAGGTCGCAACTGTCATTGAAAGAAACGGTAAGTTCATTATAAGCATCCTGTAATTCTTTGTTTTTACCAACAAGGACGTCGATAGTCTGGTTCACCTTTCTTTTCTTTGCCGACTTTACACTTCCGTTGCCGATTACTCTGCCGTCCGCCAGATGTAATCCGATGGGAGAAGGAAGTATAAGTTGTGTATTATCGTACCATACTTCGTATTGGGTACCTTTGTCTATTTTCAGTTTAATCTTCAGTTTTCCGTTAGGAGAAACCGTTTCATATTTCTCTGCCTGTAGCGTGCAGCTTAAAGAGAATAAACAAAGGAGTATTAAATAACTGATTTTTTTCTTATCCATATAATGTGTTTTATTGAGAATTAAAGATGTTATTAATTTAATTGTGCCAACCTTTTTTTCTTAAATAATCGAGCAAATAAGCAGGTTGATCTGTTTGTAAAATCCGGGCTCCTAGCTGTTCGATCAGATAACCGTAGCTTTTTTCCGGATCGGTCAGTGCAAGATTATCATCATGATTTCCTGCAAGTGATCCCCATAATGTGTTATACCAAATCAAACTTTTCTTAAAAAGTAATTGTTTTATTTTTGGAGGAAGCGGATTTTTGGGGTCTGAATAAATAATTTCGAAAGCAGCAGGACGTAATTCTTTCAAATAGTCTGTGATTATTTTCTCAGCTTCTTTGTTACCTAAATCTATTACTGGCATATATAAAACTTTATCCAAATAAGAACCAAATTCTCGTTTGACAGTTTCTATAGGCTGTCCTCCTTTCATGATTACTTGATTTTGGGTTTCGGTTTTTTCCAATATAGCATATACATCGTCAAAAATGTCATATGCTTTGTCCAAATTAACCATGATTTTTCCTTTTGCTGTTAACAAAGCTTCTTCTAAAGTGGGCACAACATAATTTGTTACTTTTCCATCCTTATCTTTCAATTTTAACTTTTTTATATCTGCCAGAGTCCAGTTTTTAATTTCTCCTTTTCCAGTGGTAGTACGATCTAGTGTATTATCATGCATTAGAATCAGTTGTCCATCTTTTGTTTTTTGAATGTCAATTTCTACAATATCTACTTTCATAGCAATGGCGCTGTCAATAGCAGCAGTTGAATTTTCCGGTGCGCTACGCCAATTTCCCCGATGAGCAACAACTAACACTTTGTTTGATTTTGGATTTAAGAAAGTATTTTTAATTGTTTCTACATGTTGTTGTGCCGTTACTATGCAGGTTGATAAACAATAGATAATTAATAATAGAGTTGATTTTTGATTTTTCATTATTGCCATATTAAAATAGAATGAATAAGGTTTAATGTACTAATACATTCTTTATAACTTTAATCACTTGATTTGCTAAAGCTGAATACCCTGCGTCAATCGGATGTGTCCCGTCTCCGCCTGCATAATATTCGGGGTGGTCGATTACTACTTTCCATAAGTCGTTCACTTCTATGCTGGCACGATTGATATGTTTCAGTGCAATCTGATTACGTACATTCAACCGTTCGGTGATAGGGGCAAACTCTTTCATTCCTTCTCCGGTACGGACGGGAGTGGTGTTTGCCCAGATCAGCTTGGCTTTAGGGGCGTATTTACGAATGATTTTGATTAATTTTGGGAAACTTTTATCATACTCTTCTTCTGTATAATCGAATCCGTGCAAACCATTATTGAAATGGATAACGTCGAACTTTGTATTTTTGAGTACTACGGCCAGTTCTTCGATTAAAGCCGGATCACCTACACTTTTCGAATTGGAGAGCCGTCCTACATATGCTTTTTCTTTCAGAGCTGCTTCTACTTTTCCGTAATATCCGCGTGTGATGGAATTTCCGATAAGCAGTACGTGTGGAAGATCTGTTTTGTTAGCTCCGGGAATCCAAATGTCAGACCATTCGATATATTCACGTGCAATCTTTTTCTGTGCATAAGTGAAAATACAAAGAGACAGTAGAATAAATGTAATAAAGGTGTGTTTCATTATTTTCTTTTTTAAATTGGTTATGTTATATAGGTTCGGATACAAAATTAGGTAATAACAGAAAGATTATATGTGTACAAAGCAATCAAAAAATGAAATATTTGCAGCAAACATTCTATTTTTTGATTGCTTTATATCTATAATAGGGTATAGATAATTTCTATCTTTGTGAAAAAAGTAAAATTTGAAGATCAATATCATGAAAAAGTACATTTTATTTATGATGAGCGTTTGGTTCATCCAGTTGGCTATTTTTGCCCAGTCTAGAATAATAGAGGTTTTTCCGGAGCAGGGAAAAGATATTGAAAATATAGCGTTAGCTTTAAAAAAAGCTGCTGACTGTAAAGGAAGGCCGGTTACTGTAAAGTTTTCACCGGGAATTTATCAGTTAGACCGTGCGAAATCATCACAAGTGTTATATTATATATCAAATACGACTTCTGAGTTGGATGATCCTGATCCGACTAAACATATCGGATTGTATCTTAATACATTAAAGAATATCACTATTGATGGTTGTGGGTCAACTTTATTGATGAATGGTGAAATGACAAGTTTCGTACTTGATAAATGTGAAGGTATTGTTTTGAAAAATTTTAATATAGATTATAAACATCCTACTCAAACAGAGGTTGAAGTATTGGAAGAGGGGAATGATTATTTGATTGTTCAGGTACATCCCACATCCCAATATCGGATTGTAGACGCACAGTTGGAGTGGTATGGTGATGGTTGGTCTTTTAAGAACGGAATAGCGCAGTCGTATGACCGTATAAGTGAAATGACTTGGCGTTCTTGGAGTCCGATGGAGAATTTGCTTCGTACAGTAGAACTTCGTCCAAATGTGTTATATCTGCAATATAAAGAAAAACCACAAGTAGGACTACATACTATTTTTCAGATGCGCGATTCTTTCCGTGACGAAGTGAGTGGATTTGTAAACAGAAGTAAGGGAATACTGTTGGAGAATATCAACTTCTATTATTTAGGAAATTTCGGGGTAGTCTGTCAATACAGTGAGAATATTACTGTTGATCGTTGTAACTTTGCTCCTCGTCCAGGTTCAGGACGTACTAATGCGGGATTTGCTGATTTTATTCAGGTTTCTGGTTGCCGTGGTATGATTGATATTAAGAATTCCCGTTTTATAGGTGCACACGATGATCCTATAAATATACATGGTACACATTTGCGAGTAATAGAATTTTTGTCGGACAATCGTTTAAAACTTCGTTTTATGCATGACCAGACTTTTGGATTTGAAGCCTTTTTTAAAGGAGACGATATAGAACTTGTTGATTCACGTTCTCTGTTGGTAGTAGGGAAGTGTAAAGTAAAAGAGGCAAAATTAGTAACGCCAAGAGAAATGGAACTCACTCTGTCAAGTCCACTCTCTTCGGAGGTAATGCAACAGAAAGACCTGGTTATTGAGAACGTGACGTGGACACCGGAAGTGCGGATTACAAACAATTACTTTGCAAGAGTACCAACCAGAGGGATTCTTATCACAACACGACGTAAGTCTCTGATAGAAGGAAATACATTCTACGGCATGCAGATGAGTGGAATATTTGTAGCCGATGATGGATTAAGCTGGTATGAGTCAGGACCGGTACATGACTTGACTATTCGTCAAAATACGTTTTTAAACTGTGGAGAACCGATTATTAGCATTGATCCGGAGAATAGAGAATATAAAGGGGCGGTTCATAAAAATATTACTATTGAAGAAAATTATTTTTATATGAGAAAAAATAGCTCATGTGCCATTCGAGCGAAGGCTGTTGATGGTCTGATGATACGTCATAATTTGATTTATTCTCTAGATACTGAAAAAAATAAAGAGTCTGATTTTATTCAGATGTATAATTGTAATGAAGTTACAATAAAAGAAAATCGGGTACAGTTGCACCACCTATTTAAATAAATTCTATTTCAATTTTAAAAGAAATAGATAAATATATAGTAAAAGATTTGATTATAGTAAACCCTGGAAATTTATAATACAAACTTCCAGGGTTTATTTTTATAAGAATAACATTTGATGAATAGCTTAATAAAATGGAGAACTTTATTCAGCTACACTCCACAATCTTACTGACTTAAATTCTATATTTCTACAGATATCTGAGAAAGATACTACCCAGCCTACGGTAATAGTTTTTTCTTCTGTTAGTTCAAATATAGGTAAGGCAGATGTTTTATTAGTATGTTCTGACTCAAATTTGAGGTAAGAGAGGATAATGTCTGACTTTTCCAATTCTTCATTGTCGGGTAGTGATTCGCCTTGAGCTACAGCAAAATGGATATTGGTACTGCCAGAACCTATATTTGCGGCGTTTTTTACTTCGATACGCATTTCATACTTTCCTTCTGGTAAAGTAAATGTTTGCCAGATCTTTCCGTTGTCATAATATCCCTGACTCCATTGTGTTGTTTCGAACTGAATTGTTCCATCGTTATATTCTGTGAAGCCGGCACCTCCATTGGCATTTTTAGTTTCCATAACTTCATTCCATTTCCAATCGTAAGGTTTTCCCCATTTATTGTTTACATCATATCCTCTAAATGGATATCCGGCATTCTTAATATAAAGACTGGTTAGGTCTTTTGTAATGCCAATGTAACTTTGGGAAGGCAATGTAACTTCTTTATATTCTGTAACAAATTCGTCCAAGGAAGTTGTTGTCGGTTTATATATACTATTGTACCGGAGTATTCCATTAGCTTTAAAATTGTCGAGTTCTGTTGTAGTCTCGTCAACTGAAATATATTTCGAGCCTAAAGTTCCGTCCTGACGTTCATATTCAAGGTTACAGCCTACTAAACCATCTCCTCTTGATATATTCCAATTCAGTTTGGCTGCCCATATTCTTTCTGATTGTCCACTTTCATTTACAATTTCTTTTTGTTCAGGAGAGATACTATGTAAAATCCGGTTGGTTAATGCTTGTTGGTATAGTTCGCCATATGCATAAGCAGATACCTCTGTCGGGATAGATGTGTTGTTTTTGGGATCATAGGTGACTATCGAGAAGTCATATTGTCCTTCTGTTAAATTCTCTAACATAAATTCGAAGGTTTCTCGTGGTTCCGTACGTTCTATTGGAAACTCTTTAAACTTTTCTTCCAATGTAATAGGATCTTTGTAACTGATAACACATTTTACCTGATTTACACCGTACATCATTTTTCCTTCTATTTTGATTCTGTTTTTTCCAGTAAAAGCTTTGAGTGAATCAAGTTTTCCTACATAGATTTTTTCTCCCTCGTCTAGATAAGGCTGAATGCCATCCAGCATGCCATTACATGAATAGAAAAAGCACAGGATACTACAGAGAATCAATATATTTATTTTTTTCATACTTTTGCTTTGTTAAAAGGTTATTGTATCGGGGTTCCGTAGAACCAAAGTTGCTGCATAACTACCAATCCGGCACCGTCATGAGTAGAAAGTATTTTAAATCGAATGTATCTTACTGGAGGAATATCTGCTAGAAATTCAAATTCTTCTCCTTTACTAGCATATGTTATATCTTCTTCTGAATTTGAACCGGTGGGCCATCCGGAAGGTTTTATGCTTTCACAATCTGCCAGTTTGGTCCATCCGTCCCAACTTCCGTCCGAAGATGGTAAATCAGAACGTCCCCATACTTCCCATTCTTTGATAGCACCTGCACGATAGTAATAACTACCTCCCATGGAGCGTTGCCATGAGGTGAAGCGGCTTAATTGAGCGGTTTGACCCATATCGAATGTAAACCATACAGGAAACTCGGAAGGATTAAAGTCATAACCGTGAGCATAATTCCAACTGTTTAATCCATGATCTCCATTGAATAAAGACTCCAAAGTATGACCTGCGTTGTCCATCTTTATATCATTGGCTAGATAGAAAGTTTTGAATTTGGTCAAATCCAATTTTTCTTCATATAGTGGTGTCAAGGTTGTTAAGTATTCTTCTGACTGGTTATCATATAGATCGCGGACACGAACTTTAAAATCATGTGGTTCGGCAGAGAACCCTCGGAGTGTAAAGCCGATGTTTTTTACAGAAGTATATTCTGTATGTTCTATATTCCAATTACCTTTTGAATCTTTTGTAGATACATCAAAGATGAGATAGTTTCTGCCTCCATTTGTAGTATGTATATAAATACCTCCGAATGTAGGATTTACCTCTATTTCTTCAATGGCAGTAAGGTATGCCGGTTTTCCAGGTACTATTTCGGTGATGATAGCTTCTCCTTCTTTCTCCATTTTGTTAACGGCTGAGATTACTAGTTTTTTCGGATTCGTATTTCCGAAACCTTCTATTGTCGTTTCATCAGTATAGAGAGAAGCACGTGCTTCCATTTCTTTTCCATTGTCAAGTGTATATTTTATTTTGATATACAATAGATCTTCGTCTGTTGGAGCAATGAATTTCAATGTCACTCCACCAGGAATTTGTTCATAGGAAGTCACTTGTACTGTACCAGGAGCATGTCCACTGCCATCCCCATAAGGTTTATGAGTTTCTACATCTTCGCAACTGTGTAGCAATACTGCCGCACATGCTATCCATATATAATATAAGATTCTTTTTTTCATTGTTTTTCGATGTTTATAATTACCATCCATACGTTTGAATTAATTTGTCGTCTACTTGTAAGTCTTGTTTTTTTATAGGCCACAAATAGTCTTTAGTTGTAAATGCGCGAGGAACAAAGAGAGTTGTGACTTTATAAAAGTCTTCCTCTATTTCTCCTTGTACGTTCCATCCTTTAATGGATTTACTCAGTTCTTTTGAAGCGTCTTTCCATCGTCTGAGATCATTGTATTGATGTCCTTCCAACGCAAGTTCAATTTTACGTTCCTGTTTGATGATACTTCTCATCCCATCTTTAGTTTTAGGTTTGGTAGGATCATTGCTGTACTTTTCCCATGCTACTCTGACATCTCCTATATCTTCGGTCTGTCCAAGTACACCTTTTTTCAATCCAGAACGTTCGCGTACCTTCCGTAGGTATGTATAAACTTCTTCCGGTACATTATTATCACCTTCTGTAGCTTCATTAAGTGATTCTGCATACATTAGATACAAGTCGCCTAATCTGATAATAGGGAATGGGTATTCGTAGACTACTTGTGAAGATTGAGTTATAGCATTTTGATAATATACTACTTTTTTAGCGAAATAACCTGTAATGGAGTAGTTAAATCCCCATTTGTTTCCAGAGTTTCTTCCATATTTACCATCTACATAATTCAAGTCATTGACATCTGTACGTCCGCTGCCGGTGGCGGAGATTTTTACTATGAGAACAACGACTCCTACCGCAAATACTTCCGAGCTTTTGCCGAGAAGTACCACTTCAACGGTGCTTTTGCAGGGATGATGCACCCATGGAAGACAAGGGAAGAGTATTGGGGGTATCTCGCCACCTTCCTTCACACCACCCAGACCGCACCTGTGCGTCATCCCTATTTGGATTTAGACGCTTTGCTGAAAGGCAAGGACTTCTTCGTCCTCACCACTAACCAGGATACCCAGTTTGTCAAACTCTACCCGGAGGAGAAGGTGGCGGAGATCCAGGGAGATCACCGGTTCTTCCAGTGTGCCGCCTGCTGTACCGATGACACCTGGGATGCGGTAAAGCCGGTGGCTGATATGGTGGCCGCTATGGGGGATGACACGAAGATTCCTACGAATCTCATTCCCCGGTGCCCCCACTGTGGCGGTGAGGCATTCCCCTGGGTGCGAGGATATGGGAATTTCCTGCAAGGAAAGAAATATGAAGAACAGTACGAAAAAATTTCTCGCTATGTGCTGGAACACAAAGACAGCAAAATTCTGTTCCTGGAGCTGGGCGTTGGTCGAATGACTCCCATGTTTATCCAAGAACCTTTCTGGAACATGACCCTCAGCTTTCCCCATGCTCGATATATTGCTGTCAACGACAAATATGACTTCCTGCCCAAGCAGTTGGAGGATAAGGGCATGACCATTGTGGCCGACATTGCTCAAGTGCTGCGGGATGCACGGAACACCATGGAAAGCGGAGATAACGATCAATGAGGGTTGGAAACCAAGCGGCGCTTCAGGAACTTGCCGAGCGTATTGCTCAAGCAGATGCCGTTGTGATCGGAGGCGGCTCCGGCCTGTCAAGCGCAGCTGGATACGACCACTACCATTGGTCCCCGGCACTTTCGGAGGCATTGGCTCCCTTTCGTGAACAGTATGGCTTTACCTCTCCACTGGCTGGATTCTACCATTGCTTTTCCAGCTATGGGGAGCAGTGGGGATATTACAGTCAATATATCCGCTTCATGTGGGAAGCCCCTACGGGGCAGCCCTATCTGGATCTGCAAACGCTTGTTGCAGATAAACCGGTCTTTGTGCTGACCACTAATGTCGATCAGCAGTTTTTTCGGGTATTTCCCCAGGAACAAATTTGCGCCTTTCAGGGAGACTTTAGCTACTGCCAATGCAGTCAGCCTTGCCGGGATGATATTTGGGAAAACCGCGAGCTGGTGAAGGAGCTGACTGGTTGCTTGGCAGGTGTTCGCCTGCCGGAGGAAGCTGTTCCTCGTTGCCCGGATTGCGGGCGGGTGCTGGTGCCTTGGGTACGAGATGATACCTTTCTGGAGGGAACCTTCTGGCAGGATAGTCTGCATCGCTACCATAGATTCCTGCGACACTGGATAATGGATCAGTCCGACAAAAAAGTCCTGCTGTTGGAACTTGGCGTGGGTGAGATGACGCCCAGTATCATCAAACTGCCCTTCTGGGAACTTACTGCCAAAAACGAAAACGTCTTTTATGCATGTCTTAATCGAGAGGCATCTCATAGGCCAGAGCATCTGCGGGGACGCAGCCTGTATCTGCAAGGAGATTTGGCGGAAACTCTGGCTGCTCTCCGGCAGGCGCGATCCATCGCAGCAACCATAAAATAGAAAGGAGCGAACGAATATGATTGATTGGAACCCTATTGCGGAAAAATTCAGAGAAGCGGACGCTATCCTGATCGGGGCCAGTAACGGCCTGTCCATCACCGAAGGACTGCATTTGTTTGCGGACAATGCAGCCTTTGATGAATTGTTTGGAGATTTCAAACAAAAATACGGCTTACATTGTATTTTGCAGGGCATGATGGCCGGATGGCCCAGCGAGGAGGAAAAGTGGGCCTTCTGGGCTCGGCTCATCCATCATTACTGCGGGCAGTACCAGCCTACGCCGGTGATGAACGATTTGAAGGCCATTGTGGGAGAGAAAGATTACTTTGTCGTCACATCAAACGGAGAAGGTCACTTTGAACTGTGTGGCTTCGATCCGACGAAAATCTATGAGATTGAGGGCAACTGGTTTACGATGCAGTGTGCCCGCCCCTGCCACGACACCCTCTATTCAAGTTTAGAGGTGGCCGAAAAATTATCGGCTGCCGAACAGGGCGGCCATGTGCCTACAGAGTTGGTGCCGCGTTGTCCCAAGTGCGGAGGTCCCATGGACATCCACATGGGCGCGGGTCAGAGAATGATTCCGGATACCGCTGCCCAGGCACGGTTCCAAAACTTTCTGAAAACCTACCACGGAAAGAAACTGGTGGTTCTGGAGCTGGGCATTGGCTGGCGCAATCAGCTGATCAAGGCCCCGATGATGCGCCTGGTGGCCAGCGAGCCAAACGCCACTTATGTGACCATCAATTTGGGTGAAGTCTACATTGCGGACAACATCAACGAGAAGTCCTTCGGACTGGACGGGCGGCTGGATGAACTGCTGCCTGCTCTCCGGGAGGCGTGCGGGGCCGAGGTGGAGCTCTTTATCCGGGACGGTTCCCTGATGGCGGCGGATGCCGTCTGCGACGCCTGCGGCCATGTGATCCCTGCAGGCACCAACATGGGAGGGTAAGCCTTTGACACACCAACAACCAACCACCAACCGCGCCTTTCAGGAGATGCGGAAGCCGGCTCTGGACCGGCTGGCAGACCGGGTGCCGGAGGAACTCTCGGCCCGGACGGGTATCCCTTTTGATCGGCAGCGGCAGGTATTTTCCCTGTCCAGCCTGGGACGGAACATGGAAATTGACTATCCCGGCTATGAAATTCGCCCGGCGGTGGACGACTGGCACCACTTGCTGATCCTACACTACCTGGACCTGGCCGATGGGACACCTTTGAGCCATCAGTTGATGGCCTTTGGGGACCTGCCCAGTGGCATGGTCCGGGGTGGGGGCTTCGACCGGCAAAGCGAGCAGGATCTTGGCCTGCGCCTGGGCCATGCGCCCCAGGCGCAAGTGGAAAGAGCCTGCCGGGCCTTGGGAGGCGTCCTGACGCCGTCCAACGCCGACGTCTGTGCTGTCTTCTCCCTGTTTCCTAATTATCCCATCACGCTGAAACTCTGGTTTGCCGATGAGGAGATCCCTGGCAGCGGACGGCTGTTCCTGGACCGGAGCGCTTCCCACTACCTGACGGTAGAGGACACCGTCACCGCTGGCTCCGTTCTGATGGAGATCCTGTTTCAAGAGCTGAACGCCCTCTGCTGAAAGAAGCCGGAATGGTCGCTGCGGCCATTCCGGCTTCTTGATCGGTTCAGGGAATGTACTTCATTCCCCACTGAGAGATAGCATAAAAAACAGGCAGGAGATCCCGTCCTTTCTCGGTGAGGGAGTACTCCACTCGCAGAGGCATTTCATTATATTGGATGCGCTGGATCAATTCATCCGCTTCCAGCTCCTTCA
>ERZ773108.2601-NODE-2601-length-15143-cov-45.992378_pt1 | contig 15143 bp, 10 predicted proteins | sample MGYA00580570_ERZ773108 | MGnify/ENA primary metagenome ERZ773108 (study PRJEB29015, sample SAMEA2737840) | human gut metagenome | biome: human gut; feature: human-associated habitat; material: faeces | place: China | collected 2012 ...
TCACAGACAGCGGGAAATGTGGCACATGCCAAGAACTTTGATCCAAACAAGCGTAAATACTATGGACGTTTCAACCAGGGTGTTGTCACCTTAAATCTCGTTGATGTGGCATGCTCATCAGAAAAGGATGAGGAAAAATTCTGGAAGATACTTGATGAGAGACTTGAGCTGTGTCACAGAGCACTTATGTGCAGACATAAGAGGCTTCTTGGTACCAAATCCGATGTAGCACCGATTCTCTGGCAGAACGGAGCACTTGCACGTCTGAAAAAGGGAGAGGTTATAGACCCATTATTATTTAACGGATACTCAACAATCTCACTCGGCTATGCAGGACTTTGTGAGTGTGTACGCTATATGAAGGGAGTATCACACACAGAGCCAAAGGAAGGCACACCGTTTGCACTTAAGGTAATGCAGCGCTTAAACGATGCATGTGAGCAGTGGAAAAAGGAGTCAAACATCGATTTCAGTATATATGGCACACCGCTTGAGTCTACCACCTATAAGTTTGCTAAGTGCTTACAGAAGCGATTTGGTATCATCGAGGGTGTTACCGACAAGAACTATATTACAAACAGCTACCATGTGCATGTAACAGAGCAGATTAATGCATTTGACAAGCTAAAGTTTGAGTCCCAGTTCCAGAAGTTGTCTCCGGGTGGCGCTATCAGCTACGTGGAGGTACCAAACATGCAGGACAATATTCCTGCAGTGCTTTCAGTAATGCAGTACATTTACGACAATATCATGTACGCAGAGCTGAATACAAAGAGCGACTATTGCCAGGTATGCGGCTATGACGGAGAAATCAAAATCGTAGAGGAAGAGGGCTCAGGCAAGCTTATCTGGGAGTGCCCACACTGTGGCAATCGTGACCAGAACAAGATGAGTGTAGCCCGCCGTACATGCGGCTATATCGGCACACAGTTCTGGAATCAGGGAAGAACCCAGGAGATTAAAGAGCGAGTGCTTCATCTGTAGAAGTTAAAGGAATTGTATTTGGGACAGACCATTCTAAAAGCACAACATAAAGCATAAGAAAAAAATAAAACCGTCGTACCGGACCTTAAATGGCATGGTACGACGGTTTTACTTATGTTCTTAAATGATTAATTATTTTAATTACTCGTCAAATTTTTGAGCCTTATCGAAGAGCTCATAAACCTCTTTTGAAGGTTCATTTGTGCAAAGTGTCACAACTACGGCTGCGATAAGTCCGAAAACAAATCCCGGCAACAGCTCGTAGATTCCGGTTGATGTGAGGAATGCATACCACAATATATCAACGGCAGCACCTGTTATGATTCCTGCAACAGCACCTTTGAAGTTAAAGCGCTTCCAGAAGAGGCTGAGCATGATTGCAGGTCCAAAGGCAGCTCCAAAGATACCCCATGCATTGGAAACAAGTGCCATGATAGAGCCGGCATTAGGGTTTGAAGCGATGATGAGTGCTGCAACAGCGATTCCAAGAACGACAATACGGCCGGTCCACATCATCTCTTTGTCACTTGCCTTACCTTTTCTGATGACAGGCTTGTACACATCACTCGAGAATGCAGATGAAGCAGCAAGCAGCTGGCTGTCTGCGGTACTCATGGAAGCGGCAAGCACTGCTGAGAGCAGTATACCTGAGATAACACCCGGGAAAATCTTTCTTACAATCTGGATGAAAACAAGAGAGTTTTCATTGATTGATTCGTCAAAGCCAAGGAAAAGTCTTCCGATTACTCCGATTAAGGTTGCAAAAAATACAATAAGCAAAGTCCATGTGATTCCGATTTTTGCTGATTTTTTCAAATCCTTCTGTGATTTGATGGACATGAATCTGATGATGATATGTGGCATACCAAAGTAACCAAGTCCCCATGCCAGTCCTGACACGATATCCTGCCAGCTTGAGAATGGATTTAAGTAACCGCCCGGGAGTGCTGACATAGATGATGTATCAAGCATAAATGCTGCAAAAATCGGTGCTATAAACATAGAACCAAGCACGAGCATGCCCTGGAAAAAATCGGTCCAGCATACAGCCGAGAAGCCGCCGAGGAAGGTATAGCCTACGATGACAACTGCTGCAAGATACATGGCAATCTGTGGATCCATTCCTATTACAGTGTGGAAAAGAGTACCACATGCCTTTACGCTTGATGCCGCATAAATAGTGTATGCAACCAAAAACACAATTGCACAAATCACCTGCAGTGCAAGTGATTTGGACAGGAATCTGTTGGTCAGATACTGCGGAATGGTGATTGAGTCGTTTGCTACAATCGAGAATTTTCTCAGTCTCGGTGCTTCAAGCAGCCAGCTTATAGTGTAGCCGATTGCAAGTCCTACAGGAATCCATACCTGACCTAAGCCCAGTGCATAGATAGAAGTAGGAAGTCCCATGAGTACCCATGCACTCATGTCTGAGGCTCCGGCTGACAGCGCCGCAACCCATGGTCCCATCTCACGTCCGCCGAGGAAGTAGGTCTTTTCTCCGCCGTTTCTGTTTTTCACGAAGAAGAAGATACCGATACCCAGCATGCACAACAGATAGACGATAAATACAATAATTTCTGATGTTTTCATTTGTAGTACCTCTTTAATAGTTTATTTAGTAACCATGCTACCACGTTAGCGTGATAAAGGCAAGAAAAACTTTCTCTTGACGAATACCCTGCGTTGACATATCATAGTACATAAGTGAAAGGGAGTAGCCGGCACGAAAGTGCTTACTTATCCGTCAGTACGATTGCTCATACATATCATACATATATGACAGCAATCCGGAGAGTGATTAAATGGCGAGACTTTTGTTGTTTTATACAGCAGAAGTGTCGCCTTTTTTGTATATAAAAGCCTTCTGCTGATAAGACATAGATGTATCTATCAATTAATCATGCATCCTTAAAAAGGACAGCAGAAGGAGGAAAATTATGATTTTTGTAGCAATTTTACTGCTTATAGCAGGCTTTGTAGCACTGGTGAAGGGCGCGGATGTGTTTGTGGATGGAGCGGCGGCACTCGCCGGGAAATTTGGTATTCCGCAGCTTGTAATTGGACTGACGATTGTGGCAATGGGTACGTCGCTGCCTGAGGCTGCAGTCAGCATAACGGCAGGAATAAAGGGTAATGCGGGGATTACAGTCGGCAATATTGTCGGCAGCAATATACTAAATATCCTTATAATCCTGGGAGTGACGGCACTCATCACAAATGTAGCCATACAAAAAACCACCTTCAAATACGAGATACCGTACATGCTTCTTATCACAGCAGTGCTTCTAGTGATGGGAATGACAGGCAATGAAATCACATTCATTGAGGGTGTTATACTGTGGATTTTATTTATTGCATATCTGCTTTATTTGTATATTCTGGCAAAAAAGGGCAATGACAGCAGTGATGAGCAGTCGGTAAAGCTATATCCGGTATGGAAATGTCTGCTCTTTATTGTGTTGGGCGGTGTGTGCGTCGTAATTGGAAGCCAGTTTGTCGTAAACGGTGCCACGACCATAGCAAGAGCCTGCGGCATGAGTGAGCGCTTTATCGGACTGACAATCGTTGCATTCGGCACATCTCTTCCGGAGCTTGTTACATCTGTTTCAGCAGCACGCAAGGGAAATGCCGGTATAGCGATTGGAAATATAGTCGGCAGCAATATTTTTAATATACTCTTTGTAATCGGTACAGTAGCTCTCATTTGTCCGGTACCGTTTGAGAGCAGGTTTGTGATTGATACAGTTGTGGCAATACTGTGCGGTGTGCTACTGTGGGGCGGTACGATAAGACATAAAGAGCTTAGAAAGCCATGTGGAGTGGTGATGCTGCTTTGCTATGCGGCATATTTTGTATATCTGGCAGCTATGTAATGATGTGTTTTCGCAATTGCGATGACTGTGTCAAAAAAGAGTGGGATGAAGAGATAAAAATTAAATATAGCAAACTGTCAATAATTGTGCATACAAATTAGTGCTTTAACATCAAAATGATTGTGATTTCACGCTAAATATAAACAATTAATTAAAAATAGCACTCTAACTTGACAAGTGCTGATTGCAGGTGTATAACGTAGTCAGAACGAACGGAAGGAAGCGATTATAATGGATAAAAACCCAAAGCATCCATTGAAGAAAAAGAATAAGGCAGATGCAAAGAAGCATCAGAAGCACGTATACGAATAGCAGCTTCCGTTAAGGAATACTATCCAGTAAGCACAATGTACCCCAGCCCGTCACAGGGTTGGGGTATTTTGTGTTTTTGGAAGTATTTTCAGAGACAGCCCTTGAGAAAGCTGTGAATACATTTTCACCTGCACCTTTTATGAGAGAAGCTTTAAGCTTGTCGCCATACATATAGAGGTCATTTTCACGCACAATGCCCCATTCCATCAGGAGCGCTGCCGCACCGGTTACGAACGGAGCAGCCATGGAGGTGCCTGTTTTTGAAGTGTAGCCTCCGGTGTTTGAACAGGAGATAATGTCCACACCGGGCGCTATGATATCAGGCTTTATGCTGTCAAAGGCCCAGGTATAGCCTCGGCCGGAAAAGGCAGCTGTGCGGTTTGTGCGGCTGTCATAGGCTCCGACAGAGATGACATTTTGTGAGGTCGAGGGGATGGTCAGGGTGATATCGGGTGATGCATTGATAAATGAGGTCTGTGCATTGCGCAGAGCACCTGACGGCAGCCATATATCCCATGAACCGTCCTTTACAGATATGGGCATAAGCGATATTTTCCAGATGCCGGGTGAGATGTATTCTGCTCCCATGAGTTCAATGAATATTTCCTGAAAGGGAGAGTAGGGTGAGGGACCGCCGCCTGTTATATATATGTCTGTCCCATCGAGCCGGTATCTGTATGTAAAGCCCTTTGCCTGATTGGTAATTGTATCTGGAATCTCCAGCATATCATTATTTGGGGCGGTAATTTGCAGTTGTATCTCATCCCAGTATTTCTTCCATAAATCTATGGAAAGAGATGGCTCAGGATAGCCTATCGCAAGCTCTGCATCGGCAGGGTATGATTTGCCGTTTGCATGACCAAAGCCGGCTCCATCGTTACCTGAGCCGACAGAGACCGCGCAGCGGTAATTTTCTGCTATATAGTCCAGGTATGTTTCAAGCAGTGAGGTACCGCTGTGCGAGCCGTTACTTGTGCCAAAGCTTAGGTTTATGGCTATAGGCATATTCATATCGATGGATTTTCTTATGCAAAAGTCTACTGCCAGCATAATCTGTGTGGTTGTGGGAAAGCTGGCACCGCCTGAGGTTTTAAGCTTTACGACTATAAGAGTGCTCTCGTAAGCAACGCCACGATATTTCGTATTTTGTTCATTACCATTTCCGTTTCCGGCAGCGATTCCTGCCACATGAGTGCCGTGACCTGATAGGTCGATGCTTGGACAGATGCGCTGCATTTCTAAGCTGTTTTCTGCATTTATGGCTTTGGTGATTGTATCGCGGTCATATAAGGTGCCAAAAGGAACTATGTCACTGTGTGAGGAGTTATCAGATACAGTCTGGTCCCACAGATAGGCAATTCTGCTTACACCATCCTGTATAAAAGCCGGATGGGCATAGTAAATTCCGGAGTCGATAATGCCTACGAGCACACCTTTTCCGGTCAGATTATATGGATTGGTGTGTACGGGAGTGATGCATGAGGCCTGCGAGCCCTCGTATACATCGTAGTTAAACTGCTTTGGCTTTTCCATATATATGATTTCATCGCACAGAGCGACGGTATTTACAAGTGATTTTTCAATTACAAGCACCGCATAGTTTCCAAGCAGCTTTGTGATGAGTACAGAAGGATATTTTTCTTTTATTTTTTCGATGTCACCGACATATTTTACTATCACTTCCCAGCTATCACTCTCCGGCAGATAGCCGCTTGAAAGCCCTCCCTCTTTACCAAGCTCATAAGGGGTGGACAGCAGGGCGGCGGACAGCTGTGGAGAAATTTTCTCACTAAATGCTATTTCCATACTAACCTCCATTTTTTATTAGTAAAATATTAAAAAAATCTTAAAAGACAGATGCAATATATTTTTGGTATGATTAATTCATAATCAATCAATTAATTATAAGAAACCGGGAGGTCGAAATGAGTAAAAAGAAAAAGATTATCATTTCAGTGATCGCAGTTGTGCTAATTATAGCAGTTATTGTGTCAGCTGTTGTCATTGCAATGACAAAGGGAAAGAATGCAAAAAAGGCATCGGGGGTGTATGCAAACAAGGTCTCTGATGTCATGTATCAGGCGGGAAGCACTGACAGGTACAGTGGTGTCGTGGAAGCAGCCGATAGCATGGATATCAAGGCTGATAGTGAGAAAAAAATAAAGGATATTCTCGTGTCAGAGGGTGATGAGGTACAGGTGGGGACACCTCTTTTTACCTATGATACAAAGGATCTTGCTGCGAAAAAGGAAAGCGCCACGCTTGAGCTTGAGAGCTTAAACAATACGCTTTCCGGCTATGATGCACAGATAGAGCAGCTCACAAAGGAAAAGAAGGAAGCGCCAAAGGATCAGCAGCTTGACTATACACTGCAGATTCAGCAGGCGCAGACACAGCAGAAGCAGACTCAGTACGATATTGCCACGAAGAAGGCAGAGATAGAAAAGTATGATGAGAGCATCAAAAATGCCACTGTAAACAGCACAATGATTGGTGTTGTAAAGAAAATCAATGAGAATCAGAGTGCAGACACAGCAGATACTGCATTTATGACAATCGTTGCCACCGGTGATTACAGGGTAAAGGGCACAATTGATGAGCAGAGTTTTTTAAACAGTGGACTCGCAGAGGGGCAGGCAGTTATAGTGCGCTCGAGAGTTGATGAGTCAAAGACATGGCAGGGTACCATCAGCAAGGTTGATACTGAGAATCCTCAGACTGATAACAGTAATTCCGGCATGTATGATGATGGAAGCAGCGAGCAGAAGGCATCAAAGTACAACTTCTATGTGCAGCTTACAGGCACAGGCGACATGCTTTTAGGACAGCATGTATATGTGGAGCCGGATTTCGGACAGACAGAGGTGAAGGATGGTATTTGGATTGATGAGAGCTATGTCGTAAAGGATGGCGATGATGCATATGTATGGACACTTAATAAAAAGGATAAGCTTGAGAAGACAAAGGTTGAGCTTGGAGACTATGACGAGAATCTCATGATGTATGAAATCAAGTCAGGGCTTACAAAGGATGACTATATAGTATGGGCATCTGATGACCTTTATGAGGGTGAGCCGGCACAGACATGGGAAGAGTACGTTGAAAATGGCGGCGGTGAAGAGTCAGTCTATGACGATATGGGTACAGAAGCTCTTGATGACCAGATGCTTGAGGGCACTGAGGGCGGTCCTGTTGATGATGGCACAATGGACGATGGCACAATGGACGAAGGTGCTGCAGATGCCACCGGTTCAGGTGACGCGGAGGTACAGTAGATGATTCTAGAACTCCAGCATATTTATAAAAACTATGACCAGGATAAGCTCGTGGTGCCGGTTTTAAAGGATGTTTCACTCCAGATTGAGGAGGGAGAGTACGTGGCAATCATGGGGCCGTCGGGCTCCGGCAAGACCACTCTCATGAATATAGTGGGCTGTCTTGATCTGCCAACATCGGGCACATATATACTTGACGGCAGACCTGTCAGTGAGCTTAAGGAAAAGGAGCTTACGAGAGTAAGACGGGATACAATTGGATTTGTATTCCAGAATTTCCAGCTCATGCCGCGTGAGAGCGCACTGGACAATGTATGCCTGCCACTCATATATGCCGGTGTGAGCAAAAAGGACAGAAGGCAGATGGGTATGGAGGCATTAGAGCGTGTAGGGCTTTCAGACAGGGCTGATTTCAAGCCAACACAGCTTTCAGGAGGACAGAAGCAGAGAGTGGCGATAGCGAGAGCTATGGTCAATCATCCAAAGCTTCTGCTGGCGGATGAGCCTACGGGAGCTCTGGATTCAAAGTCAGGCAGGCAGGTGCTTGAGCTCTTTGAGAGCCTTAATGAGTCCGGTGTGACGGTTGTCGTGATTACACATGACAGAAAGGTAGCCGAGCAGGCAAAGCGCATTGTCCATATCATAGATGGTGAGATAACAGAGGAAGGACAGGAGGCAGGTAATGAAAAAGAAAAAGAGAATTAAGATCATTATAATAGCTGTCCTTGTAGTTGCAGTTGCAGCGGGAAGCATCACAGGAGTTGTTTATTACAAGAACTCCAAGGGGCTTGCTTCCGTCATGAGTGTTTCGATGATCAGCACGACAAACGACTACACATCCATGACCAGTGAGGGAATGGTGTGTGATGATGCATGTCAGACAATCAATTTAAAGGATGGACAGAAGGTGACAGAGGTTTATGTCACAAAGGATCAGCAGGTAAAGGCCGGAGATAAGCTTCTTGCATATGATGTGACGAGTCTTTCGCTCTCGGTTGAGATGAAGCAGCTTGAGATACAGAGTCTTGAGAACCAGCTTGCATCGGAAAAGCAGAAGCTTGACAAGCTAAAGAACACTAAACCGGTTGAAAAGCAGCCCGAGACTCCTGTTACACCTGAGCCACAGCCTGACACACAGCCGTCTGCGTCTGAGCAAACGCCTGATGAACAGCATGATGTGATATCTGATTTGTCAGAGGCCAAAGGAAGCGGTACAGAGGACGATCCTTATGTATTTACATGTACAGAAGCTTCATATGTATCAGGAGAGCTTTTGAATACACTCTCAGAAAAGAGCGCGGTAGCCCGGTTTGTAATAGGAGATGCTAACGCACCTGATATGGAGCTTATAGTAAGAGGAGATAAGCTTGGTAGCTATGATGACAGCGATGAGATAAAGCTTTTCCTTGCAGGTTCAATTACAGCAGGAAATGCTTCTGCTGATACAGCAGTAAATGAGCCGTCAGATGCCGCAGCAGACACTGCCACAGAACAGGCCACACAGACAGAAGCTGATACCGCTTCAGAAGAAAAGACATACACGGCAGATGAGCTTAAGGATGCCATAAAGGAGCAGACAAGAAGTGTTGCAGATGTTGATTTACAAAAGAGAATTGCGCAGGCTGATTTAAAGGAATTGCAGAGCGAGCTTGAGGATGGCGTGGTATATGCAAAGAAGGATGGAATTGTGACAACAGTCGGTGATCCTGCCAATCCACCGCAGGATGGTACACCGTTCCTGCAGCTTTCGGGAGCATCGGGACTGTATATCAGCGGAACAATCGGTGAGCTGGATCTGGATACGGTAAAGGTAGGACAGAGCGTATCAGCAGTCAACTACATGACAGGTGATAGCTATGAGGGCACGATATCAGAGATAAGCAATGTGCCGTCAGACAGCGTAAACTATTATGGAGACAGCAATCCAAACTCCTCATTCTATGAGTACACTGCATACATTGAGAATCCTCAGAATCTTAAAAAAGGCGATTCACTTGAGCTGACCATAGATACATCATCGGAGGGCTCAGACAGCGGACTATATATCGACAAGTCATATGTCAGAACCGAGAAAGGACAGTCATATATATACAAGGATGACAACGGAAAGCTCAAAAAGCAGTCTGTCAAAACAGGCAAGTCGCTCTGGGGTTCATATGTGGAGATAAAGTCAGGTCTGACAAATGATGACTATATCGCATTCCCGTATGGAGTCAGGGAGGGCGAGAAAACCAAGGTATCCGAAGATGGTATGTATTAGTTTAGCAGGGAGGATTAAAGATGCTTGAAAATATTAGATTGTCCTTTAGGGGAATCTGGTCACATAAGATGCGTTCGTTTCTGACTATGCTTGGAATCATCATCGGAATTGCAGCAATTATTGCGATTGTTTCCACAATTCAGGGCACAAACGAACAGATAGAAAAGAACCTCATAGGTTCGGGAAGTAATAACGTAAAGGTCACACTGCAGAAGGATGGTTATGATATGGATCTGTCATATGATTCAGCACCGGCAGGAGTGACTGAGGTATCGGCTGCCACACTTGACAGCATAAAGGAGCTCGACCATGTGCAAAATGCAGCTCTTTACCGTACAAGACAGGCTTACAATGCAGTCTATTATCTGAACACGGCGCTTTCGGGCGGCAATATAACAGGTGTCGATGACGGATATTTCGATACTGCAAGCTATGTAGTCATGAAGGGCAGAGGCTTCTCAAAGAATGACTATGCAAAGGCCCGCAGGGTGGCACTCATCGATGAGAGCGTGGAGAGCAGCCTGTTTTCAGGAGAGAGCGCGCTCGGCAAGACAGTAGAGATACAGGGATATCCGTTTACAGTAGTCGGTGTAGTCACGGAAAAGGACAGCTATGACCTGGTAATAAACTCAATTGATGATTACTATATGTATGCCTATGATGACAGCCAGGGCAATGTATTTGTGCCAAGCGGAACATGGCCGGTTATATTTGGTTATGATGAGCCGCAGAACCTTTTGCTTAAGGCAGACAGCACGGATACCATGGCTACAGTGGGAAAGGCTGCTGAGGAGATACTTAACAGCAATTTAAATGTTACAGACGGCTCTGATGTGACCTACAAGGCACAGGATTTACAGGAGCAGGCAAAGCAGATACAGCAGCTCAGCCAGTCAACCAATATGATGCTCATCTGGATTGCCGGAATATCACTGCTCGTCGGCGGTATCGGCGTCATGAATATCATGCTTGTGTCAGTCACAGAGCGTACCTCAGAGATAGGACTTAAAAAAGCAATCGGAGCGGGAAAGGGAGCAATCCTTGGTCAGTTCCTCACAGAGGCTGTTGTGCTCACAAGTCTTGGAGGCTTGGTGGGAGTGCTTGTCGGAGTGATACTCTCGAAGGTCATTTCAATGCTAAACGGCACGCCGACAGCGATAAGCCCGGCAGCAGCTATACTTGCGGTGCTTTTTTCGATGGCAATCGGAATCATATTCGGTATGCTTCCTTCATACAAGGCAGCGAACCTAAACCCGATTGATGCTCTGCGCCATGAGTAATTTTATTGAAACAGCTGCTATTGTGAAAAAAATAACAATTCTTTGTATTTTGATGAATACAAGGGTAGAAAAATTTTGAAAAATTTTGTAGAATGTTCCTAGTAGATAAATACTAGGAGCATTTTTTAGAGGAATCAGGTCATGTGATATGGGAAGTGTCATATGGTATAATGATTCTTCTAAGTATGTAATTAATTAGGTAACAAAATATACATTATTTTAAGGAAAAGGAGATAATATGTACGCTGACGAAAACGTAATCAAAATCAAACATGCAGTTTTGCTTGAGGTCGCAAAGGCTGCATTTGCAGGTAACCTCGATGAGATCAGAGATGACATCCCATTTACACTGATTCCGGGACCGACACCTCAGTTCCGTTGCTGTATCTACAAGGAGAGAGAGATCATCCGTCAACGTGTCAGACTTGCAGAGGGTAAAGCACCAAGCGCAAACGATGACGGCAATATCATCCAGGTAATCAACTCAGCATGTGAGGATTGTCCGATTTCAAGCTACACAGTTACTGAGAACTGTCAGAACTGTCTTGGCAAGGCTTGTATCAATGCATGTAAGTTCGGAGCAATCGAGGCAGGACGTCTCCGCTCACATATCGACCCACAGAAGTGTAAGGAGTGTGGACGCTGTGCACAGGCATGTCCTTACAACGCTATCGCTCATTTAAAGAGACCATGTAAGTTCTCTTGCCCTGTAAATGCCATTACATATAATGAGTACGGCATTTCAGTGATTGATGAGAGCAAATGTATCAGATGTGGCAAGTGTATCCACAGCTGTCCATTCGGAGCTATCGGATCAAAGACATATATCGTAGATGTAATCGATGCAATCAAGTCAGAGAACAAGCATGTATACGCTATGGTTGCACCTGCAGCAGAGGGACAGTTTGGCGCAAATATCACTATGAACAGCTGGAAGAAGGCCATGCAGGCAGTTGGCTTCAACGGTTTTGTTGAGGTAGCACTCGGAGGAGATATGACAGCAGCATACGAGGCTGATGAGTGGCTTGAGGCATACGAGGCAGGAGAGAAGAAGGTTACATCATGCTGTCCTGGATTTGTAAATATGGTTAGAAAGCACTATCCTGAGCTTGCTGACAAGATTTCTACAACTGTTTCACCTATGTGTGCAGTTTCAAGAATGATCAAGGCAAAGGATCCTGATGCAGTTACGGTATTCATCGGACCATGTGTTGCCAAGAAGTCAGAGGTACATGATCAGAAGATAGAGGGCAATGCAGACTATGTACTTACCTTCAGCGAGATTCGTGCTATTATGAAGGCAAAGGGTGTACAGCTTGAGGCTGATGATACCTCATACCAGGAGGGCTCAGTATTCGGTAAGCGTTTCGCAAACTCAGGCGGAGTTACAGCAGCTGTAATCGAGAGCATGAAGGAAAAAGGCGAGGATGTTGATTGTAAGGTTTGCAAGGCAAACGGAGCAGCAGAGTGTAAGAAGGCACTTCTCCTCATGAAGGCAGGCAAGCTTCCTGAGAACTTCATCGAGGGAATGGCATGTGAGGGCGGCTGCGTAGGCGGACCAAGCTCATACAATGACATGGTGACTACCAAGAAGTTCCGTGATGATCTCTTAAGCAGAGCAGATGACAGAAAGATTCGTGACAACATCGCCAACTACCATATGGAGACATTTGAGATGCACCGCAAGGAGCAGTAATAAAATGATTGTTACAGCATAAGCTTTTTAAATCCCCCGACTTGTTCGGGGGATTTTTGTGGTTGCGAATATCTGCAAAAAGATATGTGGTTAGTCATATTGAGAACTGAATAGTAACAAAGATATTAAATAAATTAAGTACATATTACGACTCTATCACGGGTTTTCGGGATAAAGAAACAATTGTAACACAACTGAAATATATGAAGCCAACATTAAGAAATTCTAAAGGAATTTGCAGTAGCAAAAAAGATTGTTTAACGCTATAATAGATACTGCTTGAAATAATATTATCAGGTTTGAGTAATAATATAGAGAGAATAATTATAAAATGCTAAAGAGGATTGTAAAAATGGACAAAAATAAAAAGATGATTATCGGCATACTTACGGCTGCAATAGTTCTGGTGGTGGCGTTTATAGTGTATATCACATGCTTTGATTCACACATTGAGTTCAGCAGCAAGTTCAAAAACGGTATTACTGTTGAGTATGGCAAAAAGTTTGAGGCGCCAAAAATCAAGGCGTATGTCAGAGGCAGGCTTATAAACCGAAAGGGAAAAGAGATAAAATGCACTATAGACAGTAATGTCGATGTAACAAAGATAGGTTCATACGAGATAAAAGTAACTGCTCAATACGGTAAAAAAACAGCGACACAGACCATCAAGGTTGAGGTGAGGGATAAGAAGGCTCCGGAGATTGCATTAAATGGCGATGCAGAGATGACTGTAGAGGCAGGCAGCGAGTTCAGTGACCCGGGATATACGGCAACAGACAACTATGATGGGAATCTGACAGACAAGGTATCTGTCACAGGAGCTGTCGATACTTCAAAGCCGGGAGACTATGAGATAAAGTACAGTGTCGCTGACTCGTCAAAGAATGAGAGCGAGGTCAAAAGGACTGTGCATGTCACAGATACCACTGCACCGCAGATAAAGCTTTCGGGTGATGATTTTATGTCTGTAAAAAAAGGTGATAAGTACAAAGATCCGGGATACACGGCAACGGACAATTGTGACGGAGACATCACAGACAGTGTCAAGGTATCAGGAGATAAGGTAGATAAGGATAAGGCAGGAAAGTATACTGTGACCTATGAGGTCTCAGATTCATCAGGAAATAAGGCTACAGCTACAAGAGTGGTCAGTGTGTATGATCCGGTTGCCACGGCAGACACAGTAAACCCGGGCAACAAGATTATTTATCTTACATTTGACGATGGTCCCGGAAAGTATACACAGGGGCTTTTAGATGTACTTGATAAATACAATGTAAAGGTCACTTTCTTTGTTACAAATACGCATCCTGACTATCAGAACCTGATAGCAGAGGAGGCAAAGAGAGGCCATACAGTGGCTATCCACTCTGCCAGCCACAAATACGACCAGATATATACAAGCGAGCAGGCATTCTTTGATGACCTTGAGCAGATGAACAGTATCATAAAGGCACAGACAGGAAATGATGCGTCAATCATCAGATTCCCGGGTGGCTCGTCAAATACTGTGAGCAAGGATTACTGTCCGGGAATTATGACACAGCTCGTAAATGATGTGACAGCAAGAGGGCTTTTATACTGTGACTGGAATGTATCGAGCGGAGATGCAAACAACAAGCCAATCAGCACGGAACAGGTAGTGCAGAATGTCATTTCAGGAGTACAGAGCCACAACGTATCAGTTGTATTGCAGCACGACATAAAGGATTTCAGTGTCAATGCGGTCGAGCAGATCATCCAGTGGGGACAGGCGAACGGTTACACGTTTTTACCACTCACCACAAGCTCACCGATGTCTCATCATCGTGTAAACAACTAAAAGCACCAAAATAATAAAAAAGCACAAAAAAGAAGAGTTCAAAATGAACTCTTCTTTTTTAATCATGATTCTTATATCTTATTCCCCAATTAACATTTTTGTAACTATCATCTTACCTAAATATATAATAAAGAAAAAGGTACATAGAAACTAGATTGCCTGAGTGGTCAAAATTATTTAACTACCTCAACGTTAACTGCCTGTGGACCTTTAGCGCCATCAGTGATATCGAACTCTACTGATGCACCTTCCTCGAGAGTTTTGAAGCCCTCCATGTTAAGTCCTGAGAAATGTACGAATACATCCTTTCCGTCCTCGGCTGTGATGAATCCGTAACCTTTTTGGTTGTTGAACCATTTTACTGTACCTTTGCTCATCGAAAGTACCTCCAAATAATAATAATGCTGCTTACGCAACTAACGTTAGAATAGCATAACAGGTTTAAGATGTAAAGCAATAAAGTCAAAGTTCTTTAAAGTTTATGTCATTATTTGCTAAAAATTTCATTACAAGCTTATCCCATTCACCGTCTAAGGTCTTATCCGCTGAAAAAATATTGTAGGATATTCCGGTTGTCAGAGTCAGAAGTTTATTCTGATACCTGATATTTATGAAAAAACCACTGATATCGGACACGG
>ERZ773108.2615-NODE-2615-length-15082-cov-3.127570_pt1 | contig 15082 bp, 14 predicted proteins | sample MGYA00580570_ERZ773108 | MGnify/ENA primary metagenome ERZ773108 (study PRJEB29015, sample SAMEA2737840) | human gut metagenome | biome: human gut; feature: human-associated habitat; material: faeces | place: China | collected 2012 ...
AGTGATTAAAGAGGCGCAAAACCAAAGCATGTTTGTGCTTCAGTGGGACGTTGACAGTTTAGACTGGAAAAATCTATCTGCGGCAGACATCACCGCCCGCGTTACCAACCGGGTGAAGCCCGGATCTATTATGCTGTTTCACAACGGAGCAAAAAACACGCCGGAGGCTTTGCCGCAGGTGATTGAAAAGCTTCAGGCCGATGGGTTTACCTTTGTAAAAGCTTCAGACCTGATTTATAAAGACAATTACACCATAGACCATTCAGGCAAACAAATTCTAAATTAACCAGGAAAGGAAATTGTGATGCGCAGATTTTTAAGTGGCAATGTAGGCAGTACGGCAGAAATTATTTTCTCGAATTTAGGACTGAAAGAAAAAGTTATCGGCGAAATTGTGGGAATTGCAGAAAATGCAATCGTTTTAGAAGTAAACGGTGATTTAACCGCCGGGTGCATTGACAACATTTTGTTTATCCGCGTTTTTAAAGACCCTATGCACGCAAGAGAAGCCGTTTTAGAGAGCGAGATGCAAACTGCTCCTCAAAATGCTGGGTTTCCCAACACAAATCAAAGCGGCCAAACCATCAGCCCGTCATTAAACGCGCCGGGCAGAAGAACACAAACGATTTTAAGATAACCCCTTCCTCTGCCGGAGCTGATTTGCTCCGGCTTTTTTTTATTTCTCACCGTGTTTCTTCCGAAATGCAGACGGGGGCATGCCGACACAGTTTTTAAACGCCCTGCTGAAATAAAAAGGGTCATCAAATCCCACCATGGCAGACACCTGGGAAACGGACAGGCTGCCAACCGAAAGAAGCTCCTTGGCCTTTTCCATTTTAAACCGTTGTTGATACTGAAGCGGCGATGTGCCCATTTGCTCTTTAAATACATGCAAAAACCTGCTACGGCTCAAATTGCTCATTTTTGCTAGCATGTTTATGTCAATCGGAAGATAGTAGTTTAAATGGATAAAGCTTACCGCCTCTGCAATTTTGTCCAAAACAGCGGCTTGCTTCTTTGTTTCCCCCAGCTCAGACAGCAGCATTAACAGCAGTCCGTTCAGGCGTGTTTTAAAAATTTCGCCGCCGGGATAAAACGTTTTCACCATCAGCTGAAAAAAGTGTTCCGCACTGCTGTTTTTGGCCCTCAAATGAGGGCCGGGCGAAATGCCGCAGTCTGCAACGGCAGAGGGTGCCCCTGTGCCATGAAAGTGCACCCAGAACGAGGTTGTGTCAATGCCCTTTCCAAACTGATAATCTTGTTTGTGCCCCGGCTCGTAGAAAACAAAGCCGCCGGGGGAAAGCACATAAATTTTTTCGCCGTAACAGGCGCGGCATTCTCCCGTCACAAGATATAAAATGTGATAGTCTACCCGCCCGTTTTTGCGTATTACCCGGTATGGAGCACCCATTGTCCGCTGAATGCCGCAGCTGTTTACATGAAGATATTCAGAGGATGTCTGGTTAAATTTATCTTGCTGTTCGCCAATATAAAGTTTTTCGTCTGCCATAAAACCACCTCAGGGTCAGTATACATCATTTTAGCATAATTGTCCAGGTATTTAGCAAAATGCTCCATTGTTTTTTTCATCTTCCTGTGATATGATGCAGTTAAATAAAAAAAGGGGTGACGACCATGAAAAAATTTGCATTTATCGGCGCCGGAAGCTTTGTTTTTACAAGGAATATCGTGCGCGACCTTCTAACCTTTCCGGCGTTTCATGATGCGGAGTTTTGCCTGATGGACACAGACTCTGCGCGACTTAAGGCAATTTGTGAGTGCTGCCAAAGAATTGTAACGGCATCGAACAAACCGGCAAAACTTACGACAACTTTATCCAGAGAAGAGGCGTTAACCGGAGCAGACGGTGTTTTGTGCACCGTGTTTAACGGCGGCATTGACATTTGGCGGCACGACATTGAAATTCCCAAAAAATATGGGGTGGACATCAACGTGGGCGACACCCGAAGCGTTTCCGGAATTTTCAGAGCGCTAAGAAACATTCCCTTAATGCTGGAAATTTGCGGGGATATAAAAAAATATTGTCCCAACGCAGTGTTTTTAAACTACACAAATCCCATGTCTATGCTGTGCAAGGCCATGCAGACCTACACAGACGTGGAGGTTACCGGTCTGTGCCACAGTGTGCAGGGCACGGTGAAAATGCTGGCCGAATGGCTTGAGGTTCCGAAAGAGGAAATTGACTATCTGTGCGCCGGTGTGAACCACCAGGCCTTTTACTTAAAGCTACAAAGAGGCGGCAAAGACCTTTACCCGCTTCTGCGTGAAAAATTAAAGAATACAGAATTTTATAATAAGGAAATCGTTAGAAATAACATGTTTTTAAACTTAGATTATTATGTAACCGAATCCTCCGGCCACAACTCGGAATATAATCCATGGTTTAGAAAGCGCCCGGATCTCATTGAAACATATTGCACCCACAGCACCAACTGGAATCCCGGGCTTTATGCCTTTTCGCTAAATTTGCGCTTAGAGCGCGAGGGCCACTGGCGTGACGAGATTGACCAGTGGCTTGAAGAGAACCCGGTGGATCAGATTTCATTGGAGAAAAGCGAAGAATATGCAGCAAACATTTTTAACGCCAGAATCGGCGACCACACGCCTTTTCTATTTAACGGAAACGTGATAAACGACGGCTGCATTCCCAACCTTCCAAGCGACGCGTGTGTGGAAATTCCTGTGCTTGCTGACCGGGCCGGCTACCACAAAACTTATGTGGGCAATCTTCCGGCCCATCTGGCAATTTTGGTGAACACCACCGCCCGTTTGGAAAACCTGGTAGTTGAAGCTGCAATGGAGAAAAACAGGCGCAAGGTTTTTCAGGCGGTTTGCATGGATCCTTTAACAAGCGCCGTGTGCTCGTTAGATGAAATTAAGCAGATGACAGACAAACTGTTTGAAGCAAACAAAACTTATTTGGGCGACTATCAATAAAATATGTTACAGGCGGAATAATCTGTTTTGCCAATCAATGAAAAATGTCTGAAAAATGCTTTTTCAGACATTTTTTAATTTTCATTTATATGCCATTTTATAAATCTATCTAAATATGAACTCTAATAATTCCAATAAAAATTATTATCACAGTAATCTATTCTGCAATTATATTATTTCGCCTTACCTGCAAAACGAAAAAATAACAATCTTGCTTTTTGCACAAATGAGTGATATAATTACAATACTTCAATATGCTGCGGATAAAAATTATCATATGCTTCATGTTGATAATAAAAAGAGATACGTTTTGCGTACGGCTACCTTATTGCAAATAACAATCGCGAAAGGCAGATGGTGTTATGAACAGAAAAATATATGATACAATAAAAATACTTTCTGTTTGGACAGCACTTGTTGTTTTACTTGCAGGCAATATTACCTACGCGCATGGAATTGCCGGAGAAGCTTTTACACCGGAGGAACAGGACTATATTACCCGGAAAAAAACCGTAAAGGCCGCTGTGATAGACGATTGGCAGCCCATTTCGTCGTTAGACGGCAAATATGGTGCGCCGCGGGGACTTGCCGTTGATATTATAAGACGATTTGAGAAAGAAACAGGCCTAACAGTAGAATATATTGAGGCAAAAGACTACATGCACGCCATAAAAATGGCAGAAAACGGCCAAGCTGATATTGCGGTTTTAGCAGCAGTCTATTCCGATGAACAAAACACCTATCAGTTAGAGCTTTCCGACGCCTATTTAGAATCCGGAATGATGATGCTGCGCAGCAAAAATACAGATTTGAGCGATGCAGCGAAATATACAGTAGCGGAAATAGAAGGCTATCCCATTCTTTCTCAAAATCCTTCCATTATACATAAGTCCTTTCACACACCGGCAGAATGTCTGGCGGCGATCCGTGCAGGACAGGTTGATGCTATGTATTGCAATATTTATACCGGTCTCAGTTATACTCAGAGATATACAAACCGGGAACTTGTGTCTATCCCCATCAATGTCAGCGTGCAGCTAAGGTTTGGAATTTGCACAAATGAAAGTGCAGTATTAAAACCGCTGCTGAACCGGACTATTGCAGGCATCAACAGAAATGATATCAACGAAAGCCTGACGTATAACCGAACCATTTCCGTCAAAAGCCTGGGGGATTTTGTTTATTCCTACCCCTTTGAAATTATCTGTGTGCTTATAACGATTTCTGTTCTGACAATTATGAGCATTGTTATCTATATGCGGATTAAAAACCGTCAGAGTGTTTCCATACAGGGATACGCCGCAAGCTATCAAATGTTTGCCGATACCGTAGGCGAGGCAGGCTTTAAATATGACTATATGACAGACAAATTGTCGCTGTTCGGTAAATCTGCAAACAAACTGGCCATGCCTTCTGAAATCAGCAATTTCAGCGCTTATTTGGAAAGACCGGACAAAGAAATATCCTTAACCAATCAGCAATTTGAAAAAATGCTCTCCGATGGGCTGGAGCAGAAAGCCTATGACGTCGAATTGACCTGTAAGCTCAACAACGGAAAATGGCAGCACTTCCGTTTGACTTTCTCCGTGGTTTCTACTGCAGAATCCTATCACAGACCGATTAGCTTACTTGGTTTTCTTACCAATGCGGAAAAAGCATATCAGGAAAAAGAGCAGCTGATTAAGCTGGGCATGTATGACAATATCACCGGGCTTTATAACAGGGCCGGTGCAGAGTCGGAAATAAAGAAACGGCTTGCGCCCGGAACAGACATCACAAACGACTTGCTGCTGATGATAGACGTAGATCATTTTAAGCATTTCAATGATGTTTACGGACATCAGTGCGGCGATGCTGTGTTAAAGTGTATGGGATACCATTTAAAACGTATTTTTTATGAAGAAGACATTCTCTGCCGTTGGGGTGGCGACGAATTTATGCTGTATATCATAAACGCTGCCGAAAATATGGAATCCATCGAGCAGAAATGTGAGGCCTTGCAGACAGCAATGAAAGAATGCAGCTATGAAAACGTTTCTCTGCCTGCTACACTCAGTATCGGAGGCGCAATCATCGGAAGCCGGTCTGTCGAGGAAACGTTCCAATTGGCAGATAAGGCGCTTTATACAGTGAAAGAGCAAGGAAGAGATGCTATTCAGATCATAACAGAATGACGGGAGAAGGTAAAATATGAAAGGATTTCAGAATATCACTTCTTTTTTTAATGAAACATATGAATATGCTTTTTCTCCTGTTCCTTCAGAAAAAAGAAAAGCTACCGCAAAGCTTGCGCTTATTCTGTTCGGCTTTGCGCTTTCTACCTCCGGGATGACAATCGGCGTTCAGCTGGGCAGTGCCATGCCGTTTTGGAATGCGATTGCTGCCTCCCTGACCGGAAATGTAGTTTTATGCATTATTGCTGCTTTTTGGGGCATGGCCGGTTACGAGTCAGGTTATACCAGCGTAAATCTGATACAAAAAATATTGGGCGGTAAAGTTGCTTCTGTATTTTCCGTATTGATTATACTTGCAATGATTATCTGGGTTGGCATAAACGGGGAATGGCTGGCAAATATTTTCATTGTCCTTTTCCCAAGCTGGCCGTTCCCGGCTGTGATTACTACCCTATTCATCCTATCAATCAGTATATTTTTAGCGTGCAACGGCTGGAAAGGCATGGTTATTGTCAGCGGTATCTCTGTCCCGATTATCATCGTTTTGACCATATACAATATCATACATCTCGGAACAATAAAAGGCGGCTTTGGCTTTTTGCTGCACGGCCAGCCGGAAGCTCAGCTGTCTTTTGGCGCCGCATGTACGCTGATTGTCGGAAATTTCTGTATGTCCGCCACCACTATGCCGGATATCTGCCGTTTTGCGAAAAGCAGACGTTCCGTTATATTGTGTGTGTTGGCCTATGCAGCTACGCTTATACTTGGTAATCTGTACGGTATTTTTATTGCCCGTGCAATGGATGCGCAGAACCTGACCTATGGAATCTTACTTTTGCAAATGGCAATTCCGAGTATCATCTGGCTGGCATTATGTTCGTACACTACTCAGATCGTAAATTTATATACTGGCAGCCTTGCATTGCAGAGTCTCGTAAAAAGAACCTTTTTGGGAGGAAACCTTTCCCATAAAACAGTGGTGTTTTTCATGGGAGGGCTGGCCATTCTCGTTGGTGTGGCAAGAATGTCGAATTATTTATCGCATTTTACCCGTTCGCTGGTGTTAAGCGTCATGCTATTGGCGGGACTGGCAATCGCAGAAGTGCTCCTCCGCAAGAAACTGGAGCCGCCTAAAAGCACCATTCCCTTTATCGCGTGGCTGTCAGGCATTGCCGGCGGATGTCTCATATGGTATTTGAAAGGACTGCAAATCTGGACCATTCCTGTGATCCCCACAGTAATTTTCTATATCCTGCTGCGCATCCGGTATATAAAATAATATAATATGCAACAATTTTTACTCAAATATAAGATAACCTCTTGTTTTATCAAGGCTTTTTCATGAAGTCCTCTCAAGCCGTTACAGCACTTTTACAATGTTCCGCCTTTTTTCGTCACACTTTGTTGCTTTTTGCCCTTTCCTCTGATATAATAAAGTTTAAGATAAATTTTGGGAGGCTTAAACCATGTCTGAACCATTCGATGAAAACAACAAAGGTGAAAATTTAAACAACACAGGTATTTACGACTTTGATGATAAATATAAAGAAACAAAATATAACGATGATATTGCGGGAATTTTAAAAACCGCCAACCGTGAATCGGAGCGTAGCCGCGCTCTTGCCGCTCAACGGCGTAAGGCCAGAAAAAAGCGGATTATCACCCGCCTTTCCATTGTCATTGTGGCTTTTCTGCTTGTGCTGACACTTGTCATTACAGGTATTGTCGCCGCGGTGCGGGGCATCGCCGGTTTGTTTGGCGGCGGCAAAAAGGACAAGCCGGACATTGCCCAGCTTGTTTCCAGCGCGGACCTTGCCGCCGCGGGCTACGACTATGACAAGGCCATTGACATTATCCAATCCTACGGCGAGAAATATGAAAAAAAGAAAGAACTAAAGGCTGCGATTTTAAAATATGAGGATGGGAAAGCAAAGCTGGTAAAGTTTGAAGACAACACCAAAATTCCACACATTTCGTTCCGCACGCTTGTTTATGACACGTCGAAAGCCTTCGACAAAGACGAAAGCGCGGATAAATATGACCGCAATATGGTTACCGTTACGGAGTTTTCGAAAATGTTAGACAGTCTATACAGCCGGGGATATGTTTTGGTGGACTTAAACGACATCGCCAAAAGCAGCAGCGACGGCTTTGAATTTTGCGATATCTATCTGCCCGAGGGCAAAAAGCCCCTTGTTCTTTCTCAGGAAGACGTTTCTTACTACACCAGTTTAAAAGGTGATGGGTTTGCGTCAAAAATCGTTATCGGCGAAGACGGGCTTCCGGCCTGCGAATATACAGACGAAAACGGCACTGTTACCACCGGTGCTTTCGATTTGGTGCCGATTTTAGAAAGCTTTATCAATAAACATCCGGACTTTTCTTATCAAGGTGCCCGGGCAACCCTGGCCGTTACTGGATATGACGGCGTTTTGGGCTACCGCACCAATCCAAATGGCGAGGGGTATCAAGAAGGCGATATCGAGAAAGCAAAAACCGTGGCCAACCGGTTAAAGGAGCTGGGCTATACCTTTGCCAGCAACAGCTGGGCCTACACATCATATGCCAACAACAGCTTGGAAAGGCTGAAAACCGACACCGACCGCTGGGAAACCGAGGTTGAACCTATTGTGGGCAGCACAAATATTTTAATATATGCCGGCGGGACAGACATTGTGAAAAGCGGCGAATATAAAGAGGATAACGAAAAGTTTAAATACTTAAAAACAAAAGGGTTTAACATATTCTGTCCGGCAAATTCAAACCAGTCCAGCGTGACCATGGGGAATGACTATCTCCGCCAGGGCCGGCGGGTAATCGGTGGCAATGAGCTTTATTACAGCGCGGACAAGCTGGAGGATTTGTTTGACGTCAGCAAAATTTTAGACATAACGCGGCCTGTGAAAAACACAGTATCATAAGAAAAACTTTACAGCACAGGCTCTATATGGTTGGAAACAGAAAAGCTGCATATACTATCAATAAAATAATAAAGGAGTAATGTGAAATGGCAAACAGATTTATTTTAAACGAAACATCCTATCACGGCGCCGGTGCAATTAACGAAATTGCCCAAGAAGCCAAAGGCCGCGGATTTCACAAGGCTTTTGTATGTTCCGACCCGGACCTTATCAAATTTGGCGTGACAAAAAAGGTGCTGAATGTTCTGGAGGGCGCAGGCCTCGCATATGAGGTTTACAGCGATATAAAGCCCAACCCCACCATTGAAAATGTGCAGCACGGAGTTAAGGCATTTCAGGCAGCACAGGCCGACTATATCATTGCCATTGGCGGCGGTTCCTCAATGGATACGGCTAAGGCCATCGGCATTATTATTACCAACCCCGAATTTTCAGACGTGAGAAGTCTGGAAGGGGTTGCCCCCACTAAGAACAAATGTATTCCCATTTTTGCCGTTCCCACCACAGCGGGCACAGCGGCTGAAGTTACCATTAACTATGTAATCACTGATGCAGAAAAAAACCGTAAAATGGTCTGTGTTGACCCCCACGATATTCCGGTGGTTGCCTTTGTGGACTCTGACATGATGGAGTCCATGCCGAAAGGCCTCACCGCGGCTACCGGCATGGATGCCCTTACCCACGCAATTGAGGGCTACATCACCTTGGGAGCCTGGGAGCTCTCCGACATGTTCCACTTAAAGGCTATTGAAATCATTTCCCGCTCTTTAAGGGGAGCGGTTGAAAACACCTCCGAGGGACGGGAAGGCATGGCGCTGGGACAGTATGTGGCCGGAATGGGCTTTTCCAACGTTGGGCTTGGCATTGTTCATTCCATGGCGCACCCCTTAGGCGCGCTGTATGATACGCCTCATGGTGTGGCGAACGCTATCATTTTACCTACGGTTATGGAATATAATGCAGAGGCCGCCGGCGAGAAATATCGGGAAATTGCCCGGGCTATGGGTGTGAAAAACGTGGATTCCATGGACGCTTCGGAATATCGCAAAGCGGCAATTGACGCAGTGAAACAGCTATCTAAAGACGTAGGCATTCCTGCTGATTTAAAAGAAATTGTAAATCCCAAAGACATTCCATTCCTGGCCCAGTCTGCATTTGAAGATGCTTGCCGTCCGGGAAACCCCAGGGACACCTGTGTGGAAGATATTATAAAACTGTATGAGTCATTACTGTAAGCGCCAAAAAAACTCCGGGCATATATGCCCGGAGTTTTTTTATTTTTCTCTTGACAAAGAATCTTTTTCCTGCTATACTTAATACATAGAATATCTATGTATATAGAATTTATATGTATAGGAGTGATCACATGAAAATCAACAAGGAACTGATGAAAGGCAGCACCTCCATTTTAATTTTGTCGCTGTTGGAGAAAAGGGATATGTATGGCTACCAGATAACCCAAGAGCTGAAAAAGCAGTCGGAAAACATTTTTGAGCTTAAGGAGGGCACGCTCTACCCCATGCTGCACGGTCTGGAAAATGAAAGCGCCATTGCCTCTTATTGGTTTGACGCAGACAACGGCAAGCGCAGAAAATATTATCAGATTACGCCGCTGGGCAAAAAGCTGTTAATTGAGAAAAAAAGAGAGTGGAAAACCTATTCCAATGCAGTAAACACCATAATTGGCTCTGTTTCCAGCATAACCGCGTTTAGGGGGGCCTGCTATGAATAAAATAAGCGCCTTTTTAGACCAAATCTGTCTACATATTTCCTGCAAGGCGGTGCACAGCGAAGTCCGGCAGGAGCTTTCCGAGCATATTGACGAATTAAAAGACACCTATCTGTCTGAGGGCTTGAACGAAGACGAAGCTTTAAACAAAGCCATTGCCGCCATGGGGGATGCAGATGTAATCGGCACGCGGCTGGACAAACAGCACCGTCCGCAAATTGAGTGGTCGCTTTTGCTGCTGACGGTTCTCATTGCGCTTTTCGGCGGGGCAGCCATGTATTTCATCGGTCAAGATTCCGGGCAAATTCAATTTCCCCGCTATTTATTCTTTTCCGGTGTGGGCTTAGCCGTGCTTCTTTCCGTTACCATGTTCGACTACACAAAGCTTTTCAAATTATCCTGGTTTTTCTATGCCGCCGTTAACCTTATATTGATTTTGGGCTTGTTCGGCGCCCGGATAAACGGCTCACACAGAGTCGTATATTTTGCAGGATATGGTTTTTCGCCTGCGGGGCTTCTGCACTTCACCATTATTCCACTGTCTGTGTGGCTGTGCCGGGCAGAGCGATGGTCTGATTTTATCAAGCTTTTTTTGCTTGCCGCTTTTCCAATGGTGCTCACCGCCCTATATCCATCCATGATTAACATTTTAATTTTTGCGGTAATGCTCCTTGTGTCGGCAGCTGTGGCGGTTTTAAAAAGCAATACGCTGCAAAACAAAAAGCAATATATCCTTATCTGCTGTCTGTTTCTGCTTCTTGCCGCAGTGATTGGATTCTTTCTCATGCCGGAATATTTAAGGGCAAAACTCCGGGCATTTATCGACTATAACGCCGACCCGCTGGGCGCAGGATATCTGCCCATGACGGCCCAGAAGTGGCTCATGGCATCAAAGCCAATCGGCGCCACAAATTTCGATATTTTAGGCGCGCCCATCGACCGAACTATGCCCAATGCCGCAAATGAATATGTATTGGTAAACATTATTACAAAATTCGGTTGGATTGCGGGACTTTTTCTGGTTGCTGTGGTAATCGTGTTTTTGGTCCGGCTGTTTTTAACGGTGAGCAAAGTAAAAAACAGGTTTGGTTTTTTCCTTTCCCTCTCCGCCTGCCTGGTGCTGACGATTAAATTTGTGTTCAGCATTTTAATGAATTTTAATTTGTTTCCTTTTGCAGACCTTTCTGTTCCGCTCATTTCCTACGGCGGTGCGGACTATTGTGTAACAATGGCTCTCATCGGCATCATCCTCAGCGTATGGCGCAGAAACAACATTGTGCCTGCCGGAAAAAGAAAAACCGGGCAGATGAAAGAGAAAAACAAATTTTTATCCTTTCATGACGGGAAGCTGATTATTGATTTCAAAAAGAAGTAAAAAAACCGCCGGGCTAATTGCCCGGCGGTTCTGTTTTTAATATCCGATTTTCTTTAAATATTCACGGCTGAGCTTTGCTGCTTCCATTGGCGGACGGTCAACCGACGCATCCTGCTCAACGATCGCATAGGCAGCTCCTGCTTCTTCGGCGGCTTTTAAGATCGCCGGGAAGTCCTGCAGGCCCATGCCAACGGGACGGAACTCAAACCCATTGTCTTCCCTTGTGGTTTTAATTTCCTTGCCGTTTTCGTCAATCAGCGCATAGGCAGGGCCGCCTGCAAACCGTTTGCAGGTAAAGTCCTTCAAATGCACTACCGGGCTTCTGCCGGTATATTTCTTCAAATATTCACAGGGGTCGTAGCCGGCATATTTCACCCAGCAGGTATCAACCTCGGTTTGGAGTAAATCTGAAGGAACAGACTCATAGAGCCAGTCTAACAAAAATTTATCTTCAAACTTCTGGAATTCAAAATCGTGGTTGTGGTAAAGAAGCTGAATGCCGTTGTCCTTTAACAGCCGGCCCACTTTTGTGATGTCTGCTATTACGTTGTCATAGTGGTCGCAGCCCTTGTGGTCTTCCGCCGCCATCCACGGAATTGCGGCATAGTCTGCACCAATGGTTTTTAAATAGTCGGCAGCCTTTTGTCCCTCTTCTAAAAACAGGTTATAAGCCTGGTGAACGGAAACACATGTGAGGCCGATTTCGTCCAGCATAGATCTTACTTCCTCTGCGCTGTGGTCGAAGTAGCCGGCAAACTCAACATAGTCGTAACCGATTTCCTTAACCTTTTTCAATGCGGCATACATATCCTGCGCCATGTCGTCGCGCACAGAATACAGCTGCAAACCAATTTTTAAGTTTCCCATATCAATCAAACCTCCGGAAGTTCAATTGCAATTTCCTTGCCAATTTTAGCAGATTTTACAATACCATCGATAATTGCCTGGTTGTAAAGAATCTGGCTTGTGGGAACAGGCGCTTTTCCGCCTTCTTTTACAGCGTCTAAGAAAGAGCGAACCTTTTTGTAGAAGCAGGACTGGGTCGGGTCGTTGGGGTCTACAAAGATTTTGGGAACAACTGTTTCAAGCTGCGAGCCTGCCACCTCTGTGTAAATTACCATCGGCTTATCTAACTCGCCGTTCCAGCACTCTGTCGAAGGAATGCGCAAAGATGCCTTTGAACCCATGATAATGGTGTCTCCCGGTGTGTCTAAGTGCATTGCCCATGCAATTCTGAAGTCTAAAATAATGCCGCCCTCTAAACGAACAAAACCTGCCGCAAAATCTTCAACGCCGAAAAGATCAGCATATTCAGCCGGCTTGCCGTCCATTTCAAAATAGTGAGGGTCTTTACCGAAGAAGTTTGAGGTGTAGCCCGTAACGGTTAACGGCTTCGGATAGCCAATTGCGTTTAACACCATATCTAACGAATAGCAGCCAATGTCGCCCATTGCGCCGATAACGCCGGTGTCCTCCTGAATAAAGGTTGTGCCGAACGGCGTAGGAATACCGTGACGTCTGCCGCCGCCTGTCTGAATATAATAAATTTTGCCAAGCACACCGCTGTCCACAATTGCTTTAATTTTCTGCATATTGGGGTCAAGACGGGGCTGGAAGCCGATGGAAATAATTTTGCCGCTTTCCTTTTCTGCTTTCATAATTTCCAATGCTTCTTCAGTTGTTACGCACATGGGTTTTTCAAGCAAAACGTTAACGCCTTTTTTCAGTGCATAAATTGCGCACTCTGCGTGGGTTTTGTTGTATGTACAAATGCTGACAGCGTCCAGCTCGGGCTCTGCATCGAGCATGGAAACGTGGTCGGGATAGCAGCGTGCGCCGGTAACGCCGTTCTCTTTAAAAAACGCCTCTGCTTTTCCGGGAATTAAGTCTGCGCCCGCGATAATTTCAACGTCGGGCATCTGAAGATACTGCTGAATGTGCGCACCGGCAATCCAACCTGTTCCGATGATACCAACTTTCACCTTTTTGCTGGCGTCAATTTCTTTGTTACCGCTGGCGGTATTTTTGAATGCGTCTAAATTTTCTCCTGCCATGTTTTTTCATCCTTCCTTATTGAAATATAAAATAATAGACAATTGGTAATCGTTTTCATGATAAAAGAAACCACCATCTATACCGCCTTTCATATTACCAAATTCCCACTGAAAAGTCAAGAGTAAACATAAAAAATTCAAAAAAATTTTGCCCCCGCATGAAGGTGCAAAAAGTGGTTAAACTAATCAAAAACAAAGAAAAGGAAATGATACCTGTGGAAATTTTAAGCGTAACCCTAACCGCCTTGCTTTCCGTTGCCGTTATGTTTATTTTGGCAAAGCTCATTGGAAACCGGGCAATTTCACAAATGAATCTATTCGATTATGTGAACAGCATCACCATCGGTTCCATTGCGGCGGAGCTTGCTACGTCAGACGTTGAAAATATGTTAGACCCGCTGGTGGCTATGGTGATTTATGCCATTGCGGTGATTGTGTTTGCCCAAATTTCCTGCAAATCCTTGGGGTTTCGCCGGTTCGTGGAGGGGCGTACGATCATTTTAATGAAAAACGGAAAGATTTATAACAAAAACTTTGACAAGGCAAAAATTGACATCAACGAATTTTTAATGCAGTGCCGGCTGCTGGGATATTTCAATTTGAACGACATAAAAACCGCTGTGCAGGAGTCCAACGGAAAAATCAGTATTCTGCCAACCACTGCGGCGCGGCCTGTTAAAACCCAGGACCTAAAATTAACGCCAGCAGAAGACACCTTATACACCAACGTGATTTTAGACGGCAAGGTGCTTTCCGGCAACCTGCAAAATGCGGGCTATAACGAAGACTGGCTGAATAAAGAGCTGAAAAAACAAAACATTTCGCATATTAAAGACATTTATCTTGCCGTATGCAGCAAAAACGGTGATTTTTATGTATATGAAAAGCAAGACCGCAAAGACAAAAAAGACATGTTCGATTTATAAAAAAACAAACCGCGAATCACCCCGCGGTTTGTTTTTTATCAGACAATCCTTTTTTGATAGCACACAAAATCGTGCTCAAACAAACGTGCCGTGCCAAAGCTTTGAAACCCCTCACCCTCATACAGCCGTTTTACCACCGGCTGGCCGCAGCTTGCAATGAGGCGAATGGTGTCAAACCCCTGTTGTTTGCACAGCTCTATGGCCTCTTTGAGCACCAGCCTGCTAAGGCCCTTGCCCCGCATTTGTGAAACCAGCCCGAACCGGGCGATTTCGCACGGGCGGCAGGCCGCCCCGTCCCAGGGCAAGCAGTTTAACTCTCCGTTTTCGCCTGCGGCAATCAATCCTGCGTCCCGGTAATCCATTTGAATGATATATAACGTGCCCGCGGCAATGTCCTGTTTTAAAATTTCCTCGTTCGGATAGTCCTCGTTCCAAGTGCTGTAAGGCGCATTTACCGCCTCCCTGCACAGGGACAGCAGCTTCTTTAAATCCTTATAATCCGCTTTGCAAAATGAAATGTTCATATGTATTTCCCAACCTGTTTTGAATATTTTTGAACCATTTCGCTTGTCCACGAAAGAAGCGTTTGCGTTATGGTTTCAAACTCCGCTTTTAAAAGCGTTTCATCACTTTTTAAACGCTGTCCCGCGTCTAAAAGTTCCCGCTCTGTTTTGTCCGCAGCGGCGTAAAGCTCCGCTCTCGTTCTAAAAAACGTTCCTGTTTCACAAAACAACCTTGCCCGCATAACAAAGGCCGCCGTTTTGCATAAACCGTTCAGCACCGCGCCGCTTTGTCCGTGCAAAAAGTTATGGGAAGCACCGTGATAAATTCCGCACGCGCCGGCAACGACCGCACGCACCGCCTCTTCCCGGCCGGGGGCCGGAACAAAATAGTCCAAAGAGCCAATGATCGGAACCGTGTCGTAATAAAACTGGAACAAATCTG
>ERZ773108.2616-NODE-2616-length-15081-cov-3.583389_pt1 | contig 15081 bp, 15 predicted proteins | sample MGYA00580570_ERZ773108 | MGnify/ENA primary metagenome ERZ773108 (study PRJEB29015, sample SAMEA2737840) | human gut metagenome | biome: human gut; feature: human-associated habitat; material: faeces | place: China | collected 2012 ...
TTCATCCTGACACCCCAGGATCAGACAGGAGCCTGCCGCTCTGGTAGTGCCGGTCTTTCCCCCTATGACCACAACGCCTTCCGGCGCCTTGCTTTTACCGTTTAAATACTGGTTGCTGTTTTTCCATTCCTGTATTTTTGTCTGTCCGGTGCCATCTGTATACTCAGCCCGATAGGATACAGTACCAATAATTTTCTGAAATTCCGGGTACTTCATGGCCTCATTAAAAATCAGATACAGATCGTATGCTGTGGTATAATGGTCGGCTCCATACAGTCCGTGCGGGTTGGTAAAATGGGTATTGACCGCGCCGATTTCCTTCGCTTTTTGATTCATCAGCTCCACAAAGTCAGAAATGCTGCCGTTTCCCAGATAATCCGCTACGATATTGGCCGCTTCGTTCGCTGACTGCAGCGCCATGCCATATAGCAAATCCTGCATGGTCAGCGTTTCGCCCCGCTGGATATCACAATGGGAAATGGAGATTCCCTCAAACTCGTTCCAGATATAAGACGGCGCCGTCACATAGGTATTGGCAGGATCCTCGCACATCTCCAGCGCCAGTGCCATTGTCATGATTTTGGTGATAGAAGCAGGAGAGCGGCGTTCATCGGCATTTTTTTCAAAGACCACCGTATCCGTATCCAAATTAACCATGTATACTGATTCAGCCGTCTCCTCAAAATCCAGATTGTACTGTGCCGCGTATGCAGGCCGAATGCCGGCAAAAAGCATGAAAACAAACAGGGCAGCCATAAAAATTGACAACTTTTTCATAGACATTCTCTCCAAATATGATATGATAGAAAAGGCCGATTTCCCGCCTTATTGAAAAACCTTTGATTGCTTTCTATTATAACAGACCTATGCCAAAAGGAAAAGGCGGGGTGCAAAAATTCACAATTTTCACATCCAAAAAAGGGGGACTGACCGCCATGATCTACGTTACCGCAGATCTGCATGGCGATGCCACACGCCTTCGCACCAAGGAAATCCGTCGGTTAAAAAAAGGAGACACGCTCATCGTTTTGGGCGATTTTGGGTTTCTTTGGCAGGGTACGCCAAAAGAAAAAAAACTTTTGAAAAAACTGGGCAAAAAGAAATATCAAATCCTTTTTCTCGACGGCGCCCATGAGAATTTTGACCTGCTGGAACAATATCCGGTAGAAGAATGGGGCGGCGGACAGGTTCGCCGGATTGACGGCAACCTGCGATACCTGATGCGGGGACAGGTATATGTTATAGAAGGCAAGCGAATTTTTACCATGGGCGGTGGGGAGAGCGATGAAAAAGAAATGCGCGCCCAGCAGCAGAAGTGGTTTTCCCAAGAGCTGCCCAGTCCGCAGGAGATGCAGGACGCACGGGAAAACTTGGAACGGTTTCGCTGGTCGGTGGATTATGTGCTGACTCATGATTGTTCGGAAAAAATGAAGATCTTTTTGTCCATGGGGCAGCAAAGCAATAGCCTGAACCAATTTTTGACCGAAATAGAAAGAAAATTGCAGTTTCATAAATGGTTTTTCGGATTTTACCATCTGGACAAGCAAATTCCGCCCCGGCACTGTGCCGTATACCAGTCTGTGCGGCCGCTGGATTAGGGATCGGGCAATTTTTTTTACTTTTTGCACAAATAAAGCTTAAAAAGCGCAGGAAAAAATAGAATTTTTTCCTGCGCTTTTTTGGATGCATCTTCTCTTTTTTCAAAAACCCGCTATTTTATCTAATAAAAAAACATTTTTATATTTTATATTGTGCTTTTTTTACAAACAAATTCCTTTTTCTGTCCTTCTTTCCCTGTTTTGTCTTTTCCTCTTTTGCAGGATATACTGAAAGCAGTAAAAGTGTTTGGGGAGGTTTTCAGATGAGTGTTACTTTAAAAAAAATCACAGTTCGCCAAATCGTTATCATTGGATTGATGGCTGCTTTATGCCTGGTGAGCAACTACTTTTCAATTCCAATTCCCATTGGAATTGACAAAAGCCGTATCCATTTGGGAAATGTTTTCTGCATCCTTTCAGCCTTTATGCTGGGGCCGGTCGGCGGTGGCCTTGCTGCGGGAATCGGCGCGTTTTTCTATGATATTTTTACCGGGTACGGCGCAGAATGCATTATCACCTTTATCAACAAGTTTTTGATGGCCTTTGTGTGCGGCTGGCTTTTGAACCTGATGACCCGCGCCAAAGAACTGCCTCAGCTGCAACTGATCCTGCGGCGGGTGGTGGCGTCGGTAGCCGGATGCCTGACCTACGTGATATTATATATGACCAAATCCTACATTACTCTGTATCTGGAATCCAATATCGGTGAAGCGGTGGACCGCAGTGCAACGATCTGGGCGACAGTGGTTGGCAAAGGTTATATCTCATTGGTCAACGGTCTGATTGCTGTCGTCGTGGCAAATCTGATTTATTCCTCCATCGCCGCCGCGCTAAAAAAGCAGCATTTGTCTATTTAACAAAGATATCCCGTTTTTTTGGAAACATCCCCCGGCCATCATTTCCCGGGGGATGTTTTATGTTTGTTTTCGCAAATATGATTGTCACTTTTGCCTTCTGGTGATACAATAAAAAAAAGCGGTTGCCCGTCGGGCTGCCGTGAAGAAGGTGACAATATGAAAGCTGCTGGCATTCCTATCAATCGCGGTATGGCATTGGCTCCTGCCCGTGTTGTTCCGCCGTGGCCGGTTTTTTCCGATGAAAAGAGGGAATTTCATACCCCAAAGGAAAGGCAGATCGCTTCGGTACAAAACGCAGTGTCCAGCCTGAGCGCTTTTTACACGGAATCGGCCAACAATTTTTATGCCATCGGGGACAATACCCGCGGCGATATTATGGTCGTGCACAACGCAATTCTGCACGACCATTCGCTGCAGGAGGAAATTATCCGGCAAATCCGCGAGGATTATGCTTTGGAATCAGCGGTTTTACGCGCTTTTCGAACCTATTCCGCCACTCTTTCCCAAATTGATAACGAGTATTTCAGCCAAAGGGCTGCCGATCTGGACGATGTGGCGGTACGGCTGATCTGTACCATCCTCGGCCGGCCTTTTCCGGAGATCCATTTGGAGGGGCAGCCGGTTATCCTGATTGCAGCAGATATTCCACCGTCGGTGACGGCAGGGCTTCACTCCGGCCAGGTAGCTGGCGTTGTGCTCACTGCCAGCGGCAAAACCTCTCACAGCGCAATCATTGCGGCCGGGCTTGGCATCCCGGTGGTGGTGGGATGCCAAGAAGCGCAGCTTCAGGTGCAGGACGGGGAGCCGGTTTTTCTGGACGGTCATTCTGGCCAACTGCATTGGGGGCTGCTTCCGCAGGAGGTGGATGCCTTTGCCTTGATGGCACAACGCAACGACCGGCATATGGAACAGCTTTCTCTGCTGGCCGGGCACCCCACCCGCACGGCTGACGGTACACCGGTTAAACTGTTTGCCAACGGGCAGGACGCTCTTTCCTGCAAAGAAATCAACCGTTTCGGATGCGATGGGATTGGCTTGTTTCGGACAGAATTTCTTTTCCTGGAGCGCCGAGTTCCTCCATCGGAAGAAGAGCAGTTTTTTTTGTATAAATCCGTAGTCGAGGCAATGGATGGCAAATCGGTTATTTTCCGGACACTGGATATGGGCGGTGACAAAATTATCCCCTGCTTTCCCACGCAGGAGGAAACCAACCCCTTTATGGGATACCGCGCCATTCGCATGTACTTGGATCGGGAAGATGTTTTTACCCCGCAGATCCGCGCCATTCTGCGGGCCTCCGCTTTCGGAAAAGTCCGGATCATGTTTCCCATGATTTCCAACCTGGAGGAATTTCTCAGCGCCAGGGGGCATGTTCTGGCCATTCAAAAAGAGTTGTCCTCTCAGGCAATCCGGTATGATCCGCAGATTCTCATTGGAACGATGATAGAAGTGCCTTCCGCAGCGATTAACGCCGATATTTTAACCTCTCATGCGGATTTTGTCAGTATCGGCACCAATGATCTGACACAGTATACGCTGGCGGTGGACCGTTTAAACGTAGCGGTTTCTTATCTGTATAACCATTTCGACCCGGCTGTTATCCGATTGGTGAAGCACACCCTTCAGGCGGCCAGGCAAAATCAAACGGCTTGCAGCATCTGTGGAGAAATGGCAGCCGACCCCTTAGCGATTCCGCTACTGCTGGGGTTAGGGCTGCGGCATTTCAGCGTGGGCCCCAGCGCACTTTTAAGAACCCGCAAACTGATTTCTCTATGCCGGATTGATGCCTGCCAAAAGCTGACGGCGGATATTCTCCGGGCTACCAGCGCCAAAGAAGTCGTTGCACTGATCCACCGCTGGATTCCGGAAAACTATGCGGAATGGGTCGTGTAACATCCATATCTGCCCAGCAATTCCGGCGCTGAAAACAGAAAGGAGTATCTTTGTGCCTTCCATCCCCCTTTTGCTACAAAACGATCAAATTTTATATGATGCCTTACTGCAGGCAGGCGCGCTGTCTGGCGGGGATTTTCCCTCCAGAGAATTCCTTCTTTGGCAAACTGGCCTTTCGGAAGAGGAGCTTCAGCTGGCTCTGGAACGCTTTTGTCAGCAAAAAATTCTGCAGCCGGCTGCCGGGGGATCCTATACGGCTTTTGCCAAGCCGGTTTTCCTGCATTATCACAATTTTCGCAGTTTTGGCCAAATGCTGGAATATCCCAACGGCACCATTACAGTAGATCTGCTTTCCGCCGGTCCGATGGAAACCGATTCTTATACCGCCGAGATTCTGCGGATTCCGCCTAAGGAAACCATTATCAGCATTATTCGCCTGTATTCCAGAGACGGAGTCCCCTTTGCCTATGAGAAGTACCATGTACGATATTCCCTGTTAAAAAACACGTCCAAAGCCGAATTTCAAAAATCTCCCGTTTTGCACATCGTGCAGAACAACCTCTCTCCGGCGCCGTCGGCAGCTTGTTCTCTGGTACAAAGTCAGTATTTCTCCATGATGCCCAGCTACGGAGAAGACCAAAAATACCTGCATTTGCCGCCGGGAGGGAACATTCTGCGCATTGTAGGCCGCGTTTATCACCAGGAACTGCCAATCTGTTCTTTTATCGTCCGGGCCGACGCAGATCAGTGCTTTCTAAAAAATCAATCCTCTTTCCATTTAGATAAAAAAAATGCCGGATGCTAAAAAAGAGCCTTTTCTTTTAGAAAAGGCTCTTTTTTCTTCTGTTTTGAAACGGCAAGCCGTTTCAATCGTGCTTTGTTCCTAGTTTTTATAAAACCGGATTTTTCTTTGTCCGGCTGCTTTCATTTGGAAATAGGATCTTTCAGATAATGTGTAACCTTTCTGGCTTGCGCCAGAATTTTAGAATAACGCAGGACACGGTGATTTTCCGCCAACAACTGTTGATTGGCCAGAAAAGCCCCGCTTCCTTCCTGAATTTGCAGCAGCAGTGCTTCCTGACCGTAAACACAAATTCCCTGCACAGTCTGTTCCACACGGTTTGGAGGCATATGACGCTGTGCAAACAGGCGTTCCCAAGGTATCTTGCAAAGTTCCTGCGAAAAATCCGGAATCCATTCCGCCGGAAAATAGCTGTATTCCAATGCAACTGCCATATTTTCTGCCATCCAACGGCGGCCCAACAGCCACAGGAGGGAATCACTTTTTACCCGAAATAGTTCTGACATCGCTTTCCTAGCCGGTATTTTCTGCAAAAACAGCAGCTCCTGCCGCAAACGAGGGTCCTGGAAAAAAGTTCCGTCAAACAACAAACCTTCTGGTGAAATGCGTGCCTGATAAAACGTATCAATGACAAAGACGCCCTTGCCCTGCACGCTCTTTAAAATTCCCTGCTCCGCCAATAAAGCAATCGCCCGGCGAACCGTCATCCGGTTGACACCGTAATGGGCCACCAATTCCTTTTCTGACGGAATTTTATCTCCATATTTATAAACACCTTGCTGGATTTTTCGAAAAATCCGCTGTGACACCTGCCGGTATAGCGGCACAAAATTTCCCACAGAAATCCCTCCCTTCCTCGAAAATATTTTCCTGACTTTCGTCAGTACCGTTTTCGGCTGCGTGACAGGACAAAAAAGCCCGCCTTTTAGAAAAAGGCAGGCCAAAATGCTATTTTTTCGGAATCACATACTTAAACCGATCCCCAAGCAAATACTGCTTGGTTCGATGAAGCGGTTCATCCGTGCTGCTGTATACGATCTCCCGAATCATCATCATTGGGGTGGAAAGAGGAATACCCAAAAGCTCTGCCTCCACCTCCGTCGGTTCCGCAATCTGAATCGACTTTGATGCCCCGCCAAAATGAACACCGTATTGATTCCGCAAAAAAGCGTACAAAGAAGTATCCGCCAGATCTGTTTCCAGTAATTTGGAAAACCGTTCCGGGAAAAAGTTATGCTCCACCATCACCGGCTCTCCGTCCGCAAAAAGCAGGCGCAGCAAGTAGATGACCTCGTCATCCGGCACGAGGTTCAATTCCCGAATACCCCGGTCTGAAGCCGGCTGTTTGACAATTTTAATGATCTTGCTGCTGGGTACTTTATGATTGGTAACGCACATCATCGTAAAATTAGGGCTGCGCACATCAATTTTGGGCGTACAGACAAAGGTTCCTTTTCCCTGTTTTTTCTCCAAGAGCTCCTCATCCACCAGCTCGGAGATTGCATTGCGCACAGTAATCCGGCTGATCTGATAGGTCTGGCTCAACTCCAACTCGGAAGGAATCTTTTGATTGGGTTTTAAGGAGCCATCTAAAATCGCATCCTTGATTTTATCTTTCAGTTGTTTATACAGCGGTACAATACTGGTTTGGTCCAACTCAAACATCCAACCGCCTCCAATGGGACCTGTATTAAGATATCTTATTTCATAATAATTATGGCACACTTTTCCCCTTATTGCAAGTCTTGGAGAAATTTTGTAAGAATACGCAATCTTTTCTGTTTTATTTTTGCAGAATCCAGCAAAACAGAGAAAATCTAAGCAAGCATATTCACAATCATGCTGAACAACACATACAGATAATGTGCTGCTACGCCGGCGCACAGACCGCCTATGGTATGGGAAAAGATTGCCGCCTTGATAAAGACGCGTTTATCCAAAGCGTCCATCATGGAAACATGTGTACTCAAATATCCACTCCAGCACATACCGATGGCAGTAAACACCGCCACCTCGTTAAATCCTGCCGCACCGCTTTTCAGCATCGGCGGCACCAGAGCCATTGCCGCACCGGTGGCACCCATGGAAGTAATCGGGAATGCGATATTCGTCGGGTCCTGAAAGCCGAACAGAATCCTAGTGATAGGAGAAAGCAGCTGGCCTAGCTTTGGCAGCAGCGCCACGCCTTCATAAGCAGCACCGGTATAAACAGCAGCTCCCGCGGCATCGGTCCCTGGGCCAAAGGTCAAAAGCATTACCAACGTGCAGATTACCAGCACACCGGGAATAATGTCCAGCCCCATGCCTACGCCGGACTTCCCCCCTTCGAGTAAAGCGTTAAAAATGCGCTCTACGCCCTTTCCATAAACCTGACGGGGTTCGTCATGCGTTTTTCCCTTTACCGACCGGTCTTTTTTCAGTTCTTCCCGGTCCACATGATAATATCGGCTGGTTTGATGCAGCATCAGCCGCACACTGATGATACTGCCGAATACCGCTCCAAAAAAGCCGCAGACAGTGGCAGAAACAATCCCTTTCCCACCCTGCCCGATCATGAAGGTTATTAAGATCAGTCCCATACCGAAAGCCGTACCCAGATTACATAGTGCCGGAACCTGATACTCCTTAAAGTAGTCCATAAACTTTTTGTTTTTGGTCAGGGTCAAGATGGCAGGATTATCCGATACAAAGGTCGTGAGAATCCCCAAAGAAGCGGCACCCGGCAGCCCATACATCCAGCGCATCAGCGGCGAAATCAGTTTGTTCAGCAAAGCAATTACACCGAATTCCGCCAGCAGGGAGGAAAAAGCACCGGTGATGACCGAAACAGCCATGATAAAAAACACCGTATCCAGCAGCAAACCATGCGCTGTATTCATAATCGTATCAAACATCTGGCTGACGCCCATCACTGAGCCAATATACGCAAACAATAATATAATCGCACCAATGCAAATAAATGTTTCAGCCGAAACAGCCTTTTTCTCCCTCATAACCATCCACCCTTATTCGTATTAGGACATCCTAGAATAAAATAGCACAAGCGATGACATTTTTCAACATAAATTTACATCTTTTTCCGAATTCAGCAATTCCGCAAAGGAATCAGCAAAAACACGACAGCATCGGTGCAGCTGCGCTTTTTGTTTCTCGCCGCCGGGGGCATGTACGCCAACCACCAAAAACCCCGCATCAGCTGCTGTTTGAGCTGCATGCGGTGCGTCTTCAAACACCCAAGTCTCTGACGGGATGCTTCCCAAACGACTGGCACAGGCCAGAAAAATCGCTGGATCCGTTTTTGCCGCACCCGCCTCGTCTGCATCCATTACAAACTGGAAATAATGCAGCAGCCCCAACCGGTGTAGCGCTTTTTGAATTTGCGCTTTTTTCGAAGCAGTGGCCACGCACATCCGATATTCCTGGCGGCGTGCCGCCTCTAAAAAGTCTGAAACAAAAGGCATCGCCTGAATCTGGGTTTCATAGGCTCCCGCGCACAGTGCATCCAATTCCTGTGTGATCTGCCGGACGCTGATGGCTTCACGGTCTGCCAGCAGCTGTTGAAAATAAACAGCCGACTGCTGCAGGCTCATCGTCTCCACCTGCTCGCTGATCTCGGTGGAATAAGGATAATGGTGCGCTTCTAAAAATTCCCGGTCAATGCGCCGCCATAACCCCATGGAGTCCAGCAAGGTACCGTCTGCGTCAAAAATCATCGCCTTCATTTGCATCACTCCCAGTCAAATCCCTTTTCAATGGCTGTCCAAGGGTTGATGAACACCCGATTTACCGACATGGCAAAATGCAGGTGCGGTCCAGTGGAAAATCCAGTGGAACCCACCTTTCCAATGATTTGCCCCTGCTCTACCATTTGCCCCGTCGAAACGTCCAGCGAGTCCATATGGTAGTACCAGCTCTTTAAGCCATAGCCATGTTCAATCAACACGGTGTTGCCTGTCAGCTGCAGATAGCCGGCAAACAGCACCCGTCCACTTCCCGACGCTTGTATCGGTGTACCTGTATCGGCGGCCAAATCTACTCCGCTGTGCCGGACCGAAGTGGGATTTCCATTCACATAGCGGATCATACCATATTGCGTGGTGATTTTTCCATCTACCGGTTGTATAAAATTGCCTTCCCAGTACTGTTGGGAATCTGAAATTTCTTTTAACGGTTCGATCACCTGATTCCACTCCGCATTGGCTTCATCATTTTCCACTGTTTGAGACGTTGTCGTCCCATCCACTGTTAAATTCTGAATTTCAAAACTTCTGTCCGTCACCGTAAGCATCAGTTCAAACACTGATGTTCCCGCATAAATGGTCAAAGGGTACCTGCCCGGTGCTGTATTCCAATGAATGGGTAGCAAAGCCACCCAGCCGGCATCGGACTGGTAAAAAACCGGCTGAAAAGAAAGAGAGGTCTCAGCAGCCACTGTTTGCGCATCGGTATACCGCACTGTCAAGGGTAACACCTCCCCCAGCAGAACATCGCTTTCTTGCCAAAAAATTTGAGGTGCAAAGGCGATTTCCGCGATCAGGGTATAAGAATCCCCATCAGAAAAAGAATAGCGGTACTGGCCGTTTTGATGCGGTACAAAGCTTTCCAGCTGCGCGGCAGTACCGGAAAACACTGTTTTTTCATCCAAAGTCACTTGCACAGAAAGGGATGGCCTATCGATGCGGGGCAAAGCCTCCGGCAGTGTTACCGTACAAAAGCTTTCCTGTCCCGGCAGGAGGGAAAGCGTCTCGCCTGCGGCGACGACATCCAAAGAAGCCTGCATCGGCTTTGAAACACGGATGCTTTTTTCTGTTTTTTCCGAAATATCAGCTTCCCACTGCTCCATCCGGCACCCTGTCAAAAGGGATACGGCAGAAAAGATGATTCCCACCGCACACAGAATCCTCCAGCCGAAATTCTTTTTCAAACGAACGTATTTTTTTCTCTTTTCCTTTTGCAGGTTGCTTTTCATCGAATCCCTCCCAGCCATGATTATGTTGCAAAGTCCCTTTCCAAGAACCTTTTCAGGGCACCGGGTCGGTTCTTTTCCTGCAAAAGCAACAGTCGCTTTTCATATGGTTTCTGCCATAAACTGGTTCCGAATGTTTTTGCCACCATAAGGCTTATTTCACGCTGAACCATTCTCCTCTTTCGATGTCTTTCTTCAGTGCCAACGAATACCTACTATCTCCGTGATAGACATATATTTCGGTATCATTGGGGTCTAGTTTTAAAACATATTCAGACTTTGCCCCGATCTAGCTGTTAAGTCCACCCCATGCGGAATAAAACTTCAAATAGTGCGGTTTCACGCCGCCGCCTTCATCTTTGAAGCCCCTTACATATCCCATCGGAGACCCCACCTCTATTGTAAATTTAAGTTCTTTGCCATCTTCTGACACAACAAATTGATCTGTAATATACGCGCTGGTCTGATAAGAATAGCCTGAAATAATCATCCATGCAAAAATCAGTCCTAGCATGCTGAGCATAAACTAAGCATATTTTCTTTCTCATACAAACCCCTCTCCATCTGGAGCTTTATCACACTTGTCCTATTTTTATTATATTTTCCTTGCCGCTAAATTGCAATAAAGTAACAAAAAACAGGACACTAATCAAGATACGTATCGTATCAAAATCAGTGCCTTGTTTTGGCAGGGGCAGAAGGACTTGAACCCTCGGCACGCGGTTTTGGAGACCGCTGCTCTACCAGCTGAGCTATACCCCTATATAATAGTAATAAAATGGTGGGCCATCAGGGACTCGAACCCGGGACCAACCGGTTATGAGCCGGTTGCTCTAACCAACTGAGCTAATGGCCCATAATTTACACTCATTTGTCTTTTAGCAACATTGATTATTTTACCAGAGAAAAGCATTGTTGTCAACCTTTCCGGACAAGAAATCTTTCCTTTTCCCATCTGATTCCATCTTTTCTGCCAATTTTATAAACATAATCCTATTCTTAAATCTTTTCTTGTCCATAAGATTCTCCATTCCATCCACTATACTCTAAAAGTAAAGACGGCCTCTGTTCCACAGCCGTCTTTGCCAAAAATCCAAGCTCAAACATAATATGGATTGGGTTTCAAAAGGATGGTAATAAAATCAACAATAACCCAATACCAAATAAACCGAAGGTAAAAATATAAAGGATTCCCATGCCGGCTTTCCCTTCGTAAAATTTATGACCGACAAAATAACCCAATAAGATACACCAAATAAGAACGACCCATTTGTTCCTCATCCTACTTGCCGGGCCCAATCATAACCACTTGTATTCACGTTGCTGTATATATTGGCGTTGTTAATCACAATATTCGGCATTGCAGCAGATTGCTGTATCGTGCCATTAAACGTCTCCACCTGTCTGCCACAGGACGCACAGATTACAGCATCACTAGGAATTTTGGCACCACAAAATTTTGTATTCGCTATCGTCATGGTATTTTTATCTATAATGGCATTGCTATTTTCCATTCTTTACGCCTCTCATTGATTTCCCTCGGTAATTTGATTCATTTTCCATAATTGTACTCAATTTTTGAGTTTTCATCAATTCTCAAAGATTGAGTGACATAAGACAGATCATATGAGGTGGATCTTATGGATTATCGAACACGCATAAAGGAAGTTCGCGAAGATCGTGACTTAACGCAAAAACAAATCGGACAAATCATAAATAAATCTCAACAGGGGTACAATCATATTGAAGCCGGCCGAGCAGAACTAAAAATAAACGATTTAATCGCACTTTGTAAATATAATCATTTATCGGCTGACTATCTGATTGGATTATCCAATACCGCCAAATCATATAAAGAATAGGTTTAAATCTGTCCACGTGTATTCCTCGAAATAATAAAAACCATTGAATGAAAGAATCAACGGTTTTTTAAGTACATAGACTTGCCCCCAACTAGTTCACGAAATCAGAAATTCATTTCCTTTTCGCCGCACAGAGGAACTAAGGAGAAAAGCAAGCAAAGTGCTGCCAGAGCAAAAAATACTGAAAATATATTCTCATCCAGTAAAACGATATCGAAACAAAAGAAGAGGGAGTATCAAATGATACTCCCTCTTCTTTTGTAAAAAATATTCTTATCCCAAACAACTCATCCAGCGAACAAAGCAAACCTGGAAAACTGAAACTGGTCATATTCCTAAAACGTAAAATCCGATGTACTCTGTTCCGGCTTCCAACCACTTTAATAGAATTTGATAATCTGCTGGCTTTTCTTTTTTTATGCGTTCTATCATGAATATGAGTTGCTTTTGAGAGTAAAAATTTATGCCCAACAGATCAAGCGGACCGCTATCTTTGTTATTGTAAACACCGCCTGTTATGATTGTTCCATAATGAGAATAAAACATATTCATATCGTTGCCAAAGATATATAATGAATCGTTTTTCCAATGATTGATTGCATCAACAGATACGATTTTTTCGATTTCAGAATCCTGCTCTAATTTGCAGTATTGCATTTCAATAAAATCTGAACCACCGAAATCCCTTCGTTCTTTCTGGGAATGAAAAATATGAAACAACAAAGCATGTTCCTCCGTTTTCGCTATCTTGATTCTCCGATGTTTTTCTGCCCTACCCAATGGTACGTTTCCCAAAACATAGACAACAATAAAAAACGGGAGGCAGAACCCTCCCGTTTTTTATTGTTCGCTTTATTTTTTCAGCATAATATCCACAATGGCCGCATTGGCGGGCGCCATGCCGACATTGGCGATGTTGCCCAGATTGGTAAACAGATCCTTCAAATTGTCAGCCAAGATGCCGTCAGCCGGTTTGGTGCTCATGCCGTTGAGCGCCATCATGGCTGACATAACAGACAGCCCAGTAGACAAACAAACTTTGCTGGCACATCCTTCTTTTGCGCCGTCACAAATCATGCCGGAAATACTTCCCAAAACATTGCGCATGGTATCTAATACCTGTTGGTCCGATCCTCCCATCATATAAACAATGCCGGCAGAGGCGCTGAGACCGGAGGCCACGCTGCAGGAGCAAAGGCAGGAAAGCGTTCCGAGATAATGTTTCGCATACAGATTGATTGCCTGTGCAAAAGCAATCGCACGCAGCATTTTATCTTCCGGAATTTTCAACTCCATAGCGGTTGCGGCAATGGTCAGGATCAAAGTAATCCCTTGGTTGCCGCTTCCGGTAGTGGTCATAACAGGCAGCTGCACACCGCTCATCCGCGCAAAGGATGCGCAGGAAGTGATCCGCTGCACATTCAAAAGCAAGCTGTCGCCCATGTAGCCTTTTTCTGCCAACGTTTCCATGGACTTGCCCCACGGTAATTTCTCGCCTGCCTTGGAAATGGCAAGGTTCATATTTACGCCATCTTTCAAAAATGCCAGTTTGTCCAATTCCACCGAGTCGGCAAACCGTCTGAAATCCTTGATGGTGTAGGACTCCAAACTATCATCGGTGAAATTCTGGGAAATGTATGGCTCAAATGGCGCATGCTCCACTGCAACAATGCGGTCGTGGTTTCCGTCGGTGATGACCCGAACCGTATCTTCGTCGCTTTCCAGTATGGTTTCCACATACAGGTTGGTACGGGTATCGGCCATTTTCACTTCGATCAACGGCAATAGATCCAGCGCCTGTTGATGGTGCGCTTCTGTCACACTGCCCAGCACATCCATCCCGCGGGAAGCGTCTCCGCCTGCCAGACCGACGGCAACACACATCGCTACGCCGCGTTCCGGAACACCGGGAATACCCACTCCCATTGCGTTTTTCAAAAGGCAGATATCCATTTTTACCCGAACCGATTTGATTTTGCCTTTCAGATGATCACGGGCTGTGGCAGCGTTCAATGCGATGGCAACGGGCTCCGTGCAGCCTGTTGCAGGGACTACAACATCTTGAATTTTTTTCAGCAGGAAATCATTCATGATTTTCAAGCACCTTTCTATTTACAGCCACCGATAAAGGACAGCCTGCTTCAGATCCTATTTTGCGAAAAGCCCCCTTTTGCGCTGCCAGCTGCCGGCTGCACCGACTCAAAAGACAGAAAGGGAAAGCTTATTTTCATCATTATATCATAATCTTTAATCAAAGCAAAGATATTTCCAATCGTATGTTTGGATACATTCACCAGAAAGAAAAGATTTTTTCAAAAAGAGGTCTCTAAAATGAGAGTGTCTGATCCGCACCCGGCTGGCGAACCAGCAGGGAGGGACGGCGTATTTTTGCGATTACGGCGGCATTTTTGCTTCATCCGGTGAAACAGTCTGTGTGGTTTCCGAACAGATCGATATGGAACAGATGATTTTCCTATTTACTATAAAGCATAACGGTATATGAATTTCATATTTCTCTTTTTGAAATTTATATGTTAATATTTTAACGAAGAAAGGGGATAACTGGCGATGAACGTCAGCACAAATACGCCTTTCGAAAATAAGGTTAAATGGAGGAACAGATTATGGCACGTTTCACCCTTCCCAGAGACTTGTACCACGGTAAAGGCTCTTTAGATGAATTAAAAAACCTCAAAGGTAAAAAGGCAATTGTCGTTGTCGGCGGCGGTTCGATGAAACGCTTTGGCTTTTTGGACAAAGCGGTGAATAATCTGAAGGAAGCAGGTATGGAAGTTCGCCTGTTTGAAAATGTTGAGCCGGACCCCAGTGTGGAAACCGTTATGAAAGGTGCGGCAGCAATGCGCGAGTTTGAACCGGACTGGATCGTTGCAATGGGCGGCGGTTCTCCCATCGATGCTGCAAAAGCCATGTGGGCGTTTTATGAATATCCGGAAACCTCTTTTGAGGATCTGATTACTCCCTTTAGTTTCCCGACCTTACGCCAGAAAGCGAGATTCTGCGCAATTCCTTCCACTTCCGGGCATCTATTACAACAACCGCAACTGGAAGCATATCCTGCGGGCGTTCCGGGTCTGGTCGATGG
>ERZ773108.2622-NODE-2622-length-15048-cov-3.976856_pt1 | contig 15048 bp, 8 predicted proteins | sample MGYA00580570_ERZ773108 | MGnify/ENA primary metagenome ERZ773108 (study PRJEB29015, sample SAMEA2737840) | human gut metagenome | biome: human gut; feature: human-associated habitat; material: faeces | place: China | collected 2012 ...
AATGCGTCCACGGTGGAGTTCGTCAGACGGCCGTAGATGTTGCCTGCATCTGCGAGCGCGAAGCGGGCTGCTGCGTGTGCGGAGTTCTTGAAGACGAAGGAAGTCGTCTGGTAGATCGGCACTGCGCGGGCATCGGTAGCGGGGTCCGGGTTCTCCTGACCTGCGTGCAGCTGGATGGTTTCAAAATGGTAGTTGTTATCATATGTATAGCTCATGGTAATACCTCTTTCATAATTTCAGAATTTAATTTTGTTTTAACGGATTTTGAGAAGTTGACGAAAAGCTGAGCTTCACATTCGTCCGTTTCTGAAATTGTGGCGAAGCATTTGCCGGAAAAGGGATCGCATCATCGGGGTGCGCCTCCTTTGAGATTTACTTCGGTTTTTATGTTTTAAGGTTTCATAACGCTTAAAACATATTGACTTGGTGTGTTTTGTATGATACACGTTAGATTGCAATTTGTCAACCCCTAAAATGCAAAAATTGAAGATAATTTTCGGAAACCATACTATTATATGGGGGAAACTGCATTTTGCATTGCAAAGCGGCGGATCGCTTCAACGAATTTTAAAGGTAAAAGAAAAAGTAAAATAGGTGTTGACAAATTTACCCTGTGGTGATAGGATATAAACAAGCTCAATAACCTATAAAATAAGTAGGTTTAATAAGTTTAGTAAAATAAGGCAAAGGAGAGACGCGATATGAACCTGTTTCCGTACAGTCGGCGATGTTGCGCCGCGGCCTGAAACGATACAAGAATGCAAACTCATTTATATAAAGTATTTTAAGGAGACTTTACCATGCGTGTATATCGGAAAATCACAGACCTCATCGGCGGCACTCCGCTTCTTGAACTCACCAACTACGAAAAAACAAATGAACTGAACGCGAAAATCTACGCGAAGCTTGAGTATTTCAACCCGGCAGGTAGCGTAAAGGACCGTATCGCCAAGGCGATGCTGGACGATGCCGAGGAAAAGGGCCTCTTGAAGCCCGGCGCAGTTATCATTGAACCGACAAGCGGCAACACGGGCATCGGCCTCGCTTCCGTTGCGGCTTCCCGCGGTTACAAGGTAATCCTTACCATGCCGGAGACGATGAGCGTGGAGCGCCGCAACCTTTTGAAGGCTTACGGTGCGGAGCTTGTCCTCACCGAAGGCGCAAAGGGTATGGCGGGCGCTATCGCAAAGGCGAAGGAGCTCGCCGAGCAGACCCCAAACAGCTACATTCCGAGCCAGTTCACGAACCCGGCAAACCCGGCGGTGCACCTGAAGACGACCGGCCCGGAAATCTGGGCAGACACGGACGGCAAGGTCGATATTTTCGTTGCAGGCGTCGGCACGGGCGGCACGGTCACCGGCGTCGGCGAATATCTGAAGAGCCGGAACCCCCATGTGAAGATCGTTGCCGTGGAGCCGGCCTCCTCCCCCGTTCTGAGCAAGGGCGTGGCCGGAAGCCACAAGATCCAGGGCATCGGCGCCGGCTTTGTCCCCGACGTGCTGGACACGAAGGTTTACGATGAGGTCATTCCCGTAGAGAACGAGGACGCCTTCGCCGCCGGACGTCTGGTAGGCCGGAAGGAGGGCGTGCTGGTGGGCATTTCCTCCGGCGCCGCCGTGTGGGCCGCCATCCAGCTGGCAAAGCGGCCGGAGAACAAGGGCAAAACCATCGTCGCCCTGCTGCCGGATACCGGCGACCGCTATCTCTCCACTCCGCTGTTCGCGGACTGAGAAATACAACGCAGGGAGGCTGCCTTCCACGGCAGTCTCCCTTTTACTTTCCGAAAGGAGCGATATCCAAATGTTCCCGACACCGGAGCACGAAATGGAAAAGGTGCTCTATGCCGCCGACGAGCTGACGGGGCTGATCGGCGCGGCCATGCTGGGCGGGGAGCCGGACACGCTGATCGCCCGGACTCTCCGCGCGGTGCAGGAGAGCGCAGCCACGGCGTGACGCAAAAAAGTTGTCAACGGGGACGTTTCCCGTTGACAGCTTTCTTTTTGCGGAAAGTTTTTTCATAGGAAGGTCCCCGGCGGGCATGCCCGCCGGGGATCGTTTTGCTTATGGGGTTTGGGACGTTCGTCCCGCGAGGTCTCAGAGCACGTTGTTCAGCACATAGCACTCCTTATACGCCTGTCTCTCGTTATACACGAAGTCGTAGGTGTACGGGCAGAGGTTGGTGACGCTGAGGATGTTGAGATCCTCGTTGAAGGTGAGCTGCGTGAAGTAGCCCGCCTTGGCTGCCGCTTCGATGTCCGAGTTGATGGCGATCACCTTGCGCTCGCCGTAATAGAACTCGTAGTGGCTGGAGTAGCCGCCGCTGCTGCTGAGAACCATGCGCACGTTGGAGCACGCCTTGACGACGTTCTTCTCCAGATCGAGAGCGCGCTCGTCGATCTTATCGGGCTTTCTCATATCCTCGAGCAGGTAGTTGTTCACGAGCAGGATACCGGAGGCGTCCTTGTCGGAGTTGAACTTCTCGCGCGCCCACTTGTAGCCCTCTTCGGTCATGGCGTCCGCGCCGAGACCAACGAGGATTACGCTCTTCTCGCCGATGTTGAAGCGGCGCACGAAGCCCTTGCCGTTTTCAAAGAGGTCTTCCTCCTTGAAGTCCTCGCGGACCGGCTGCTGCAGGAACAGGCTGCCGGAGGCGGCTTCCTTCTCGGCGGCGATCATGAGAACGTCCACTTCCTCATCGTCGTAGAGCGGCTGCATCGCGTTGTTGAACACATCCCACTGGCTCTGCGCTCCGGCGTCCGCCACAACGTTGCCGCTGTGGAGCACGAGGGAGATGTCCGAGCGGTCGATGTAATTTGCCATGGAGGTGAAGTAGCGGTTCGGAGAATCGCCGGTGAGCATCTGGTCGGTGTCGAACATCCACGCGACGGTGTAGCGCACGGTATAGATGCGCATGCTGCCGTCGATGACGACGAACTTCACGCTGGTGAAGTTATCGTTCGCCGCGGAGAATTCCTCATCCTTCAGATTCATCACATAATCGCCGGGGCGGACCTCGCTGATGGTTGCGTCACCGGTGAAGCGGATGTCGTCCTCGGTGAAGAACGGCACGGTCGCTTCCCAGGTATACCCTTCAACGGTGTGGATCTTGCCGTCATAGCGGAAGAGGCCCGTGTTGCCGGTGACAGTAACGACGACCTCGCCCTCGAACGGCGTGATCTCCAGCGTGCCGGGCTGGTAGGTGAGCACATAGTTGCGCGTCACGTCCTTGCCGTCGGCATCCACGATGATGGCGTCGTGCAGGTCGATCTTATCCTCGTAGCGGCCCACGTTGCGCGCGGTGAAGTCGCTCTTCACGCTGCGGACGCTGTGGCCCTCGGCAAGGTTGGTCGCGATGTGGCCGACATAGCCGTGGTAATCGCCGTCGAACATCACGGTGCTGTCATCCGCGCGGAGCGTTACCGGGCTTCCCGGATTCTCGCCGCGGCGCGTGATGACGAGCTCGCCGTCCTCGATCACGAATTCCACGTTCGTGAAGTTGCCGCTGGTGTTCCTGAAGTCTCCGGACTTGATGCCGACGGGGTAGCTGCCGGCGTCGGTGCCCTTCGCTGTCCACGCATCGGTCGGTGTCTCGGCGACGTTCGCAACGTCGTAGAGAGCGTGATCGGAAACTATGGACGCATAGCCCGTGACGGAGTGCTCCTTGCCGTCATACTCGACGGTGTCGGCGTTCTCGGTAACAGTGACGGTGACCTTGTCGGTGATCGGGTCGATCTTGAGCCAGCCGTCGGTCACGACGATCCTGATGTTGCTGTAGTTATTCGATTCCGCGGTGAAGTCGTCCGCCGTCAGACCCATGTAGTAGGTGCCGGCGTTCGTGCCGCTGGCCTTCGCCGCGGTTCCGGCCTTCGGCGTCACGGTGATGGGCAGGCCGTTCACGTCCACCGTGTAGCCCTCGACGGAGTGCTCGGTGCCGTCGTAAACGACGGTCTTCGTATTGCCGGTGACGGTGACGACGACCTCGGTGTCGTCCGTCGTGATGGTGAGAGCACCGTCCACGATCTTGAACTCCACATTCGCGAAGTTTTTACTGGTGTTCTTAAAGTCTCCGGAAACGATGCCCACCGGGTACTCGCCCGCTTCCGTTCCCTTCGCCGTCCACGCCGCGGTCGGCGTTTTGGCGACATTGGCGATGTCGTAGAGGGCGTTGTCGGCGGTCATGGTCTCGTAGCCCGTGATGGAGTGCTCCGCGGCGTCATAGGTGACGTTGTCGGACTTCTCCACGACGGTGACGGTGACCTTATCGGTGACCGGGGTGATCTCCAGCTCGCCGTCCACGATCACGAACGCGACGTTCGTGAAGTTGACGCTCGTGTTCTTGAAGTCTCCGGACTTGATGCCGACCTGGTACTTGCCGGCGTTCGTTCCCTTCGCCGTCCAGGCGTCGGTCGGCGTTTCGGCGACGTCCGCGGTGTTATAGAGCGCGTTGTCCGCCGCCATGGTCTCGTAGCCGGTGACGGAGTGCTCCTGCCCGTCGTAGACGGCGGAATCGGACTTCTCGGTCACGGTAACGGTGACCTTGTCGCTGACGGGATTGATCTTCAGCCAGCCGTCCTTTACTTCGATAACAACGGTCTCATAGTTCGGGGAAGTCGCGGTGAAGTCCGCGGCGGTGAGACCCATCGGGTAGGTATCGGCGTCCGTGCCAGAGGCGACGGCCTTGCCGACGAGCGTTACGGTCGCGTTCGCCGGGTTGCTCGTGATGGTGTAGCCCTCGACGGTCTGTTCCTTGCCGTTGTAGGTGACGGTCTTCGTGTGGCCCTCGATCTTCACAACGGCGACGCTCGCCGGGGTGATGACCAGATCGCCGTCCACGATCACGAACTCGACGTTCGTGAAGTTGCCGCTGGTGTTCTTAAAGTCGGCCGCTTTGATGCCCACCGGGTATTCGCCGACATCCGTTCCCTTCGCCGTCCACGCCTTGGTCGGCTTCTCGGCGACGTTCTTCTCCACGTCGTAGAGCGTGTTGTCCGCGGTCATGGACTTGTAGCCGGTGACGGAGTGCTCCGTGCCGTCATAGGTAACGGCGGCGGAGTTCTCGGTGACGGTCACGGTGACCTTATCGGCGATCGGATCGATCTTGAGCCAGCCGTCCTTCACGACGACCTTGATATTGCTGTAGTTCCTGGAGGTGACGCTGAAGCTATCCTTCGTCAGACCCATATAATAGGTGTCAACGTCGGTGCCCTTCGCTTCTGCCTTGACGCCATCCTTCAGCGCAACGTCGATCGTCTTCGTACCGACGTCTGTCGTGTAGTCGGTGACGGACTGTTCCTTGCCGTTATACACCTTGGTGTCGTTGTTGCCAGTGATGGTGACGGTGACCTCATCCGTGATCGGCGTGATCTCCAGCAGACCGTCTTCCACGATGACAAACTGTACCGACGTGAAGTTCTGCGTGTTGTTGTTCACGAAGCTCTCGGGCTCGAGATTCATGTAATACTCGCCGACGTTCGTGCCCTCGGCATGGGCGCTCTTGCCCTCCGCGAGGCTGAAGTCCGCCTTAGTATACGCGCGGTTGCTGATGCTAACGACCGTGTAGCCGTTCACTTCGTGCTTGCTGCCGTCGTAGACCACGCTGTCGCGGATGCCCTTGATCTCCACGACCACGGTTCCCGGAGCGACGATCTCGAGATCGCCGTTTCTGTAGGTGATCTCATAGTTCTCGGTCACGTCGTTGCCGCTTCCATCCACGATGTGCGTGTTGTTTTTGTCCGGCACCAGAATGCCGGGGTACTTGCCCACTGCGGTCCGGCTGCCGGTGATGACCGTTTCCACACTGTGACCATCGACCAGATAGGTGATGGTGTAGCTCGTGCCGGCCTCGACCTTGCCGTCGGCGGTCAGGCACACGCCGTGCGGCTGGCCGTCATAAACGACGGCGTTGTTCGCGGCTTCCAAAATGACCTTCTCTTCGCCCGCGCCGCGCTTGGTGATGGTGAGCGTGCCGGGGACGAGTGTGATGGTCTTGAACTGATCGTTCACGACATTGCCCGCTGCGTCCGTGATGGCCACAACGGTGATCTTGTTATTGTCCTTCGCGCTGTCCGCAACGTTCTTTACCGTGCCGACGACCGTCGCCGTCAGCGTGAGGCCTCCGGTCGGCAGCTCCTGGCTCTCGCCCGCGGCCACGGTATATGTTTCGCCGTCGTAGCGAACGGTGTAGCCGCCGTCGGAATGCGGCTGGCCGTCATACTCCCAGGTGCGGCTGTTCGCCTTGACGGTGATGACCTTCTCGTTCTTCGAAACGGTCAGCGTGCCGTCCACATAAGTGATATCGTAGTTCTGGGCCTTCGTGTTGTTGTTCAGCGTGTGGCCGGTGATGGTGTTGGCGCTGCTGCCGACAGCCGTCTGGCTGCCCTCGACCGTGACGCCCGCAAGACCCTCTTCGCCCACGAAGCTGCCGTTGCTGATGGTGTAGCCGCTGTCGGTGAGCGGCGTGCCGTCGTACGCCTTGGCGGCGCTGTTCGCCGTCAGCTCGATCGCCACCGGCGTGACGGTGAGCGTACCGATGACGGGCTTGCCGAAGGTGTAGTTGGCGGTCACGTCCGCGCCGTCCGAACGCTCCACACGGTAGGACTTATATTCGTTCCGCTTGGTGCCCACGTCGGTCAGACCGGCGTCGGCCGGGAACTCCACGACCAGCCGGTCGCCTGCCGCCAGCGTTCCGGTATGCGTGGTCTGGTTGTCCAGCAGCTTTTGGCCGTTATACTCTCTGCTTTTGGACGGCGTGGTGATGACGATCGCGTTCGAGCTCTGCGTGATGGAGAGCTTGCCGGGGATCTTGGTGATCTCGTAGTTCGCCTCGCGGAAGGCCGCGCCCGTCGTATAGGTGATGGTATTTTCGACCGTGCCGTCGGACACATAAGTCACGCTGCCGGTGGCCGTGATGCCGGTCACCTCGCCGGAGACGAAGCCGTCACCCGTGACGGAAACGTCCGGACGGGTCAGCGGCATGCCGTCGTATTCCTTGCTCGCGGTCTCGGACGTGAGCGTCACGGTGCGCGGCAGGATGGTCAGCTTGCCGTCCACACTGTCGGTAAAGGTGTAGTTGCCCGTAACGTCTGCGCCGCCGCGCATGACCTTATAGCTCTTGACGACGTTCTTGCCCTCGTCGCCCACGTTCGTGGCGCTGCCCTCAACAACAGCCGTCAGCACGTCGCCGGACACCAGCACACCTTCGGTGCAGCTGAAGCCGTTGTTCGTGAGCGGCGTTCCGTCGTACTTTTTGCTTTCGCTCGCCGCGGTGACGGTGATGGTCTTTTCGGAGATGGGGGAGATGGTGAGAGCGCCGTCCACAACGGTGAACACGACGTTCGTAAAGTTCTTGCTCGTATTCGCGAAGTCGCCGGAGACGATGCCCACCGGGTACTCGCCGACGTCCGTGCCCTTCGCCGTCCACGCCGCGGTCTGCGTTTCGGCGACGTTCTTCTTCACGTCGTAGAGCGTGTTGTCCGCCGTCATGGTCTCATAGCCGGTGACGGAGTGCTCCTGCCCGTCATACACGGCGGAGCCGGACTTCTCGGTGACGGTGACGGTGACCTTATCGGTGATCGGGTCGATCTTCAGATAGCCGTCCGTCACTTCGACGGTGACGTTCTTGTAGTTCGGGGAAGTCGCGGTGAAGTCGGAGGGCTTGAGGCCCATCGGGTAGGTGCCGGCGTCCGTGCCGGAAGCGACGGCCTCGCCGACGAGCGTCACGATCGCGTTCGCCGGGTTGCTCGTGACGGTGTAGCCCTCGACGGTCTGTTCCTTGCCGTTGTAGGTGACGGTCTTCGTGTTGCCCGCGATCTTCACAACGGCGACGCTCGCCGGGGTGATGACCAGATCGCCGTCCACGATCACGAACTCGACGTTCGTGAAGTTGCCGCTGGTGTTCTTAAAGTCGGCCGCTTTGATGCCGACATGGTAGGTGCCGACATACGTTCCCTTCGCCGTCCACGCCTCGGTCGAGGTCTCGGCGACGTTCTTCTTCACGTCGTAGAGCGTGTTGTCCGCCGTCATGGACTTGTAGCCCGTGACGGTGTGCTCCTTCCCGTCATAGGTGACGGTGTCGGATTTCTCGGTTACGGTGACGATAACTTTATCGGTGATCGGCGTGATCTCCAGATAGCCGTCCACCACAACGACCTTGATGTTGCTGTAGTTCTGGGACGTGACCGTGAAGTTGTCCTCCGTCAGACCCATGTCGTACTTGCCGGCGTTCGTGCCCTTCGCTTCCGCCTTGGAGCCTTCCTTCAGCGCGACGGTAATGGTCTTCTCGCCGACGTCCGTCGTGAAGCCGGTCACGCTCTGCTCGCTGCCGTTATAGACCAGGGTGTTATGGTTGCCGGTGATGGTGACGACGACTTCGGTCTCGTCCGCCGTGATCGTCAGCGTGCCGGGCTTATAGGTCGGCAGTTCATAGTAGCCGCCGGGCAGCTCGCCGCCCTTGAACCGGACGGTGGTCGTATCGATGACGTTCGACACGCTGCCGACATTGGTGATGGTGCTCTCCTTCGTCATGGAGAGGGTGATATCCGTCTTCTGATCGCCGTTGACAAGGCCCTCGACCTTGAAGTCCGGCTGCGTGAGCGGCTGGGCGTTGTAGGCTCTGCTCGCGCTCTCTGCGGTGATCGTCAGAGGAACGGTGTAATAAACGGTGATGACGTTCCCCGCCGCTTTCATTTTCAGCGACTGGCTGGGGGAGTAGCTGTTCGCATGCGCCGACGTATATTCCGCACCCAGCGCGGTCGAGGCGCTCGCCGTCAGCGTATCGCCGATCGTCATGGTGCCGGTCTGGTCGGGAGCGACCTTCACTTCCGTACCCTTGAGGTAATGGTGGATGGTGTACTCCGCGGTGTTGCGCTTGAAGTACAGCTTCAGCGTCAGCGACCCGTCCGCGGCCACGGTACCGGATTCGACCCTGTTCGGGTTAGTCGCATCGTATACATACGTGGGCGCGCCGTATGCCTTGTCTGTATCGGTGACGGAAACGGTGGTGTCCGTCGTGCCGGTGCGCGGCTCAGTCTTTGCGAGCGTGTAGGCGCCGTCGGTCTGCTCGCAGTAGAACTCGACCTTATAGGCAGTATTCTCGTTCGCCTTCCACACGGCGTAGAGGATATTGTCCCCGGTGCTGTCCACGCGGGCGGTGCTGCCGGTCTTATATTCCGCACTGGCAGCGTTCGGATCGCTGCTCCACCCGACGAGGGTATAGCCGGTGCGGGAGAAGCCGCTGCCGTCCCAGAGCGTCACAAGACCGTTATTGACGTACCCGTTTTTGACATAGGTCCCGCCCTGGCCGCCGTTGGCGTTATATGTCAGGGAGACGACCGCGTCCTTATTGCCCCAGACGGCATGGAGCGTGACGCTCGCGTTCATGCGCAGCTTGTCGTTGGGCTGGTACTTGACCGCCCCGTCCGCCGTCTCTGCCCAGCCGAGGAACACCTTGCCCTCGGGAACGGGGAAGGAGTTGGCCTGCACGTCGGCGTGCGCACCGGAGGCATAGTGCTTCATATCCGTGACAGTATTCTTGCCATCAGTATATGTCACGGTGAAGCTGTTCTTATTGGTATAGTAGGGGTAAAGCTCGATATTCTCGTAAATTTTGGTGCTGAAGTGGAAGGGCGTGTAAGTATCGCCGTTCTTCGTCGTCCAGCCAGCAAATGTCCAGCCATCGCCCGCCGGCTTCTGCGGATCGGGGAGCATGCTCTCGTCAATGGTGCCGCCGTAGGGGATGGTGAGATTCTTTCCTCCGGTGCCTTCCATGGTGATGTAGGCAACGCCGCTTACCGTGGGCGCTGCCCAGTAGGCGTATACCGTAATGTTCTGCGCGGGCATGGTCTTGCCATCAAATACATATTCCGGCAGACCGAAGGGATCAGCACACCAGCCTGCGAAAATATATTTCTCCATGCCGACCGGCGGGGTCGTAAGTTTATAATTTCCAGCGTCGGCAATGCTCTGCTGGTATTTATACGATGCCGTGTTGACCGTCTGACCGTGGCTTATATACACTACATTGTAGCTGTTGCGGTCGTAGTAGAAGCTGGCGCCATTATAGCGCTCGCCGTCCTTTCCACTTTTGCTTTCATTTACGGTAAACCCGGTGATATTGTAGCGATCCTCTTTTGAAATAGTGGCAGTTGTACTCGCACCGGTATCCGTGTGATCCAGCACATAGTTGCCGTTAAGATCTTCCAGATAGTACTTACTGGCTCGTCTCATAGAAGCTGGTGCCGCCCAGCGGCATAACATCTATATTGGTCTGGTAAACACTGCCGCTCGGACTGACCTTCCACTGTCCGCCAGGCCACTGGTCGCGGATATTCGCACCGTACTTAGCGCTGATTCTATTGTTGGTTATTTCGCTCCAACCGGAATTCCAGCTACTTGTTCTCCGGTAGAATTTCACTTCGTACACATTGCGCGTGTAATATATGTTGACAATGGTAGCGCCGTTGCCCTTGATGGTTTCCTGCGTAATCGCCTGAACGGTAAAACCATTATAGGTCTTAGCTCTGGCGCTCGTCTGCGCGCCGGTCGTACCATACAGCGTCTCGTTTTCCACATAAGAGTAGCCGTCGTCATCGGCATCCTCCTGCCAGTGGATGACGGTGTACCGCGTACTGGTATTGACGTTCCAGTGCGCCTTGAGCGTGATGTTCTCCGTCAGTGGGCTGCCGAAGTTGAACTGTGCTCCGTTGTATTCCCAGTGGCTGAACGTGTAGCCGGGCTTCGTAATCTCCACATTGGGCTTTGCCGTAGTTGCGTCTGCGCTGTAGAACTGGGGCGCGACATATGTACCGCCGTCGGAATCGAAGTGGAGCCAGTGGCCCGGTTCGACCTTGGCGTACACGGTGATATTCTCTTTGTCCAGCGTGACGGAGTCGACAGGGGTCTGGTAGCTGCCTTCCAGATACCAGCCGGTGATCGCGTGCGTTGTGTTCTCAAGACCGTAGGTCACATCGTCAGTCTTGATAACGTCGCCTTTCACGCCCTCTTTGGTATGGACAATGCGGCCGTTCGTGTCGGCAAAGAACACGTACAGCACTTCCGTGAATCCGGCGTCCACGTTGATCTGCGCCGATTCGCTGATCTCGCCCACGGTACCGAAGGCGAGCTCGGACGCGCCGACGAACCAGCCGGTGAATTTATAGCCGTCCTTCACGGGGGAAACGGGCTGATAGAGCGTGTCGCCCTTCTTGACGATCTGGCGCGAGACTTCCGCGCCGTCTACCCGAAAGACATAGGTGAGATATTTGTCCGTATCCGGCCGGACAACTCTCATGGGGACAACGTTTGTCTCGCCGCCCTCTTCGTCCTCCGCGGGCTCTTCGTCCTTGCCTGGCTCTTCGTCCTTCGCAGGCTCTTCGCCCTCCGCAGGCTCTTCGTCCTTGCCGGGCTCTTCGTCCTTGCCAGGCTCTTCGTCCTTCGCAGGCTCTTCGCCCTTCGCGGGCTCTTCCCCCGCAATGGGCTTATCGCCTGTGTCCGGAATGGAGTCTTTGTCTCCGGCGGGGTTGGTGCTGCCAGCCGGCGCGGAATCGTTTCCATTTTCGGAAAGAAGCGTTTCCTCTGCCGGGATGGTCCCCTCGTCTCCAACGGCGATCGCGTTCACCGGGAGCAGGGAGAACATCATGCATACTGCCATCAGCAGCGCGATCAGATTCCTCTTTTTCATACAGTCCTCCTGTTTTCACTTACCTCTCCCTCGTTGTCGGACAATTTCGGGAGAAAATGTACGGCTTTTTCTGTGCCGGAACATGGTTTTTCTGCGCATGGGTATAGTTATCCTACTATGTTGTTTTCATTTTACACAATGCCGGGGAATTTTTCCATAGGTTTACGTAACATTTCATTATTTGTAACAAATTCTTAACAGTTTTTAACATTTTGTACAGGTAGTGATTGCTTACCGCAGAAACCGCTATACCTTGTGGTTCCCCCGGTATTGCCGGAAGCGATTTAAATGCCCTCTCGGCTGCCGAGAGGGCATATTCCCCTATACTATTATATTATAGCCCCCGCAGGGTTATTCCTCTTTTTTTCTCTCGCGCGTTTTGACGCGCTCGTGCGGCGTGGGGCCCCAGCCGTCGAGCGGCAGGCGCTGCATCGCGCCGAATACCTTGCTGCGCACATCCGGGTACTGTGCCGAGAGCGTCGTGAGCAGATCCTTGATCTCCTGCCGCTTGGACGTGTGATCCATCGGACAGGTGCTCTTCACGACCGGCAGGTCAAGCTGTCCGGCGAGATTCGCGCTGCGCTGCTCGCCGATGTACAGCAGCGGGCGGATCTGCGTCACGTCCGCGCGGGACATATACGTCACCGGCTTGAAGCAGTTGAGCCGCCCCTCGAACACGAGCGACATCATAAACGTCTCCACGGCGTCGTCAAAGTGGTGGCCGAGCGCGAGCTTGTTGCAGCCGTGCTCCTTCATCGTGGTGTTCAGCGCGCCGCGCCGCATTTTCGAGCAGAGCGAGCACGGGTTCTCCTCCTGCCGGGCGTCAAACACGATCTCGCGGATATCCGTCGGCACGCGGGTATACGGCACGCCGAGCTCCTCGCACATCCGTTCCACGCCGGAGAAGTCCATGCCGGGGAAGCCGGTGTCGATGGTGATGCCCTCGAGCTCGAACGGCGCGGGGTAATACCGCCGCAGATACGCGAGCGCGGCGAGCAGCACGAGCGAATCCTTGCCGCCGGAAATGCCCACGGCGATGCGGTCGCCGGGGGAGATCATGCCGTAATCGTCCACGCACCGGCGCACAACGCCGGTAAACGCATTGAGAGAATCCATATTTCGCACCTCAAAAATTAAAAATCGAAACGGAGAAAAACGGAGCATTTGTGAGAAAAGCGGAGCATTTACGAGCTTGCCCTGCCGTAAATAAAAATTTCGGAAAACAGGGGTTGACACCGACGGAGCGCTGTGCTATAAAAATAGAGCGCGTCTTGAGGGTATATTGTACCCGCCGCGCCTTGAAAAAGCAAGAAAAAACAATGATATTGGAGGCACATCAATGTCCACTACGATGGTCAGAAAAGAGGACGTCGTCCGCAAGTGGTACGTTCTCGATGCGGCCGGCAAGCCCTTGGGCAAGACCGCCGCTCTCGCCGCCGACCTGCTGCGCGGCAAGCGCAAGGTCGACTACACGCCGCACGTCGACTGCGGTGACTTCGTCATCATCATCAATGCGAAGGACGCCGTTCTCACCGGCAACAAGCTCACCCAGAAGTACTACCGCACCCACTCCGGTTACGCCGGCGGTCTCAAGGAGACCCGTTACGATCGCCTGATGGCGACCCGCCCCACTCTCGCCATGACGCTCGCCGTCCGCGGCATGCTGGCGAAGAACCCCACCCAGAAATGGCAGCTCCGTCGTCTGAAGGTCTTTGCCGGCAATGAGCACAAGCACGCCGCGCAGAAGCCCGAAGTCTGGACGGTCGAATAAGGAAAGGAGGAAATTTTAGAATGGCTACCTATCAGAGCAAGCGTCCCTACGCTTACGGCACCGGCCGTCGGAAATCCTCCACCGCCCGTGTCCACCTCATCCCCAACGGCAGCGGCAGCATCACCATCAACGGCCGCACGCTGGACGAGTACTTCGGTCTCGAGACTCTGAAGCTCATCGTCCGTCAGCCTCTCGCCGCCACCGAGACGGCCGAGAAGTTTGACGTTGAAGCCACCGTCGTCGGCGGCGGCATGACCGGCCAGGCCAGCATCGAAATGAAGGGCGACACCGTGATGCTCGTGCGCGAAGGCGAAGCCAGCATGCGGCTCATCCTCAGGCAGGGCTGCAAATACATCAGCACCTACTCCACGCCCTTCGGCAGGCTCGATATGGAAGCGCTGCCCACCAAGGTCATGTACGTCATGGGGGAAAAGGACGGCCGCATCGAGCTGGAATATCACATGCACATGCAGAACCAGTATCTGGGCATGAACCGCGTCAGCGTCCAGTTCCATCCTCAGGCGTGAGGGAGGAACTGAAGGAGGCCGTGTCGGCTTTGCGGGAGAGAACGGGTGCAAGACCCGTGTTGCTGCCTCCGCCTTATGCGCGGGGGCATTTCACGGTGCGCTGCGCTGCTGCGCCGCAAAACGATGCGCTGTTCCCCTTCCGAATGGGAGAGGGTTGCGCGTTTGCTTCGATGACGGACGGCTATCTGGCAGCGCTTTTGCGGAAGATGGACGCTTCCGTTCCGAGGTTTCTGCCCGATCCCGCGCGCTCCCCGGAGGATACGCTGCTGGAGCGAATTCTTTCCCACGGCTTTGCGGAGGGCGGCGCGGACTGTCCGCAGCTCATCCGGCTGTGCCTGGATCTGGATGAGGACCCCCGGCGCAGTGCAAGAATACTGGAGCGCATCTTCCGCCTCATCGGCCCGGCGTATGCCGAAGCGCTCCGCGAGAACAGAAAGCTCTCAGTGCTGCCCGCCATTGCGCGGCAGGCTGTTTACTATAAAGAAAGACTCAATCGATTGTGAAATGGAGGAAATCGACATGAAGATACAGTGGCTTGGCCATTCAAGCTTCCGCATCCTGGGCAGCAAGAGCGTCATCACCGATCCCTTCGGCGAGATCGGCCTGTGCTTCCCGGAGGTGCGCGCCGATATCGTGACGGTTTCGCATGGACATTATGACCATAGCGCCGTGGAGGCGGTCAAGGGCGAGCCGGCCATCGTGGATGACGCGGGACCACACCGCGTGGCGGATGTGCTGGTGACGGGGTACAACACCTCTCATGACGATGCGCAGGGCGCGCTGCGTGGCGGCAACATCGTGTTCGTCATCAACATGGATGGCGTGAAGGTGGCGCATCTGGGCGACCTGGGCTGCATTCCCGACCATAACGTGCTGGGCGCGCTGCAAAACGTGGACGTGATGCTGCTGCCTGTAGGCGGGCATTACACCATCGACGGTGAGACGGCGGCGGAGATCGTGCGACTGACTCGCCCGCGCACCGTGATCCCGATGCACTACAAGGTGCCGGGACTGACCGTGGATGTTGCGGGTGCGGAGGACTTCTTAAAACGCATGGAGGGCGTGGAGATGAT
>ERZ773108.2623-NODE-2623-length-15047-cov-3.927761_pt1 | contig 15047 bp, 15 predicted proteins | sample MGYA00580570_ERZ773108 | MGnify/ENA primary metagenome ERZ773108 (study PRJEB29015, sample SAMEA2737840) | human gut metagenome | biome: human gut; feature: human-associated habitat; material: faeces | place: China | collected 2012 ...
CAATGCGCCTCCAGGGGCTCGAACCCTGGACACCCTGATTAAGAGTCAGGTGCTCTTCCAACTGAGCTAATCGCGCTTAGTATTTTTGACAACGATGATATTATAATTCATGATTATACAAAAATCAACCCCTTTTTTTTATTTTTTTATTATTATCTTCTTGTATTGATTATTTGTTACTGTTATACTTCAATTAATTGTTATTTTCAGTTTAAATATATGGAGGTTTTCCTATGAATCAAAATAAATTTCAACCCGACAAAAAATTATTTACCCTATGCATCTATGCTCTTATTACTACAGTTGTAGCAGTATTTTTTATAAGATGTATTTGGAACTGGTCAGAAACTAAAAGTCTTCTTTTGGGTCTTTTATCCAGCCTCTCTCCATTTTTACTTGGTTTCTTTATTGCATACATAATGGGTAACCTTTCATCAAAGTTGGAGAATCGTTTTTTTACAAACACAATTCATATATCTAATGTTAAGGTACGTAAAATGGTTGCTTTAATATCCTCATACGTTATTGTTTTTGGTATGTTGATTTTAGCACTATTCTTTATTATACCTTCATTTATACAAAGTATTTCTGATATTGCTGGAAATATTTCTACAATATATCAGAATTTTATTAATTATATAGAAGAAATAAGTTCGAAATATCCTAACTCAACTGTCGAATATGTTCAAGCTGCAATTCAGGATGCCATGCCTAGCTACTTAGAAACATTTAAATCATGGGCTGCCAATTTAGCTCCTTCAATTGCCAATGCTTCCATTTCAATTGTTAGATGGGTATTAAATTTTATTGTTGCAATTATTGTTTCTATTTATATGTTACTTGATAAGGATATTCTTTCAAGAAGCTTTAAACGTATTGTTTATTCAATTTTTAGAAAAGAACGTGCAATCTATGTATGGAGCACTTTTAAGCATGCAAATGACATTTTCAGTGGATTTATTATTGGTAAAACTATTGATTCATTAATCATTGGTATAATATGCCTTTTAGGTATGAAGTTGTTTAATATTGGTTCATCATATGCAGTTATTGTTAGTATATTTGTCGGTCTTACAAATATGATTCCATATTTTGGTCCATTTATTGGTGCTATACCTAGCATTTTAGTGATATCCTTATCAGTGTCACCTAAGCAGGGACTCGCTTTCTTAATTTTTGTTATAATTTTACAACAGTTTGACGGAAATATTCTTGGTCCAAAGATTTTAGGTGACAAAACTGGTCTTCGCCCTATTTGGATTATTTTTGCAATTACAGTCGGAGGATGGATTGGTGGAATTGTCGGAATGTTTTTAGGCGTTCCTTGTGTTGCTGTTATTTCAAGCATTCTTGACGATATTGTTGAGCACAACTTAGAAAAGCAAAATGTTAATCTTCCTAAAATAAAGCATGAATCTAATTCAAAGAGTTTTACTGATTATTTAAAAATTATTTCGGACTTTATGAAGGTAAAAAAATAAGCATTTAATAACTTTTTAAATATTAAATCTTTAGCAAACTAATTTAAAAAGCTAAGCATTTTATAATGTATTTATACATAATCTAATTTTATTAAATACATTATTGACGCTTAGCTTTTTATTTTTATTATCTGTTTGCAATTAATTTATTAATATTATTACCCATTTTTGAAAATCTTTCTTCATACTCGGTCATAATATTCCCTTCATTCATTTTTTCATTGTTGTGTAAATCTCTTGTATATTCCACTATATTCCATCCTGCTTCAGGAATCTGTTCCAATGAAAAATCAAACAAATCATTATTATCTGTCTTAAATTCAACTACTCCATCTTTTTTTAATATATTGTCATATCTTTTGAAAAATTCTTTTGATGTAAGTCTTCTTTTTGCATGTCTGTCTTTTGGCCATGGATCGGAAAAATTTAAGTAAATTTTATCAATTTCTTCCTTATTAAATGTGTCTTCGATTTTTTCAGCATCCATTCTTATAAATTTTAAATTTGTAAGTTCTAATTCTTCCTTTTTTTTTTTTGGCACGAATTAAAACACTTGAGAACTTTTCTATTCCAATGTAATTAATATCTGGATTCTGCTGCGCTAATGTTGTAATGAATTTACCTTTTCCCATTCCTATTTCAATTCTTATAGGATTATCATTTCCAAAAATTTCTTTCCATTTTCCTTTATTTAATTCTGGTTCATTAATTGTATATTCACTTTCTGCAATTGCTTCTCGTGAACCCGGTACATTTCTTAATCGCATTTTATCCTCCGAAAATTTAATTTTATAATTTACTTTTTCACTCAACTTATAATATTTTATAATAAAATGTTTATAAAATAAATAAACATTTTTCTTTTCTTAAGAATTTTTCTTTTTGTTGCATTTTATTTAAAAAGTGGTAGTCTATTTATGAGAATTTTATACATACTAATTAAACAAAGGAGGCTGCATATGGTAAATGATATTAATTCAATCATATCGGATTTAACTAAAATCGACAAAGCTTCTTCTCAGATTATGGAGAGCACCCGTAAGGAAAAAGAAGCTTACGCAAGCATGATTAAGCAAAAGACTAAAGAATTCGATGAACAACTTTCCAGCAGCATCGACAAGCAGGTAAACCAATTAAAAGAATCTTTACTTGTTGAAAATGAGCACGCTATTGATGACTTCAAGAAGGAAACAGAAGCCTCATTAAAAACTTTAGATTCTATGTACACTGCTAACAAAGATTTATGGATTGAGTCCATATTTAACCATATTGTAAAGGAGTGATTCTATGACAGGTGGAAATTTATTAGCTTACAGTGCTTTGACAACTAAAATCAAAGCCATGCATAGTAAATTACTAACAAACGAACAATACGAAGAACTTGCTCACTTTACTACTGTGGCAGATGCATTTGCATATCTGCAAAAGCTTCCTTATTATGAAGAACTTTTTGCAGATATTGACCCTTCTACAATTCACCGTGGACAGATTGAATGGTTACTTAATTTTTCAACATATTCTGATTTTTCTAAGATTTATTGTTTTGCTCAGAAAAGGCAGCGTAAATATCTCAATCTTTATTTTATGAGATATGAAATTCAGACGCTTAAAAGATATATGAGGGCAATGCTTGATCCTAGACAATCTACTTCTATTTCTGTAATCGAGAATGATTTTGAGAAGCATTCAAAGATTGACACTCAGAAGCTTTCCCAGACTACAACTATGGAAGAATTTATAAATTGTTTAAAGGGTACTATTTATTATGCACCACTTCTTAAGGTCAGCACTTTAGATAACGCTGCACTATTTGACTATGAAATGGGATTGGATTTATTCTATTTTGCTTCTATATGGAAAGCAAAAGATTCCTATTCTAAAAAAGAATGTGCATATATTACCGAATCATACGGTTCACGTATTGATCTTCTGAATATGTTATGGATTTACAGATGCAAATCTTACTATTCAGTTTCATCAGCTTCAATTTATACTTTTTTAATTCCTGTAAATTATAAATTAAAAAAATCAGAAATAAAAAATATAGTTGAAGCACCAACTATTGAGGATACTATTTCTTTAATATCAAAAACCAGATATGGAAAACACTTTGATTTCACAAGCAAAATGCCTTTTGAAGAGCAGTGTAATCATATTATGGATGAAATAATTTTTAAAGATTTTAAAGAATCTCCTTATTCATTAGCTGCAATAAACGGATATTTTCATATGAAAAACTCTGAATCAGCTAAAATTATTACTGCTCTTGAATGTATTCGTTATCAATACAGTCCGGAGAAGACATTACAATATATAAATGGAAAGGGGAGTGGTATCTAGTGATTGTACAAATGAGTTTTGTAACTCTTGCCGGACCTAAATCAGATATCGACAGAGTTATTGATACGTATTTATCAAAATACGAGATACAACTTGAAAATGCATTAGTAGAACTTAACTCATCAGGAAATTTACTTCCATACGTTGAAGCTAATCCATACAAAGATATTTTAGATAAGAGTCACGCTTTACTTGAATTAATGGATGAAAGCATTGCTAATTCTCCATTAACCGATATGAGTGTTGAAGAAGCTACTAATGTAATAAATAACATCGATGACCAAATCAAAGATTTAAAAGAAGAAATTAATACTCTCAATATAAGAAAAGATAAATTAAATGAAGATTATGATTGTATTTCTCCTTTTAAAAATTTAGAGTACGACTTAAAACAGGTTTTGGGAATGAATTACATCAAATACCGTTTTGGTCGTGTTCCTAGAGATATGTGGGACAGTTTCCAAACATTTATTAATCCTGATCTTGACGCTGTTTTTATTGATTGTCTTGTTGACAATGATTTTATATGGGGTGTTTATTTTGCTCCTGAAATATCAATAAAAAAAGTTGATGAATCATTTGAAGCTTTACATTTTGAACAGGTTAAAATTCCTGATAATTATTCAGGTACTCCTGCTCAGGCATGTATGAATATTGCAAAGTCAATTTCAGAAATTGATGAAAAAATAAGAACTGTAGAAAGTAGAATTTCAACTTTAGTTCAGGTAAATAAATCTCATGTTTTATCTGCCTGCAACAGAATAGAAATTGCATATGGAAATTTTGATGTAAGAAAACTTGCAGCATGTACACGTGATTCTAACATAGTTTTCCATATTCTTTGTGGATGGATGGCAACAAAGGATGCTCTTTCACTTCAGGCCGAGACAGAAAATGATCCTAATGTTGTTTGTATGATTGATAATAAAACTGATGAATCAAAGGTTCCACCTACAAAATTAAAAAATCCTAAATTTGCAAAACCATTTGAAATGTACGTTAAAATGTACGGTTTACCAAAATACGGCGAATTTGATCCTACTATTTTTGTAGCAATAACTTATTCACTTCTTTTTGGTGCAATGTTTGGTGATTTAGGACAGGGATTATGCATATTTGCCATAGGCTTAATTGTATACCTGATAAAGAAGATTCCTTTAGCCGCTATTTTATCAGCAGCAGGATTTACTTCCGCCATATTTGGATTATTATACGGAAGTATATTTGGATTTGAGGGTGTAATTCCTCAAATATGGGTTAATCCAAGAACAAGTAAAATGAATTTGCCTATAGTTGGTTCATTTAACACAGTTTTTGTAGCTGCCATATTATTTGGTGTATTCTTAATACTCATAACAATGATTATTAATATGGTAAATGCTTTCAAAAATAAAAAATATGCAGATTTACTTATAGGACCTAACGGTCTTACAGGTCTTATATTTTATGCATCGTTAATGGCTGTAGTTATTTTATACATGTCAGGACATTCTCTTCCAGGAACTATCGTTCTTGTAATAATGTTCGTCATTCCATTAATTCTAATTGCATTAAAGACACCTATAGTAAATCTTGTACAAAAGAACAAAAAGTTATTTCCTGAATCAGCAGCAATGTATTTTGTTGAAGGATTCTTTGAACTTTTTGAGATGTTGTTAAACTATTTTTCAAATACATTATCATTCCTTCGTGTCGGTGCGTTTGCAATCAGCCACGGTGCCATGATGGAAGTAGTTTTAACATTAGCAGGAGCTACAGACGGAGGTTCACCAAATATCTTAGTTTTAATTCTTGGTAACATTTTCGTATGTGGTATGGAAGGCCTTGTTGTAGCAATTCAGGGATTGCGTCTTGAATACTATGAATTATTTGGCCGTTTTTATTCAGGTTCCGGTAAGGAATTTAAACCTTATTCAAAAAATATTAAACACTAGGAGGACAAAAATATGTTATTAAAAGTCACATTATTTATCGCATTAACTTTATCAATTATCGTACCTATGGTAGCTTACTTTGTTGGTGAAAAGAGCAGAGGCCGCTTTAAAAAATCATTAGCAATAAACGTTGTTGGATTTTTCGGTTTATTAGTTTTATCAACTGTTGTTATGTTTGCTCAGACAGCAAGTGCTGCTGAAACAACTACTGCCGGCTTATCATTAGGTTCAGGTCTTGGATACATCGCAGCTGCATTAGCAGTTGGTAGCTCAGGTATTGGTGGTGGTATCGCAGTAGCAAGTGCATCAAGTGCTGCTCTTGGAGCAATTAGTGAAGATGGAAGCGTATTTGGTAAAGCACTTATCTTTGCAGGTCTTGCAGAAGGTATTGCTCTTTACGGATTAATTATCGCATTCATGATTTTAGGTGCATTATAAATCATACAACTTTAACACTTACACAGATAGGAGGAACAAATTATGAGAATGTTTCTCATTAGTGATAACGTGGACACTCTTACAGGAATGCGTCTTGCAGGAATTGATGGAGTTGTTGTTCACGAAAAGCAGGAAATTAAGCAGGCTTTAGACGAAGTTCTTTCTCAAAAAGATATTGGAATTATCTTAATGACAGAAAAGCTTGGAAAAGAAATTCCTGAGATTGTTGATGATATTAAATTAAACCGTACGTTTCCTTTGTTGCTGGAAATTCCTGACCGCCACGGTTCAGGCCGTCGTCCGGATTTCATTACAGCATATATTAATGAAGCTATCGGAATAAAAATATAGAAAGTGTGGGCTTAGCATGACAATAGAAGAAAAAATGGAACATTTTAAAAATGTCTCCCTGGATAATGCATCCGCTAAAAGTAATGATATACTAACAGCTTACAAACAGTCTCTTGATGAACAGTTTGAAAAACATAAAGAAACAGCACTTTTAGAATCTAAGTCCGTTGAAAGCGCAAAACTAAATGCGGTGAGACTTGAAGTTAAAAGAGAACTTTCAAAAGTTCAGGCTGAAGTTCGTAGAACTGTTACATTACACCAAAACAAGCTGAAATCTCAAATTTTTTCAGCAGTTGTTGAAAAATTGAACGCTTATAAGAAAACAGAAGAATATAAAAAGGAACTTATATCACAAATCAACAAAATATCTTCAGATTTTAATGATACTACAGTAGAATTTTATATTGATTCAAGTGACGAATCTTTATTATCTGATTTACAAAGTCATACAGGTGCCGATATTAAAATAAGCACTGTTCCTTTTATTGGTGGTTGTAAAGCTATTATTTCAGATAAAAATATGTTAGTTGACAATTCTTTTAAAACAAAGCTTGCTGAGGAGCAGGAAAAGTTTACGATTTCAATTTAGGAGGCAGCCAGATGGTAAAAACAGGAAAGATATACGGTATTAACGGTCCTGTAGTTTATATAAAAGGAAAGACCGATTTTCAGATGGGTGAAATGGTTTACGTAAGCGAAGAAAAACTTGTTGGCGAAATCATTGGTCTTACATCTGAAATGACTACCGTTCAGGTATACGAAGAAACTAGTGGTCTTAAACCGGGCGAATTAGTTTATGGAACTGGAACTGCAATCTTTGTTACTCTTGCACCAGGAATCTTAAACAATATTTTTGATGGTATTGAAAGACCTTTAAGTAAAATCAGAGAAAAATCAGGCGCATTCATCAGCCGTGGTGTTAGTGTTGATTCTCTTGATACAACAAAAAAATGGGATGTTCACGTTACAATTAAACCGGGTGATTATGTATCCGGTGGTACAGTTATAGCAGAAGTTCAGGAAACAAAAGCCATTTTACATAAATCAATGGTACCCCCTTATATTTCTGGAACAGTTATTAGCGTTGTAGATGATGGTCCTTATACAATAAACGAAACTATAGCAGTAATAAAGAAAGACAATGGTGAAGAATTAGAATTGACTCTTACTCAGAAATGGCCAATTCGTACACCTCGTCCTATTAATAAACGTTATCCTGCCAGCCAGCCACTTGTAACAGGTCAGAGAATTCTTGATACTCTCTTCCCTATTGCCAAAGGTGGTACAGCCGCTATTCCGGGTGGTTTTGGTACAGGAAAAACAATGACTCAGCATCAGATTGCAAAATGGGCAAATGCCGACATTATTATTTACATCGGATGTGGTGAACGTGGAAACGAAATGACACAGGTTCTTGATGAATTCTCAGAATTAGTAGATCCTCGTTCAGGAAATCCATTGATGGACAGAACAACATTAATTGCAAATACATCTAACATGCCTGTTGCTGCCAGAGAAGCTAGTATTTACACTGGTTTAACTCTTGCGGAATACTACAGAGATATGGGTTACGATGTTGCTATAATGGCCGATTCTACATCTAGATGGGCTGAAGCCTTAAGAGAACTTTCAGGCCGTTTGGAAGAAATGCCTGCAGAAGAAGGTTTCCCTGCATATCTTGCAAGCCGACTTTCAGCATTCTATGAAAGAGCGGGTTATATGGAAAACCTTAACGGAACAGAAGGTTCTGTTTCAATTATTGGAGCTGTTTCTCCTCAGGGTGGTGACTTCTCAGAACCTGTAACACAGAATACAAAACGTTTCGTTAGATGTTTCTGGGGACTTGATAAATCATTAGCTTATGCAAGGCACTTCCCTGCTATTCACTGGCTTACAAGTTATAGTGAATATGTAAATGATCTTGCAGACTGGTACAACACAAATGTAGGTCCTGATTTTGTAAACTGCAGAAACAGAATTTTAGCTATTTTAAATAAAGAAAGCGAATTGATGGAAATTGTAAAACTTATTGGTAGTGACGTACTTCCGGATGACCAAAAGCTTATTCTTGAAATAGCCAGAGTTATACGTTTAGGATTTTTACAGCAGAACGCATTTCATGCTGAAGATACATGTGTACCTCTTGAAAAGCAGCTAAAAATGATGCAACTTATCCTTTATTTAAATGATAAGGCTTTTGAGATTATTAATCTTGGAATTCCTGTATCAGTATTAAAGGAAAACAATATGTTTGAAAAAATTATTTCTATCAAATATGATGTTGCAAATAATGAACTTGAAAAATTTGATGATTATAAACATGAAATTGATGATTACTATGCATCAATCATGGCTAGACATGCATAAGGAGGTACCAAAATGGCAATAGAATATTTAGGTTTAAGTGAAATTAATGGTCCTCTTATTGCACTTGAAGGTGTAAAAGATGCGGCTTACGATGAAATAGTAGAATTTTCAATGAATGACGGTGCCGAGAAACGTCTCGGTCGTATTATTGAAATTTACAAAGATAAAGCAGTTATACAGGTATTTGAAGGTTCAGAAGGAATGTCCCTTTCAAATACACATACAAAATTAACAGGACACCCTATGGAAATAGCCTTATCACCTGATATTTTAGGAAGAACTTTCAACGGAATTGGCCAGCCTATTGATGGTCTTGGTCCAATCGTTGCTGAAGAAAAGAGAGATGTAAACGGAAAACCACTTAATCCGGTTTCCCGTGAATATCCAAGAAACTATATTAGAACAGGTATTTCAGCTATTGACGGTTTAACAACATTGATTAGAGGACAGAAACTTCCTATATTCTCCGGAAATGGTTTACCTCATGATCAGTTAGCTGCTCAGATTGTTAATCAGTCATCTCTTGGTGATGATGTTGATGAAGAATTTGCAGTTGTCTTTGCTGCAATGGGTGTAAAACATGATGTTGCTGAATTTTTCCAGAAAACATTTGAAGAAAGCGGAGCTTCTGAACACGTTGTAATGTTCTTAAATTTGGCAAATGACCCTGTTGTAGAACGTTTGATAACCCCAAAGGTTGCTTTAACTGTTGCAGAATATCTTGCATACGAAAAAAATATGCATATCTTAGTTGTTTTAACTGATATGACATCATTTGCAGAAGCTATGCGTGAAGTTTCATCTTCAAAGGGTGAGATTCCTTCAAGAAAAGGTTATCCCGGATACTTATACAGTGAACTCGCAACTATATATGAAAGGGCAGGTATTGTTGAAGGAGCAAAAGGTAGCGTAACTCAAATTCCTATTCTTACAATGCCTAACGATGACATAACACATCCTATACCTGACTTAACAGGTTACATTACAGAAGGTCAGATAGTTTTAGACCGTTCATTAAACGGACAGTCACTCTACCCTCCAATTAATGTATTACCTTCCCTTTCACGTTTGATGAAGGATGGTATCGGTAAAGGATTTACAAGAGAAGATCATCAGGATGTTGCTAACCAGTTATTCTCATCTTACGCAAAAGTTGGTGATGCCAGAGCTCTAGCATCAGTAATTGGTGAAGATGAATTATCACCTACAGATAAAAAATATCTTGAATTTGGTAAAGCTTTCGAGCAGCAATTTGTTGGTCAGGGACCAAATGTAAATAGAACTATTGAAGAAACACTAGATTTAGGTTGGAAGTTATTACATCTTCTTCCTAAGAAAGAACTTGATAGAATTGATACAAAGATTCTTGAGAAATATTACGATAGTGTATCTTTAAATGATGACGAAGAAGATTCTGATTCACTTTAATTTTTCAAACAAGGAGGTTTTTTATGGATTTAAATGCAGTACCAACCAAAGGTAACTTAATAGCCGCAAAAAATTCTCTTGCTCTTGCGAAACAGGGCTTTGAACTAATGGACAAAAAACGTAATATTCTTGTTCGTGAAATTATGGATTTAAATGCTAAAGCTAAAGACATTCAGGACGATATCGATAAAACATTTACTGAAGCTTACACAGCTTTGGAAAGAGCAAATATCGAACTTGGAATCCAAAATGTTGAAATATTTGCATTTAATGTTCCTCTTGAACATGATGTAAAAATAAAAAGTCGAAGTATCATGGGAACTGAAATTCCTCTTGTTACTAATAACGAATCTGTTCATAATCCTGTTTACTCTTTTTATGGAACTACAGAGTCTCTAGACAAGGCAAAAACTTGTTTTGAAAAAGTAAAGGATTTAACAATCAGACTTTCGATGATTGAAAATTCAGCTTACCGACTTGCTTATAATATTAAGAAAACGCAAAAAAGAGCAAATGCTCTAAAGAATATAACAATTCCAACATATGAAGGACTTGTTAAAACAATTTCTAATGCGCTTGAAGAAAAAGAGCGAGAAGAATTTACAAGGCTTAAAGTAATAAAAGCTAGAGCTGACGCAAAATAAAAATTAATATTCATACATTAACACGTGAAAATAGGATATTTTCTATTTCCACGTGTTAATTATTTATAAGTTAGTTTTCACATTTAATTAATACTTTTTTCACATTTATAAATTAGAATTTACAATATAGGACATTTTATATTTATTAAGTTTTAATGAATTTTTTGTCTTTTATATTCATTTATTTTGCTGTATACTATATTATGATATTTAGGTTAATTAAACTAATTTTCCATTTATTAAACTATTATAGATTATAACCAACATCAAAATATAGGAGATTAAGAATGAAACGTATATTATCTATGGTCATGATGATTGTTATTACGGTAACATCATTTGGCTTTTGTTCATATAATAGTAACTCTGTTGTAAGTGCAGACACTGTTTCCTGGCCTAGTGGACCGGGATTAGTTGCCGAAACTGCCGTAATGATTGATGCCTCTACCGGTTCAGTACTTTTTGATAAAAAATGCCATCAGAAAATGTATCCAGCCAGTATCACTAAAATCATGACAGCATTACTTACCATTGAAAATTGTAATCTTGATGATACTGTTACATTTTCACAGAGCGCTATTGACACTCTTGAACCTGAAGCAGCCAATATTGGAGCTGTCGTTGGTGAAGAAATGAGTGTTAAAGATTGTTTATATGCATTAATGTTGCAATCCGCTAATGAAGTAGCCTCTGCTTTAGCAGAACATGTTAGCGGAAGTATTGAAGAATTTGCCAAATTAATGAATAAACGAGCTAAACAGGCTGGTGCAAATGATGCTCATTTTGCAAATGCATGTGGACTTTTTAATAAAAAACATTATGTAACCGCTTACGATATGGCAAAGATTATGCAGGCAGCATTACAATATCCGGTATTTAGAGAAATTATTAATTCCTCAAGTTATACACTACCTACAGATAACAAGCGAAAAGAACCTCTTACTATAAGTCAGCGTCATCAGATGGTTCAGCCATGGAATTCCTTCCATTATGACGGAATCATTGGTGGTAAGACCGGTTTTGTAAATGAATCCGGAACAACTTTAGTAACAAGTGCTCAAAGAGACGGCATGACTCTTATTACTGTTGTTCTTAATTCGCCTGGTACAAATTCCTATGTGGATACAACAGCTTTATTAGACTTTGGATTTAAGAATTTTAAATTGACAAATGTATCTGAAAATGATACTAGATTTGAAAACAAATCAACATTTACTAACAATTTTGATTCTATATTTAAAACTAAGCTTCACAGATTATCATTATCTAAAGATGCTGTAGTTGTACTTCCAAAAGATGCTAATTTTGCTGATACAACTTCTACTATTACTTTAAACGAGGATAGTTCTGACGACAACAATACCGTTGCTACGATTTCTTACTCATATGGAAATCATACAATTGGAACTGCTCCTGTTTTGTATAGTGAAGTGTCAAATAAAATAAGTGTTAATGCCACTGTTACTCCTGAAGAATCGACTACAGTTGACACAGAAACTTCTGTAGATTCTGAAAATTCAAATAATTCTTCAAAAGTTTCTGACAAAGACACAACTAAAAAGACAACTAAAAAAGAAACTGTATCAAAGTCTCACTTTAAATTTAGTTCAGCTATATTTAAAATTATAATTATTGCAGTAATTTTAGTTATTTTAGCAGTAATTATTATCTTCTTTAAGAAGAAAATGGACCATTTAAATGCAGTAAGAGCTTCAAAAAGAAGACGTAACCGTTAAAAATCAATGAATTGAAAGGATGGGTTTATATGAATTGGGTTGCACCTATTAAGGATTCTGAAACATTATCAAAATTTAAAGAGGCATTGAAAAACACAGACTATAAATATTACATTATGTTTGAAATTGGAGTTGGAACAGGTTTACAACTTCAGGACATTTTAAATTTCAAAAACAAAGATGTTACTGACAAAGATGAAATCACAGTTGAAATTGGAACAAAGAACATCAAAAATACTTTCAAAATTCCAGAAGATTTGAAGGCAATTATTAAAGATTATACTAAGGGAAAAAATCCTGAAGCATTCTTAATTAGAGGACATGCTTCATCTGATAAACCGGTTTCAAGAGAACAGGCTTATCGAGTTTTAAGATCTGTTGGTCACAAGATTGGCTTAACTTCAATCGGAGCACAGACAATGAGAAAAACTTTTGCTTGGAATTATTATCATGAAACAGGTGATATTTACTACTTACAGAACTTATTTAACCATGCATCACCTTCAATTACATATAGATATATTGGTGAAAAGCCAAATATCGAGATTGTATTGAAGAAAATGACACCACAGGAAAATGAACGTAGCAGATATTTCTTATATCTTAACGGAAGTGGTAAGAACAGATTAAATAATATTATTGATGCTCTTACAAATATTAGAGATAATTTTGATTCTCCTACAAATAACGATGCCTTCTACGGTAAAGTTGATTGCTTATTAAATGAACTTGATTCATTGATGGAGAATTACAACAATACAAAATAATAATAATAAAAAGGACATGTTAACGTTCCCGTCTACATGTCCTTTTTATTATTTGTCATCCAATTCTGATTTTATTTCATCTTCATCCCATATTTCTTCGATGACAATCTCACTATCTAACGATTTTTGTCTTCTCTCTCGTCTTTTTTCCCTAATGCTTTCCTGTTTTTCTCTAATACTTTCTGCTCCCTCTTCATCAGTACTCCTCATGATTTTAACAACAAAGAAACTATCTTCTTCCCGAGGTTTAACTTTTATTTTTCCTCGAACATATCCATGTTCCTGACACTCACCCAAACAATAATACATTTTTCCACTGTCTGAGAACCAATCTATAAGAACTTTTAATGGTTTATCACACACATTACATTTCATACTGCTTACATCCCTGTCAAAAAACATCTCATCTTTACTTAAAAATTCCCTTGAAATATATTTTGTATAAGTAGGAAATCTAACAAATACTTCTTCTTCCTTAATTCTAGGAGAATAAAAAGTATCAATTGAAAGCATTTCTTTTACTTTATCAAAATCCATTGCTTTCATTACTTTAGCAGTATACTCTGCATCACATATAGCTCTATGGAATTGTTCATCTTCTTTGATATTCAATTCTTCAACTGCATATGACAAAGTTCTCTTTATATGACCATCTTCATAACACAAACTATACATTTTTTGCAAATCAACATAAAATAATGGAAATTCTAATATTCTTTCCATCCCATAATGTTTCATGTTCTTCTGCAATTCTGTCAAATCCATTGATCCCCATGTACAAAAGATATAGTCATCTCCGCACCAATTTAGAAAATTTCTTATCACTTTTCTAAAATCTTCACCCGAATTTAACTCTTCCATTGTCAAATGAGTAATTTCCTGGATTTTATAATGCAATCTTTTATAAACTCTAGGTTTTACAACCTGCTGAAATTCATCTACAACTTCTAAATCATCGTTTACTTTAACTGCACCTATTTCTATTATTTCAAATGGTATGTCAGGATGATTATTGTTTTTACCATAAGGATTCTGATTCCATTCCAAATCCATTACAATATAATCCATAATCTCGGTTTTATAACCTTTCCTTTAAATATCGTACTTTACAATTGTATTATAGCAATTGTAACATTTGAGTAATAGGGTATTACACGTACTTTACAATTATCTTATTATTTTAATTACTTGTCAATATGTATTACATTTATATTTTATTTATCTATTTGATTTAATTGTTTATTTTATTCTTAAAAAGTAATAATCTCCATTTTATAGTTTATTTGTTTCTTAATTTTATCCCATGTTTGGCAAAGAGACTTTCTTAAATATTTATTTAAAAATTTAATATTTATTTAAAAATTTATTTTCTTAAAATTTTGTGTTGCCATCATTCCTGACAAATAATCAAATTCTGTTTTATTTAAATATTTATTCCCATAAACAATATATTATCCTAAAATAAAAAACCGAAAACTTTGACTACAAAGTTTTCGGTATAACATCCAGGCGTCGCTAAGAGGAGTCGAACCTCCGGCCTACCGCTTAGGAGAGCTCCAAC
>ERZ773108.2624-NODE-2624-length-15036-cov-3.333823_pt1 | contig 15036 bp, 12 predicted proteins | sample MGYA00580570_ERZ773108 | MGnify/ENA primary metagenome ERZ773108 (study PRJEB29015, sample SAMEA2737840) | human gut metagenome | biome: human gut; feature: human-associated habitat; material: faeces | place: China | collected 2012 ...
CAGCCTGAAGCTGTATGATGTGGTGCGTGTGGATCATTTCAGAGGTTTTGAGGCTTATTATTCCATTCCTTATGGAGATCCTACCGCTGAGTTTGGACATTGGGAAAAGGGACCGGGACTGGATCTGTTTGCCCGGTTGAAAAAGAGTCTGAAAAAAGAAGAACTGCCGATCATTGCGGAAGATCTGGGATTTCTGACACCGGAAGTCCATGAGATGTTAAAAGAAAGCGGCTTCCCGGGAATGAAGGTACTGGAATTTGCCTTTGATGATTCAGAAAACAGCGATTACCTGCCTCATAAATACCAGGAAAACTGTATTGTGTATACAGGAACCCATGATAATGAGACACTGGTGGGCTGGTATGAGAACATGAACCGTAGAAATAAGTCCTTTGCAAGGGAATACATGGGCTGTCGCCATACACCAAAGAAGGAGATGCACTGGGAGTTCATCCGCCTGGCTATGGCAAGTCCGGCAAAGCTGGCAGTGATACCGGTTCAGGATTATCTGGGACTTGGGGCAGAGGCCCGGATCAATGAGCCTTCCACACTTGGAAAAAACTGGAAATGGAGACTGCTACCGGGAGAAATAACCGGGGATGTTTTGAAACAGTGCCGGAGAATGGCAAAATTGTACGGACGCCTTCCGGAAACAGTGTCAGACATAAATATGTAATATGTTTAAGGAATTGTTATGTAAATATTCAAAATTAATTCATGTATTTGCATTAATTATCTGATAAAATATAATCATCCGAAGGATAGAACTATATCCGATTTTCAGGAGGGGTAGATATGAGAGATCAGAAACGTTGGATGAAAAACTGGATCAGGGCATTGGCTGTGGGAACGATGATCACCGCAGCGGTTCCCATTTCTGTTATGGCAGCAGAAAAAGGCTGGGTCAATGAGGACGGTGCGGCCCATTATGTGGACAGCAATGGCTCTTATGTAAAAAATCAGTGGAAAACTTCCCAGGGAGTTTCCTATTATCTGGATGAAAACGGAGATCTGGCGAAGAATGTATGGGTTGACGGTACTTACTATGCCGGAGAAGATGGCAGTATGACAAAGGATGCCTGGATCTATGTGGATGAAAATGATGGATCCATGAAATCCGGCTGGTATTATCTGAACCGGAATGGAAAAGTGGAGAAGAATGACTGGAAGACCATAGGAAAAGGCAAGTATTGTTTTGACAGCGATGGACGGATGCGTACCGGCTGGCATTATGAGAACGGAGATATTTATTATCTGGGAAATGGTTCGGAAGGTTATACCAGAAGTGGCTGGTATTTTCTGGAAAGTGATGGAAAGAAACGTCCGGCAGAGGGAAGTGTTTCAAAGGATCTTTCCGGGGAGTCTGAAAATGGAAGATGGTATTATTTCCAGTCCAACGGCAAAGCCAGAAAAGGTGAAAATGGTGCTCCAAAGGAAACAACCATTGATGGAAAGAAATATTATTTTGACGAAAATGGTGTTATGCTTACCGGCTGGCAGTGTGTAAAGGAAAAGGCAGAGCCGGGAGACGGGACAGGCATCAGCCGTTTTGTATATCTGGGCGGAAAAGAAAAAGGCATGTTAAAGGGCCAGTGGTTTGAGACAACTGAAAAGCCATGGGATACAAAGGCATGGAGTACAGCTCTTAATACCCAGGCAGTGAGAAAGAACAACACAGACGAGACAGCTCTTATGAAGAAAGACGGATCCCGATGGTTCTATCTGGAAAATGATGGAACTCCCCTGTTTTTATCTGCGGATGCAACAGGATTAAAAGACGGGGCTGTAAAATTAGACGGAAGATATTATTTCTTTGACTCTTACGGTGTCTGCCAGTCCGGAATGATCAAATTTACTTCCGGCGGTAAGACAGAGACCGCTTACTTTGATCCGGAAGCAGGCGGCGCCCTGAGTATTGGACGCAATACCAATGTAGTTGATAAGAGAGACAAGGTTTACACTTTCTGTTCCGGTACTTCCGGCTCTGAAAAGGGTTGCGGCATTAACGGCGTGAAGGATGGATTTTTGTATTATAATGGCCTTTTAGTCAGTGCCAAAGAGGGCAGCTCCTATGAGCCTTTTAAGGTTTCCGGTCAGGTTTACCTGGTAAATGAGGCAGGAAAGGTGCAGACAGAGGAAAAGAAGTATTCTTCTGATGGAAATGCTGCATACACTATTGAAAATGGAAAAGTATTTACTTTAGATGAAAATGGTGAGAAAAAGAGCGCGGCCACAGGTTTAAGCCTTCCGTATGCAAGTTGGAAGATCCAGTATCAGAGATAGAAGTGAATAGAGGAAACAAACATAGATATAAAAATGGTTACAGTTCAGACATAACATCTTCTTGTTTCCATATTCATGAAAACAAGAAGCCTGATGGTTCCACCATATGCTGATTTGAACAAGAAAGCGCTTATGCAAGCAAGCTTGCAACACATTTTCTCATTCAAACCAGCGCATGGCTGAACTGTAACACAAAATGCTGCAGGGACATCGGATCCTGCAGCATTTTTGCACTTCACTGTATACATGGGAATACTTGAAAAAAAAATGGCGGTCTGCTATACTTGACTAACGAAAAACTTCGTAAAATGAGGAGACCCCGGTCGTTTCCAACCGGGGCAATTATGAAAAATCTATGTGCAATTTGACTAATAACCTGTTTTTTTATTACCTCTTTCTTATGAAAATAGTATAAAAAATAAATGTGAACGAAATGTGAACATATTGTAAACAGATTATAAAACATTGTACAGGAAAAAGAAACAATATGTGTAAATCAAAAGACAAAAGAATGAGCGCGATAAGCATCTCAGGGAGGGAGAAATGGAACAGGAATTAAACAGAAAAACCATGGTGATCGGACATAGAAATCCGGATACGGACTCGATCTGTTCCGCCATTTGTTATGCAAATCTGAAGCAGGCAGTTACTGGGGAAGAATATATGCCTGCAAGAGCCGGACATGTAAATGGAGAGACACAGTTTGTACTGGATTACTTTGGGGCAGAGGAACCGCAGCTTGTGGAAGATGTGCGTACCCAGGTAAGAGATATTGAGATCCGCAAGACCAAAGGTGTGGCAGACAATATTTCATTAAAGAGAGCATGGAATATCATGCAGGAGAATAATGTTGTGACCATTCCTTCTGTAAGGGAAGATGGTACACTGGAAGGCCTGATCACAGTAGGAGACATCACCAAGACCTACATGAATATTTATGACAGCAGCATTCTGTCAAAGGCAAATACACAGTATTCTAATATTATTGAGACACTGGAAGCAGAACTGATCATCGGAAGCGCAGAAGCTTATTTCGACCAGGGAAAAGTACTGATCGCAGCTGCAAACCCGGATCTGATGGAATTTTACATTGAACCACATGACCTGGTTATTTTAGGAAACCGTTATGAGTCCCAGCTTTGTGCCATTGAAATGGGAGCGGACTGCATTATCGTGTGCGAAGGCGCAGCTGTTTCCATGACCATTAAAAAGATCGCCCAGGAAAGAGGCTGTACGATCATTGCAACTACTTATGATACTTATACAGCAGCCCGTCTCATCAACCAGAGCATGCCGATCAGCTACTTTATGACAAGAGAGCATCTGATCACATTTAACAGTGATGATTATATTGATGAGATCCGTGAAGTGATGGCAAGTAAACGTCACCGTGATTTCCCGATCCTTGACAAGGATGGCTATTATCTGGGGATGATCTCCCGCAGAAACTTACTTGGCGCAAAAGGAAAACAGGTTATTTTAGTAGACCACAATGAGAAGAATCAGGCAGTGGCAGGCATTGAAAATGCGGAAATCCTGGAGATCATCGATCATCACCGTCTGGGAACCATCCAGACTATGTCACCGGTATTTTTCCGCAACCAGCCTTTAGGCTGTACTGCTACCATTATCTATCAGATGTATCAGGAGGCCGGTATTAAAGTAGAGCCGAAGATTGCGGGACTGTTATGCAGTGCCATTGTATCTGATACATTGCTGTTCCGTTCTCCAACCTGTACTCCGGTGGATGAGATGGCAGCAAGAGCGCTGGCTGATATTGCAGGCATTGATATTGAAAAATATGCAATGGAAATGTTCAGTGCAGGAAGCAATTTAAAGGATAAGAGTGACGAAGAGATCTTCTATCAGGATTTCAAGCGCTTTACTTCCGGCAAGGTGACCATTGGTGTTGGACAGATTACTTCCTTAAATGGTGGGGAACTGGATAAGTTAAAGGGTCGTATGGAAGCATTTATGGAAAAAGCACTGGAAAACAATGGCCTTGATATGATATTCTTTATGCTGACCAACATATTAACAGAGACCACGGATCTGGTCTGTGAAGGACAGGGAGCACTGCAGCTGGCTGGAAAGGCATTCCACAAGGATATTGAGCTGCTGGAAGAGGAAGGTTTAAAGGAGCCGGTACTTTGTCTGCCGGGAGTTGTTTCCAGAAAGAAGCAGCTGATCCCGGAACTGATGTTAGCAGAGCAGGAATAGGGATCAGATCAAGAAAGGATAGAAAAAATGAGTAAAGAATACTGGAAGCCGGGAAACATGCTGTATCCCGTTCCCGCTGTTATGGTAAGCTGTGGAAGAGAAGGGGAAAAACCGAATATCATTACCGTTGCCTGGGCCGGAACCATCTGCTCTGACCCGGCTATGGTTTCTATTTCTGTGCGGAAAGAGCGTTATTCCCATGATATCATCAAAGAGACAGGGGAATTTGTCATCAATCTGGTAAATAAGAGATTGGTTCGGGCTACCGACTACTGTGGCGTAAAATCCGGCCGTGATGTGGATAAATTTGCCGAGACCCGTCTGACGCCTCAGGCATCCCGTTATGTAAAAGCACCTGGTATTGAGGAAAGCCCTGTAAATATTGAGTGCAAGGTAACAGAGGTAAAAGAGCTGGGAAGCCATGATATGTTCCTGGCAAAGGTTGTAGGTGTGACCATTGACAATCAGTATATGGATGACCGCGGCAAGTTTAACCTGAATGCTTCCGGACTGACTGCTTATTCCCACGGAGAATATTTTGAACTGGGTAAGAAGCTTGGAAGTTTCGGATATTCTGTACGCAAACCTGCCAAAAAGAAGAAAAAACGTTAGTTCGCGCCATTGCTCATAAGGAGGAAACGAAAAAATGAAGCCGAATATTACTATGATCGGCATGCCTTCATCCGGTAAAAGTACCGTAGGTGTGCTTCTTGCAAAGAGACTGGGATTTTCTTTTATTGATGTGGACATTGTGATCCAGGAAAAAGAAGGAAGACTGTTAAAGGAAATTATCGCTGACGAGGGCATGGACGGCTTTCTGGAAGTAGAGAACCGCATTAATGCAGGTCTGGAAGCGAAAATGTCTGTGATCGCTCCTGGCGGCAGCGTTATTTACGGGGAAGAAGCGATGGCTCATTTAAAGGAGATCAGTGAGATCGTTTACCTGAAAATGAGTTATGAGGAAATGGAAAAGCGTATCGGAAACGTAGTAGACCGTGGTGTTGCTTTAAAACCGGGCTTTACCTTACGTGACCTGTACAATGAGCGAGTTCCTTATTATGAGAAATATGCGGATATCGTCATCGATGAAGAAGGAAAAAATGCCGGTGAGACCGTTGATGAACTTAGAAATATCATCGAGGGCATGATGGACCAGAAGATGATCCAGATGTTCATCGATGAGCAGAAGCGCAAACTGGAAGAAAGAGACCGGCTGTTAAGTGAGAAGGATGAAGAGATCCGTCAGCTGAAAGCGCGGATCGCGCAACTGGAAGGAAAGTAAAGTAATAAGTTTCCCATCTATGAGGAAAAAATACAGATAGGGGCTGCCGCTTGATCATCTATTTTGGATGATTAAACGGCAGCCCTTATTTTTTTAAATCCTATAACACTATAGCAATTCCATATACGCAAATAATTTATTGATCCCAATAATTCCCACGATCAGAAGCAGGATCACGATCACCAGTGACACGGCAAGAAAGACCATTTTATAGTAAAGATAAGCTCTTGCAAAGTCCTGCATTTTGTTGTGTTCTGGCTGGCGGGCCAGTTTTTTCAGGTAGAACCAGCCGTAAATGGGAATGTTCATGCACATGAAGGTGTGGAACCATTCACTGATCTCAATGGGACGGGAGTCATAGGGGATTTCTGTATTGTCAAAAACTTCATTCCCTGTGTTGTCCTGTACCATATTTGCAGACCCGAAGACAGGCTGTCCAGAAGTCTTCTTTTTACCTTTTATCTGGCGTTCTGCCCAAGGCCACAGTATTTTCTTAGTTTTCATCGCCTCTGCCTCCTGGTCCATAGATTTCTGCATTGTTCCACTTATACTGTTCCTTACTTAAAGCGGAGCGCAGCTGACGCTGCTGGGATTGTACCTGCACTTGAGCCTGGCTTTCTTTCTGGGCTTCTTCCGCCTCTTTTTCAGCCTGGGCAGCATTCCACTCACTTTCCGTTGGAAGAGTGGTGATACGGGAGATGGCAGCCTGGAGCCTTGCAGAAAGGGAGGCTTCCTCATCATCACCTGCAACAAGGGAAAGTTTGTCGATAGCATCAGATACCAGATCTTCGGCATCTGTTTCCTGGTATTCCAGATTTTCGATCCGCTCTAAGGCCTGCATAAAGGTCTGTTTCTTTACTGCCTTTTCTTCCTGGGCACGTTTGGCTTCTGCGTCTTTTGCAGCCTGTTCCTGTGCCTGTTTCTTTTCCTCTGCCTGAACCGCTTCATACCGGCTGATCTCATCGCTCATACCGGCAATGATCTCCTTAAAGTAGTCATACCGGCTTTCCACCTTCTCTAAAAGACTGGCGCGAAGTTCGCCGTCATCTAACAGCGGCAGCTTGGAGGTAATACTGTTGTATTCGTCTTTTACAGTATAAGTATCTTCTACAGATCCGATCTCCTTTTCCATAAAGGCATCTACAGAAGCCTGAAGAGTAGTCTCTAACTGTTCCTGCTCTTTTTCATGAAGACTCTGTTCTGCGCGGAACTGGGCAGTGGTGCTGAAATAATCTTCCATACCGGTCTTGGAGTCTACTTTGCGCTCGACTGTTTCCGGCTGTATCCAATCCCAGGGTTCTAAGCCCTCATGGATCTGATCCATAACGGATTTCCAGATCCTTCCTGCATAGGTGGCACCATAGATACCAGGCATATTTCTTGGTATATCATAACCTACCCAGATCGCAGTAGTGTAATAACGTGTATAGCCGCAGAACCAGGTATCCTTACTGCTGTTGGTAGTACCGGTCTTTCCGGCTGCAGGCATATCATTGTCCAGTCCAAGTCCCTGGCCAGTGCCGTAGGCTGCAGTAAATGTGCCTTTTAAAACATCTGTAAGCATAAAGGCAGAGTCATCTCTGTACACCTGATGGGCAGATGGTTTTAAATCTTTGGTCAGTTCCCCGTCATGTTCATGTTCGATCTTAATAATGCAGGTACGGTCATTGTATACACCGCCGTTTGCAAGGGTGCTGTAGCCTTTTGCCATATCCACGACCCGGACGCCGTTGGTAAAACCGCCGATACTTAAGGAAGGAACATTATTATCCACATAAGTCAGTTTCTGGAACTGCATTTCTCCTAAGTAATCCAGACCATAATCAATGCCAATGTCCTCTAAGATCTGCCATGCAACGGTGTTTAAGCTTCGGTTTAAAGCTTCACGGACTGTTACATTTCCAAAATAACGTCCGCCGCTGTTGGAAGGTCCGTCGGTCCATTTGTGGTCATCTACCATGCGTGTAGGGTAATATTCACCGGTATCAAAAGCCGGACCATAGTCGATGAGCGGCTTAATGGTACTTCCCGGCTGTCTGGCACTTAAATAAGCTCTGTTAAATTTGTCTTCTGTGCCGCGGCCGCCTACAATAGCAACTACATAGTTGGTCTTATTATCAACGATGACACCGGCTCCCTGAAGAGCATATTTTCCATTTTCCTGCAGCTCTGTAAAGCCGGAAAGAGACTGGTCAATCTGCGCCTGGAGCTGGCTCTGGATGGTACTGTCTATGGAAGTATAGAGCTTAAAGCCACCGCTTCGGATCAGGTCTGATTTTTCAGAATAAGCGGCTGTATACCGGTCCATGTACTGGGTATAATCTTCTTTATCTTTAAAAATGTACTGGAACTGGAAGTTGTCTTTCTTCATTAATTCCAGGGCTGCGCAGTGGATGGCATAGCTGCTCTGATAATTTTCATCCGTTCCCTCAGACTCCTGCTGTACGATCTTAAGTGGGGAGTTTACTGCTTTTTCGTAATCTTCTGGGGAGAGATAGCCTACTTCTTTCATACTGTTAAGGACATCATTACGCTTTTCTTTGGAAGCGTCCGGATGAGCTACCGGGTCATAGGCAGAAGGGCTGTTGCTGATACCGATGAGGATCGCCGCTTCTTCCGGGGCAAGATCGCTTGCGTGTTTTCCAAAATAATACAGGCTGGCAGCTTCTACGCCATAGCACTGATGACCGTAGAAATTGGTATTGCAGTAAAACTCCATAATGTCAGCTTTGGAGTATTTTTTCTCGATCTCAGGAGCAAGAAGAATCTCCACGATCTTCCTTGTAAAGGTACGTTCCTGGGTGAGATATGTATTTTTGATCACCTGCTGGGTAATAGTGCTGCCGCCCTGGGTCACATGGCCGCCGTGTTTGACAAGAGCCAGACCGGCCCGGAAGGTGGCAATCCAGTCTACGCCGCCGTGACTCTTGAAACGACGGTCCTCCTGGGCAATGTAGCCGTTTTGCAGGTTCATGCTTATCTTACTTATATCTACATACTGATAATGACCTGCGTTAATAAGTCCGATCTGCTTTCCGGCCTTGTCATAGACAACGGTATCAGAGAGCATGGAAAAATCGGACCGTTCCATCTGTGCCAGTTTGTCATAGGCGATCTCACGGCACTGGTCTAATTCCGGTTTTACCTTTGCATAGATCAGAAGGCCAACGATCGCCATGATGATAAGACCGGCTGTGATCACAGACAGTATGCCATGGAAAAGCCAGCCCAGGATACCAAAACAGGTTGCTATGGGGTGACCGGATCCATGGGCCATTTTTTTGTGTGTCTGCTTACGTAAGTCTTTCATAATGGTTTAAATCCTCTCTTTAAGTTTTCATTGAAAATTTTTGGGAAAATCCACTTAAAAAATCTGTAGTTATTATAATTCATATAGAAGAAAATTCCTAGTTAAATTCGCAGTGAAAACTTAAAAACATAGGCTTTTGATAGGATATTAGAACCTGCAGGAATATATTTTATAAAAATTAGATATAGAAATTATAAAGAAAATATAAAAAGAGGGAATTGACAAATGGAAAAAAAGGACTATAATGACAACTATTCAAGAGTTAGACATTCAAATGCGAAGAACAGGACAATGCTTTTCTGAGTATCTACGCATGGCAGAGAGCTTTCGGTTGGTGAGAGAAAGCAGCGCGACAGAAAAGATATCACCTGCAAGCAGTCTGTATGAAAACAGGAAACTGTAAGTAAGACAGACCGGGGTCCCGCCGTTAAAAGGGAGCGTATTCGTCCGGACAGAGAGTCGGAGGATAGGACAGAGTGGTCGGTGCAAACCGGCAATAAGAAGTGGTAACGCGGAGTTTGGAACTTCGTCTTCTTGGTGAGTATCCATTTGGGGTATTCGGGAAGATGGGGTTCTTTTTTTACTGTGAAAGTATCGCCAAGCGGCAGTTGTGAGAGTGCCGTAGGCACGGAACAACTGACTTTCAATTGGTGACGATCCGCTTATAGAAAATGGCAGTTGGATGTTTTACATTGAATTAACAACAGACAATAGATCACAGATTACATGAGAGGAGAGTAAAGATTATGAATACACTTGTAATTGTTTTGATCGCAGCTGTATGCCTCTTTGCAGGCTACACATTATATGGCCGCTGGCTGGCTAATAAATGGGGCATTGATCCTAAGGCCAAGACACCGGCAGTTGCTATGGAAGACGGACAGGACTACGTTCCTACAGACGGCTGGACCGTTTTCGCACATCAGTTTTCATCCATCGCAGGCGCAGGCCCTGTAACCGGTGCCATCCAGGCAGCAGCATTTGGCTGGCTTCCAGTTCTGTTATGGGTCATCATCGGTGGTATCTTCTTCGGCGCTGTTACAGACTTTGGTGCTCTGTATGCCAGTGTTAAGAACGAAGGAAAGTCCATGGGACTTCTGATCGAAAAGTACATCGGAAAGACCGGACGTAAGCTGTTCTTATTATTCTGCTGGCTGTTTACACTGATCGTTATCGCAGCATTTGCCGACATGGTAGCAGGTACATTTAACGCGTATACCGTAAAGGACGGTGTAACAGAACTGTCCGCAGCAGCACAGACAAACGGCGCAGCCGGTTCCATTTCCCTGCTGTTCATCGTATTTGCAATGGTATTTGGCGTAATGCAGAAGCATTTACATCTTACAGGTTGGAAAGAAACAGTTGCCGGACTTGCCTGCACCGTTGCAGCACTGGCAATCGGTATGGCTTTCCCGTTAGTAGCCGGAAAAGATACCTGGTCTTATCTGACCTTTGCTTATATCTTTATGGCAGCTGTAATGCCAATGTGGCTTTTAATGCAGCCTCGTGATTACATGACAACTTTCATGTTTGCAGGAATGATCATCGGTGCTGTTGTAGGTCTGTTAGTAGCTCATCCAACCATGAACCTTCCGGTTTATACTGGATTTAAGAATGCAAAAATGGGAGATATGTTCCCAATCCTGTTTGTAACTGTTGCATGTGGTGCTGTTTCCGGTTTCCACAGCCTGGTTTCCTCCGGTACCTCTTCCAAGACCGTTTCCAATGAAAAGGATATGTTAAAAGTTGGATACGGTGCAATGGTACTGGAAAGCTTATTAGCTGTTCTGGCTCTCTGCGTAGCAGGTGCTGCTGCAGCTGCTGACGGAACTGCTGCAACAGGAACCCCATTCCAGATCTTCTCTGCAGGTGTTGCAGGTTTCCTGGAAATGTTTGGTATCCCGGTTTATGTAGCACAGTGCTTTATGACCATGTGTGTATCTGCTCTGGCTCTTACAAGCCTTGACTCTGTAGCACGTATCGGACGTATGTCTTTCCAGGAACTGTTCAGTGTAGATGATATGGAACATGCAGAAGGCTGGAGAAAGTTATTCTGCAACAAGTATTTCTCAACTGTTATCACTCTGGCATGTGGCTTTATCTTAACAAAGATTGGATATTCCAACATCTGGCCTCTGTTCGGAAGCGCAAACCAGCTGTTAAGCGCACTGGTTCTGATCACTCTGTGCGTATTCTTAAAAGTAACCGGAAGAGAGAACAAGACTCTGTTCCCACCACTGATCATCATGCTCTGCGTAACCTTTACTGCACTGGTTGAAAGAACCATTGCCCTGGTAAATGCATTTGGCGCAGGAACTGCTGTATTTATGGTAGAGGGACTGCAGCTGATCATTGCCATCCTGTTAATGGTCCTTGGTGTGATCATTGTATACACATCTGGTAAGGAACTGTTTAATAAGAAAGCTGAAGTAAAGCACAGCAAGGAAGGTAAGCTTGCATAAGCTGGTTCAGGAATAAAAAGGGTTTTGGATTAAGATATGAAATAAAAAATGGCGGATATGGGATTTGAACTCTCATATCTGCCATTTTTTGTTGTCATGTGTCTGTTAAGATTTTGTGTTATCTGGCCCAGCCGTAGGAGCATTTTACAGCACGGTCCCAGCCGGATATCATTTCTTCCCGTTTTTCGTCCGGGATGTCCGGGGTAAATGTTTTATCAATTTCCCAGTTTTTTACAACTTCTTCTTTATCTTTCCAGTATCCCACAGCCAGTCCCGCAAGATAAGCAGCGCCCATAGCTGTGGTTTCCACGCATTTGGGGCGTTTTACAGTAAGATTTAAGATATCGGACTGGGTCTGCATGAGATAGTTGTTGGCACTGGCACCTCCGTCTACTTTTAAGGAGGTCAGATCTATGCCGGAGTCTGCTTTCATGGCCTTTAAAACGTCATTGGTCTGGTAGCAAAGGGAATCCAAGGTGGCACGGATGATGTGGTATTTATTTACACCTCTGGTGATGCCGGTGATGGTTCCCCTGGCATACTGATCCCAGTGAGGCGCGCCCAGACCGGTAAAGGCGGGAACTACATAGCAGCCGTTCGTATCAGGAACTTTGGTTGCCATGTATTCGGAGTCAGCAGCAGAGTCGATAAGGCGCATTTCGTCACGGAGCCACTGGATGGCAGCTCCGGCAACAAAAATAGAACCTTCCAGGGCATAGGTTACTTTGCCGTCCATGCCCCAGGCAATGGTGGTTACCAGGCCATTTTTGGAAAAGACAGGTGCATTTCCTGTATTCATCAGCATAAAGCAGCCGGTGCCATAGGTATTTTTCACATCCCCCGCTTCAAAACAGGTCTGGCCGAATAAGGCGGCCTGCTGGTCCCCGGCTGCACCACTGATCGGGATGGGACCACCAAAGAACTGGGAGTCTGTTTCTCCGTAAACGCAGCTGGATGGCATAACTTTTGGCAGCATACATTTTGGGATATTTAATTCTTTTAAGATGTCCTCATCCCACTGCAGAGAGTTGATATTAAAAAGCATGGTGCGGGAGGCATTGGAATAGTCGGTCACATGGATACGGCCCTTTGTCAGCTTCCAGATCAGCCATGTTTCCACCGTTCCAAAGAGAAGTTCCCCTTTTTGGGCCCGTTCTCTGGCGCCTTCTACATGATCCAGGATCCATTTTAACTTGGTGCCGGAAAAATAGGCATCGATCACAAGGCCGGTTTTTTGGCGGAAAGTATCTGTAAGGCCTTTGGCTTTCAGAGAGTCACAATAATCAGAGGTCCTGCGGCACTGCCATACAATCGCGTGGAATATGGGTTCTCCTGTATGCCTGTCCCATACGATCGTGGTCTCTCGCTGATTGGTAATGCCGATGGCGGCAATGTCTGCTGCTGACGCGCTGATTTTTGACATTGCTTCCACAGCAACGCCTAACTGGGTGGACCAGATCTCATTTGCATCATGTTCCACCCAGCCGGGTTTTGGAAAATACTGGGTAAATTCTTTCTGGGCAAGGCTGCAGATCTCCCCTTTTTTATTAAACAGGATACAGCGGCTGCTGGTAGTCCCCGCATCCAGTGCCATGATATAGTCTGCCATGTTTCTCCTCCTGTAGATAATGTTTTCCAAAATTTGTTTTAAATTTTATTTTAATATCATTTTACCATAGCAGCAATGGGTTCACAAGCATGGTCTGGACGTTGACATTTTTATAAGAAAAAGCCTATAATATGAGGATAAGTACATGATATGTACAGGACACTGGTAAGTGCATCAAACATAAGGAGGATGATCCATATGGCATTTTTAGATCAGATCAGTAAAAATCTTGCAGGTTACGGAAAAGAAGCTGCAAAAAAGGCGAAAGATACAGCTGAGATCTTTCAGTTAAAAGCTGAGATCCGCGGAGAAAAACAGAAGATCAATGAGCTGTATGCAGCTATTGGTGCTGTGTATTTTAAAAATCACAGAGACGAGTCTTAGGATGAGTACAAAATGTTCTTCCCTGAGATCGAAAACGCAATGGAGCACATTGCAGAACTGGAAGAAAAGTTAAAACAGCTGGATAATACAGAAAAATGCCCCTGCTGTAATGCACTGGTAAGAAAAGGGGACGCTTTCTGCAGCAAATGTGGAGCAGCTCTTCATCAGGAAGAGGAGACAGCAGAGAAAGATAATGCAGATGTTGTAACTGAGGATGATTTTGTCCCGGAAGAGGCTGCAGAAGAGCCGGTAAAAGACCAGAAAGAAGACCTGGTGGAAGAGTCAGGTGAAATGACTGAAAATACGACAGAAGAAGAGACAAAGCAGGAAGAGGAGCCGGTTTCAGAGCCGGAAGAATGAAGCATGAGAGAAAAAAAGACAGGGCTGGTGCTTGAAGGCGGCGGCATGAGAGGTATTTATACAGCAGGAGTTCTGGATGTGTTTATGGAAAACGGCATTACCTTTGATGGTGTGATCGGTGTATCCGCAGGTGCGATCCATGGATGTTCCTTTGTATCCGGACAGAAAGGCAGAAGTATCCGGTATTACATGAAGTATTGCCGCAACTGGCAGTTTATGAGCTTTCGCAGCCTTCTTTTAACTGGTAACATTGCAGGAGAGAAATTCTGCTATCACACACTGCCTGAAAAGCTGGATCCATATGATTATGAGGCATTTAAGAAAAGCCCTACAAAATTTTATGTAGGCTGCAGCAATGTGGAGACTGGAAAGGCAGAGTATCTTCCTATTACAGATATGAAGGAGCAGATCGACCGGATGAGAGCTTCCGCTTCCTTACCCCTTGTGTCTAAGATCGTAAAGACAGCAGGATTGAAGCTGTTGGATGGCGGCTGTACAGACAGTATCCCGGTTAAGGCTTTTGCGAAAATGGGATATACAAAGGATGTTGTAGTTCTGACCCGTCATAAAGGCTACCGGAAAGAAATAGAAGGTACTGGTCTGACAAAACTTGTATACAGAAAATATCCGGAATTTGTAAAAGCTGTATACAGACGTCCAAGTGTGTATAATCATACACTGGATGAAATCGAAAAATGGGAAGAAGAAGGAAAAATCTTTGTGATCCGGCCAAGCGTTCCTTTAACCATCGGACGGATGGAGGCAGACCCGAAGAAGATTAAAGAAGTTTATGAGCTGGGGCGTGATGATGCCAGGAGACAGATCGAAGATATGAAGGTTTTTTTAGGAATTGAATAATTGGAATAATGTTTGGACTTAAATGATCTGGGCTTTTAAGCAGGGCGGCTGAATTTCTCAGCCGCCATTTTTCATGTACTAGGAAATTCCGTTGGAACTCCCTAGTACACAAAAAGGCACATTCTTATTTATACCTGTCTATGCAGATCTGTACTGGAAAGTGCTCGGTCATACCGGGAGAGGCATGAGAGTATATGGGCTAATTGCATCCACCGCATCCGCCATCAGGACCGCCACAGCCACCATCGCGACCACCGCCACAACCACT
>ERZ773108.2640-NODE-2640-length-14951-cov-8.062634_pt1 | contig 14951 bp, 10 predicted proteins | sample MGYA00580570_ERZ773108 | MGnify/ENA primary metagenome ERZ773108 (study PRJEB29015, sample SAMEA2737840) | human gut metagenome | biome: human gut; feature: human-associated habitat; material: faeces | place: China | collected 2012 ...
ACTCAATTCTATCACTATATCTTTCCGCATTTCACTTTTTTGTAGTAACTTTGCATCCATATTTCACAAAAATCATGGACAGACAAAAGATCGTTACCTTCGGGGAGATCATGCTGCGTCTCACGCCGCCCGACTACCTGCGTTTCAACCAGACGAACCTCTTCCGCGCCAGCTACGGCGGAAGCGAGGCCAACGTCGCCGTATCGCTGGCCAACTACGGCCTGCAAAGCGAATTCGTCACCCGCCTGCCGGACAACCGGGTGGCCGACGCCTGCATCGACGACCTGCGCCGCTACGGCGTACGGACGGACGCCATCCTGCGCGGCGGCAAGCGGCTCGGGATTTACTACATGGAGGAGGCCGCCGCGATGCGCTCGTCGCACGTCGTATACGACCGCGCCGACTCGGCCTTCGACACCCTGCAACCGGGGATGATCGACTGGGACGGAATCTTCCGCGGCGCCTCGTGGTTCCACTGGTCGGGGATTTCGGCCGCGGTGAGCGCCGGCACGGCGGCCGTGTGCGCCGAGGCGATTGCGGCGGCGCACGCGGCGGGACTGACCGTCTCGTGCGACATCAACTACCGCAAGAACCTCTGGAAATACGGCAAGGAGCCGCAGGAGGTGCTCCCGCCGCTGATGGAGCAGTGCGACGCCTTCTTCGGCACGGACGACGAATACGAAAAGGTGCTCGGCATGCAGCTGCCGCAGTTTGCGGCCCGCGACACCGCCTACCGTCCCGATACGGCGGGTTACGAACGGGCCTCGGCGGAGGTTGCGGCGCGCTTCCCCCGCTGCCGGAGCATCGTCTTCGGACTGCGCAGCGTATTGAGCGCCAACCACCACCTGATCTCGGGAACGCTCTACACGGGCGGACGTCTGCACTCCACGCGGGTTTACGACATCGACCCCGTGGTCGACTGCGTCGGCGTGGGCGACGCCTTCGTGGGCGGATTGCTCTACGGAATGGCCGCGCATCCCCACGACGCCCAGTTTGCGCTGGACTTCGGAACCGCGGCCTGCGCGTTGAAAAACACCGTGCCGGGCGACTACAACCAATTCACGGCCGCAGAGGTCGAACAGCTGGCCCGCGGCTCCGTCTCGGGCCGCATCGCCCGCTAACCGGCGTAAGACGCCGGATTCAGGGTGCGGCCGGTTGGCCGGAACGCTGCTCCCCGGCTCCGCGCCCGCACGGCCAAAAGGCGGGATTCAGGGTGCGGGGCGTTTTCATAATGCCATTTACCCCCCCCCTCCATATGCAAAAAAGCCCGGCTTTCCAGCCGGGCTTTTTTCATAACGCCTGCCGAACGGGCGGCAGCGCAACTCCGTTCAAAGAGCGGGACCGGCGAACCATCGCCGCTGAATCCCCGCCCGTCAAGCGGCTATTCGATGCCTTTCACCTGCTTGTAAAGGGCATTGTAGGTGTTGTACTTCTCCATGATGCCGGCCTCGTCGCGCAGACGGAAGCAGATGGATTTGAGGAACTCCAGCGTATCAACATCGTCGGGTTTGATCTGGTGCGCCTTCTCGAACCAGGGCACAGCCTCCTTGTAGACATCGTTGACGACTTTCAGATCGGCGTCGTAAACCGCCTGGCTGCTGTACTGCTTCTCGTTCATCTCCTTGTTGAGCGCGTCGCCCTTGATCGTATAGAACACACCCAGGTAGTAGTTGCCCTCGAACAGGTCGGGCTTCAGCTCCACGACCTTCTTGAACGATTCGATGCTCTGATCGTAGTCCTTCAGCGCGTAGAAGATACGGCCGCGGCCGAACCAGAGGTCCACGTTCGACGGGTTGTCCTCGATGGCCTTGTCGATCAGCGCGATCAGGTCGGCGGGGTCGCCCACGCCCTGCTCCGCGGTGTAAAGCTGCATCAGGCCGTCGAGAATGCGCTCGTTCTTCGGGAACTTCCCGATACCCGTCAGCAGCACGTCCTTCGCTTTCATAATATTTCCCTTGTCGAGGTCCTTCTGTCCGTAGAGGCAGTGGAAGAGGTAGTAATAGATATTACCCTCCTCGTCGGCATAGTCCAGGTCGATGGCCTTGGTCAGGTACTCGCCGCCCTTGGTGAACGACTTGGGGTTGTTCGAGCCGTCGACGGTCAGCAGGTAGCCCGCATAGTAGAGCAGCGCGGGGTCGGCCTTCTCGTAAGCCGGGCTGGACTGCGCCTCGAAAGCCGTCACGTAAGCGTCTGCGGCCTCGACGTAGTTGCCCGAGTCGATGCCGACGTTGCCCACCTGCGAGCAGAAGTCGCTGACCTGCTTCAGACCCTCCTTGACCTTCTCGGCCGTCTTGGGATCGAGTTCATAAGCCTTGTTGTAAGCCTCGATGGCCTTCTTGGGAGCGTCTTTCAGCACCCATTTGCTCTGCTTCCACGTCACGACCTTGTTGTCCTTGACGTAAGCCGTGAAATAGGGATACACCCATGCGTCGTACTCCGTGCCGTTGAGCGTCTCCTTCGTCGTCGACTTGGGTTCGCCGACAGCCAGTTTCAGCATCGTCGGTTCCATGTTGGCGAAGATGCTCTTCGTAGGCTCCACGGCCACCTCGTAGAAAGCCTTGCCGCGGGCGAGCCACGTCGCGGCCTTCGCCGCCTTCTTCTCGTTGGCAATGTCGGCGTCGCTCTTTTCGATCTTGGCGAGAAGGGCTTCCTTGTTCACTTTCTGGGCTTTCACGGCGGGAACTGCCACGAGCAGCGCCGCAAGAGCCGTCAAAATCGTTTTCTTCATGGTAAACTGAAATTTTAAAGTTTTTGTTGTTTCTTTTTCTTATTCCTCCGCGGGGGCGGCTCCGGGGGTTTCGCCTCCGGTCTCAACGCCTTCCGCGGGCTGCACTTCCTCCTCTTCCCCGGCAGCCGGCACGGCCATCACCGAAGCAATGGCGTCGCCCTCGCGGAGGTTGATGATACGCACGCCCTGCGTAGCGCGGCCCGCGAGGCGGATCTGGCTGACAGCGGTGCGTATGGTGAGTCCCGAACGGTTGATGATCATCAGGTCGTTGTCGTCGGTAACGGCCTGTATCGAAATTAGTTTGCCTGTCTTTTCCGTAATGTTGATGGTCTTCACGCCCTTTCCGCCGCGGTTGGTGATGCGGTATTCGTCCAGATCGGTACGCTTGCCGTAGCCGTTCTCGCTCAATACCAGCACGTCCTGCTTCGAATCGGGTTCCACGCAGATCATGCCGACCACCTCGTCCCCGTCCTCGATCGAGATGCCGCGCACTCCGGCGCCGACACGCCCGATCGGACGCACCGTCGATTCGTTGAAACGGATGGCCTTGCCGTCGCGGGCGGCGATCATCACCTCGGCGTTGCCGCTGGTGAGCTTGGCCTCGATCAGCTGGTCGCCCTCGCGGATGACGATGGCGTTCACGCCGTTCTGGCGCGGACGCGAGTAGGCCTCCAGTTTGGTCTTCTTGATCGTGCCGTCCTTGGTGCACATGATGATGTAGTTGTTGTTCACGTACTCCGCATCGGCCAGGCTCTTGACGTTGATGTAAGCGCGGACCTTGTCGTCCGGCTCGATCTGGATGACGTTCTGGATGGCGCGGCCCTTCGACGAACGGGCGCCTTCCGGAATCTCGTAGACCTTGAGCCAGAAGCAGCGGCCCTTTTCGGTGAAGAAGAGCATCGTATTGTGCATCGAAGCCACGTAGATGTGCTCGATGAAGTCCTCGTCGCGCGTGGCGCTGCCCTTGGCCCCCACGCCGCCGCGGTTCTGCGTGCGGTATTCGGCCAGCGGCGTGCGCTTGATGTAGCCCATGTGCGAAATGGTGATCACCATGTCGTCGTCGGCATAGAAATCCTCGGGATTGAACTCCTCCGAAGCGTAGACGATCTCCGAGCGGCGTTCGTCGCCGTACTTCTCCTTGATCTCCAGCAGCTCGTCCTTGATGATCTGCATCTGCATGCCGACGTTCGCAAGCACCTCCGTCAGGTGGGCGATCAGCTTCTCCAGTTCGTCGCGCTCGGCGAGCAGCTTGCCCCTTTCGAGTCCCGTCAGGGCGCGCAGGCGCATTTCGATGATGGCCGAAGCCTGGATGTCCGACAACTCGAAACGCTCGATCATCGTCTGCTTGGCGGCGTCGGGCGTCTGCGAGGCGCGGATGATGCGCACGATCTCGTCGATGTTGTCCTGCGCGATCAGCAAACCCTGCACGATGTGCAGACGCTCCTCGGCCTTGCGCTTGTCGAAGCGCGTGCGGCGCACGACGACGTCGTGGCGGTGCTCGATGAAGTATTTGATCAGGTCGCGCATCGGCAGCATCTGCGGCCGGCCGTTGACCAGCGCGATGTTGTTCACGGCGAACGACGTTTGCAGCGGCGTGTTCTTGAACAGCGTGTTCAGCACCACGCTCGCAACGGCGTCGTGCTTCAGGATAATGATGATCCGCAGGCCGTTGCGGTCCGACTCGTCGTTGATGTAGGAGATGCCGTCGATCTTCTTGTCGTTGATCATGTCGGCGATCTTCTTGATCATCTCGGCCTTGTTGATCATGTAGGGAATCTCCGTGATGACGATGCACTCGCGGCCGCTGGGCGTATGCTCGATGTCGGTCTTGGCGCGCATCATCACGCGGCCGCGGCCCGTCAGCATCGCCTCCTTCACTCCCTCGTAGCCGTAGATGATACCGCCCGTGGGGAAGTCGGGCCCCTTGACGTAGTGCAGCAGCTCCTCGCCCGTGATCTCCGGGTTGTCGATATAGGCGCAGCAGGCGTCGACCACCTCCGAAAGGTTGTGCGGAGCCATGTTCGTGGCCATACCGACGGCGATACCACTGGCGCCGTTGACGATCAGCAGCGGGATTTTCGTGGGCAGGACCGTGGGTTCGGGAATCGTGTCGTCGAAGTTCAGCGTCCAGTCGACCGTCTCCTTGTCGATGTCGGCCATCACTTCGTCCGTGATTTTCTTCATGCGGGCCTCGGTGTAACGCATGGCGGCAGGCGAGTCGCCGTCCATCGAACCGAAGTTACCCTGTCCGTCGACCAGCGGGTAGCGCATCGACCAGTCCTGCGCCAGGCGGACCATCGCGTCGTAGACCGACATGTCGCCGTGGGGGTGGAACTTACCGAGCACGTCGCCGACGATACGGGCGGACTTACGTGTGGGTTTGTCGGAGTAGAGGTTAAGCTCCGCGCTCATATCGTAGAGGATGCGGCGGTGCACGGGCTTCATGCCGTCGCGCACGTCAGGCAGCGCACGCGACACGATGACCGACATCGAGTAGTCGATGTACGCCGATTTCATCTGCTCTTCGATATTGATGGGGATGATACGCCCCGTCAAACCGGCATTCTTTTCTTCTTCAGTTAACATATTAATACTTAATTCTGTTATTCTTCGTCTTTCCGTTTCGAAGCAGGCTTTCGCGGCGTCCCGCCGCGTTTACATACTTGGCCCGCTCCGGCGACCGCCAAGGCGGGAGCCTCGTCGCATCGCGACCGGAATTTCGACCGAATTATCTCCAATTCAAATTTTCAACGCTCACAAGCGCCGCAACCGGCCCGTTGATACCCGTCGAAAATTACCGTTCTTTTAACGAACAAAAATACGATTTATTTCCGGTTTGAGCAACTTTAGGGGAATAAATCTGCTTCGTGGGCGCGATATTTTCAGCGGACCACCCCGTTTTTGCCCCTTTTCCGGCGATCTGACGGTCCGAAAAAAATCTCCCGGCAAACTGCCGGGAGAAAGACGGATTGCAGAACGGTCCGCGACAAAGTCGAGCGATCACTCCGCACCTTTGGCCGGGCACGCCTCCGCAAGCGCATTGAGCTTCACATTGACCCAGAGCATAAGCACCAAATACAGGAGTCCGCACGAAAGACAGCAGCAGAGGGCCAGTTCCCCGGAGACATCGCGGGGCACGACCCGGTTGCAGAACAACTCACACAACTTAATACCGACACTCGTTAAAAGCGGCACGGACCACGCCAGCACGAGTTTCAGCCGGATGATACGCCGGTCGACGCCGCAGGCCCGCATTCTGGGGCGGACGATATGTTCCACTACCGGAAAAATAAACGAAAAAGCGACGAACATAACGACTGCAAGGGGAATGATCCACCCCGTAGGCCTCCACTTTCGGTATTCGGATACGGCAAAAACGATAGCAACCGCATAATGCAACACCCCCAAGACCGCAAACCCCGCCAACGTAAAGCCTAATTCATCCATAATAGATTAAATTTAAAGTGTTCAACATACGTCAGGACATCCTAAAACAAATATAAGGTAATATTTTAATAAATAACATGAATTTATGTTAAGATTTATTATCCTTGACGCATTTATTAAAAACACACGTTAAACTCCCCATCCTCCCTGCATTCGGCGACAGCAAACGGCGCGACAATTTGTCATTTACGCGGGATTTCCACCATTGCACCCACGACCTCGACGCCCCGAAAAAAAATCTCCCGGCAGAGTGTCGGGAGAAAAGGCCGAAAAACACGATGCCGTCCGACATTCGGAAATTACATAAACATAACTTTTTTGGATAAAAAAAGCACTTCAAACCATAGAAATTATCGCCTTTTTTCGCTATATTTGATTCAAATTAAAATTCATATCTATTTAGTTTAATTAAGTAAAACAAAACGGCAAGACCTATGAAAAAAACTTTTATCTATGACAAGATCTATAAGTCTGAAATGCAGAAAACCACAAATACAAATCTCGCAAAGTATTTCAGTTTAGCAATAATCGTATATCTCGGTTTAAACCTAACAAGTTGTGCAAGTGGATATTTTTGCACGCTCAATTCAAGAGGTGAAATACCTTCTGACAAAACATATTATATTGTCTCGGTCGATTCAACCGAAACTCACTATTTAGAATTTCAAGAATATGTAAGTATTTTAGAGAAACGGTTAGGTGAAATCGGATATATTGAAAGTAATCCTCAAAAAGCATTTTTGCGCATCCAGCTTAATTATGAGATGGGAAATCCTTATTTAGCAAAAGTATCTGCAACAGCAAATGTATACGGTTCAAATTTTTATGCAACAGGAAAAGAAACAGAGACAAAAAATTACAAAATACCTCTCTTGGTTACAATTAGAGCTTTTGACAATAAAACCAATAAACCAATTTGGGAAGTTCTTGCAAAAGACGAATTAGATAGAGAAACACAGATACAATCTGTTATGCCTTGGTTGCTATCGAGCATACAAGAGTACATAGGGAAAAATTCCAATGGAGAGCAAACCGTTAAAATTATGAACACAATAAAAAATAAAGAAAAATACAACCTTGCTTGGCCATATTAATTATAATTCAAACCTAGTTTAATTAAGTAAAACAAAACAGCAATACCCATGAAGAAACTTTTGTGTGTAACTATTGCTCTCTTGTACGCCGCGGCCATGCAAGCGCAGGAAGAGGAGAAAGACGTGACGAAATTCCTCGGAATTCCGGTTGACGGATACAAACCCGCCATGATTGAAAAACTGAAAGCCAAAGGGTTCACTCCCGCCATAGCGGGCAAAGATGTTTTGGAAGGCGAGTTCAATGGAACCGATGTTCTATTACTCATTAATACAAACAACTATAAAGTCTGTGGGATTACATTGATAGATAAATATATTTTAGATGAATCAGCTATTAAAATTCGATTCAATAGACTTTGCGAACAATTTGAAAACAATCCAAAGTATATACCTAACACCGAACCCGATAAGGAACAGACAATTCCCGACGATGAACACCTTTCCTATGAAATGGGTGTAAATAACAAACGCTATGCGGCTTTTTATTCACAACTTCCGGACTCCGTTACCAAGGAACAAGCATTGGGTTATCTGACAGGTCCGATAGGAGAAGTATCACCTGAAAAAATGCTTGAACGCGCCTCCATCCTCAGAAAATGTTATATGGCAGTTCAAAATAAACGTGTTGGGTTTATGCTCGTTGAAGAATCTGCTGGAAAATATCGCATCTATATGTTTTACGAGAATGAATATAATAAAGCCAACGGCGAAGATTTGTAACAACAGTCTGACCGAAAACACACCGGGCCGCCATGCGATTGCGTACATGACGGCTCGGTGTTCCATTTCGTAAAAAATTACCGAAAATCTATGAATTCATATCCGGCATAGGCATTTTTATCGAACCGCCGGACGTGCCCCGCAAGGGGCGCGACCTCCAGCACGTTCACCAGCACCTGTTCGCCGTCGTAGTCGTACGAAAGCGAGCGGGGACGCATCGTCGCAGTGTCGACCGTCAGCGTGACATCGCCTGCCGGGGAGTCGTTCCCGGCGGCGGGCGTCAGCCGCACGACGGCGCGGCCGTCGGCTTCGGAGACGAGCGACGGCGTATATTCGCTGCCCAGAAAATCGAAGGCCCGGACCGGATTGTTCAGGATGTTGCGGCTCGCGGTGTCGACCTCCGTAACGGTCACCTCGCGGCGGCGGTTGTCGACCTCGCGGCGCACGGCTCCGTCGGCGAAAACCTCCGCGTCGCCCAGCACGAGGTAATAGCTGTCGCCTTCCACGACATAGCTGCCGCGGGCTTCGTAGTCGCCCGAGACGACCCCGAACTTCACGCCGTAGCCGTCCATCGCACGGAATCCCGCCGCAAGGCGTTCCAGTATCTCCGTGGCACGAGGCTGCGCCGCATTGCCTTGCAATATGCCGCAAAACAATACGGCAATGAAACAATGAAAAATGAAAAATTTTCGTCTCCCCATAGCGTCAGCTCCCGCAATTTTCAATTCCTAATTTTTAATTCTTAACCACAGGAACTGGGATTGTTTTAAGCCGAGGACTTAAAACAATCCCAGTTCCTGCAATTTCGCCTCCAGCGAAGGCAAGTCGTGGTAGAGGATGTCGCGCGGTTTGGCCCCCTGCTGGCGGCCGACGATGCCGGCCCTTTCGAGTTGCATCATAATGCGGCCGGCGCGGTTGAAGCCCACCTCGTAGTTGCGCTGAATCATCGAGGTCGAAATCTGACCTCCGGACACGGCGTCGCGGGCGATCTCGGCAAAGAGCGAGTCATATTTCACGGGCGCCGAGGACTCCTCGCTGCCCATTTGAGCGTCGCCGCCGTCGGGCGTATAGTCGGGCAGCGTGTAGGCCTCGGTGTAGCCCTGCTGTTTGGAGATGTATTCGCAGATACGCTCGACCTCGCGGGTCTCGACCAGCGCACACTGAATACGCGTCAGATCGCCGTCCTTCGAGAAGAGCATGTCGCCGCGTCCGATAAGCTGATTGGCCCCCGGCTGGTCGATGATCGTGCGCGAGTCGATCATCTGCATCACGCGGAAGGCGATACGGGCCGGGAAATTGGCCTTGATACCGCCCGTGATGACCTTCACGTCGGGGCGCTGCGTGGCGATGATCAGGTGGATGCCGATGGCGCGGGCTTTCTGCGCCAGACGCATCACGGGTCCCTCGACCTCGCGGGCGGTCATGATCAGGTCGGCGAACTCATCGACGACGACGACGATATAAGGCAGGTAACGGTGGCCGTTATGCGGATTGAGCCGCCGGGAAGTGAATTTCTCGTTGTATTCGGCAATATTGCGCGCCCCGGCCTTCTTACAGAGTTCCAGACGGTTGTCCATCTCCGTACAGAGCGAGTTGAGCGCATAGACCGCCTTACGGGGATCGGTGACGATCGCATCGTCCTCCGACTCCATCTTGGCGAGGAAATGCCGTTCGATCTTGGCGTAGAGCGAGAATTCGACCATCTTGGGGTCGATCATCACGAACTTCAGCTGCGCGGGGTGTTTGCGGTAGAGCAGCGAGGTGATGATCGCATTGAGTCCCACCGACTTACCCTGCCCCGTGGCACCCGCGACCAGCAGGTGCGGCATCTTGGCCAGATCGAAGACGTAGTTTTCGTTCTGGATCGTGCGGCCGATCACCACCGGAAGCTCGGCCTTCGACTCCTGAAAACGCAGCGAACGCACGGCGGAGTACATCGACACCACCTGCTTGTCGCGGTTGGGGACCTCGATGCCGATGGTTCCCTTGCCGGGAATGGGCGCGATGATGCGGATACCCAGCGCCTTAAGGCTCTGGGCTATGTCGTTTTCGAGACTCTGGATCTTCGAAATCTTGACGCCCTGCGCCTGCACGATCTCATAGAGCGTGACCGTGGGACCGACGGTGGCCTTGATGCGCTGGATCGGAATGCCGAAATTCTTGAGCGTCTCCTCGATGCGGGTCTTGTTGTCGAAAATCTCCTCGTCGCTAACTTCCGAATCGGACTGGTAGTCCTCCAGAAGCGTCACGGGCGGCTTGCTGTAGTTCACGAGGTCCTTCAGCGGATCGTAGCTCTCGGTCGTGATCGCCCGTTCGTCGACCATGCGGGCCTCGTTGGCTTCGACCGTAACGACGACGCCTTCGGCACCGGCCGAACCCGCGGAAACAGATGCGTCGGCGGGTGCGGATTCATATTCGGGCGCGGAGCCAGCTCCATGCGCAGGCGCATCTCCGGATGCGGAAGCAGAGTGGGAAGCAGAACCGGAAAGGGATTCGGAGCCGGAAAGGGATTCGGAGCCGGAAAGGGATTCAGCAGCGGCTCCGGCGAAAGTCTCCGGGGAAGATGCGCCGGCATCTCCGCCTACGGTAAGTTCGGTGAACGGGCCGTCGGAAACGGGCATATTGCGGACCGGAGTTCCGGCGGAGGGTGCGGCCGAGGGTGTCGAGGGACGCTCCAGCTCGACGAGTCCGCCGGGGCCGAGCACCAGCCGCCCTTCGGGACGCGAGAGGTCCACTTCGATAAATTCGCCGTCCTCGTCGGTCTTTACCGCGGATTCCGCTTCGCGGGCGGGTTCCGAGCCGACGGGGGTGCCGTCGGACGAGGTTTCGACGAAGGGATCGTCCTCTTCGCCGCGGACGATCTGCGTCGCGGCTGCTTCCGGCTCACGGGCGGGACGTACGATTTCGGGGTCCGGCGTACGTGCGGCGCGCGGCGTTTCAGGCTCCGGTACGCGCACGGCGCGCGGCATTTCGGGTTCGGCGGCACGCTCCGTTCCGGCTGCCTCGGCGGCATCCGGCGCGGCCGGCGTCGCGGCAGCAGAAACGGCCCCGTCGGCTTCTTCGGCGTGGAGGTGTCCCGGAACGACCTTATGCTTGACGATCTCGACGATCCGGCCGCTCTTGTCCACCATGACGTTGCCCGCACGATTGACCTTGTTGATGAAATTGCGGTTGATGAAGACGCCCGTCAGTATCCAGCAGCCCACGAGCAGGATAAGCGTGCCGAAGACGCCGATATGCGTGTGCAGCAGGGCGCCGGTCTCGATGCCGAAAGCGCCGCCCCACCCCGTCGAGCTGCAAAGGCTCCACTTGTCGCCGAAGGCGAAGCCCAGCGTCAGCGAACCGAGGATCATGATCAGGAAGAGCGAGAGAATCGAATGGTTGAACAGCAGCGGACGCTGGCGGATGATCCGCACGCCGACGAGAATGATCATCGTCGGAATCAGGATGCCGAAGACGCCGAACGAATTATCGACCAGCAGGCGTCCCAGCTTCGCGCCCGCCCAGCCGCAGAGGTTCTCCGGCTCGACGCCCAGCGTCAGCCGCTCCTCAGGCGAGAGTTGCAGGCCGCTCTGGTCGGCGGCCCAGCTGAAGAACGAAAACAGCACGGACGACGCGGCGAACACGCCGACGAACAGCAGCAAAAGGCCCGCGATCCAGCGGGCGCTGTCGCTGTTGGAGCGTTCGATGCGCTGACGTCCGTTTTTAGAAGCAGTTGTATTTGTCGTATTTTTAGATGCCATTTCGTGTTACGCTTGATTTTATCAAGCGAAGTTACGCATTTTTTTCGACATTCGGGGTATCAGGGGGAATTTTATTGAATCCCGCGCCCGCTCAGAGCGACTCCGCGGCCTTATGTTCCAGACGCAGGCGGTAGCTTTCGCCGGCGAAGGTGCGGAACGTATAGGACGGGACATGGTCCGGGGCGGCGTGCAGGCCGTACTGGTCGAGCAGCTGGACGACGCGGCGGGCGACGGCGGGCGACGGATCGACGATTTCGACGCCGCGGCCCGCGACGACGCGTTCCAGCACGGGAAGCAGGAAGGGATAGTGCGTGCATCCCAGCACGATCTGGTCGGCGCCGTGTTCCAGCATCACCGCGACGGCGTCGCGGACGGCCTGCTCGGCTTCGGGCGTCGATTCGCGGTCGCTCTCGACCAGTTCGACGAAACCGCGGCCGGGGGCGGTGATGAGTTCGACGCCGCTGCCGTATTTGGCCGCCGTGCGGCGGAAAAGTTCGCCGTCGAGACTCCGCTCGGTGGCCAGCACCCCGACCACCCCGCTGCGGGTATTCAGGCAGGCGGGTTTCACGGCCGGCTCCATGCCCACGATCGGCATCGGGGCGTATTTCTCCCTCAGGAAGTCGATTGCGGCGGCCGTGGCGGTATTGCAGGCCACGACGACCATCTTGCACCCCTGCGCAACAAGGCTGGCAACGGCTTCGTCGGCGAGCCGCCGCACCTCTTCGCGGGGGCGCGATCCGTAGGGGCAGTTTTTGCCGTCGCCCAGATAGACGAGCGATTCGGAGGGCAGCATGCGCCGCACCTCGCGCCAGACGGTCAGTCCGCCCAGCCCCGAATCGTAAACACCTATGGGAGCATCGTTCATTCGTTTCTGTGTATTTGTCACTCCGTCCGCTTCGGGGAAAGCAACCGCCGCGGAGGAAGGTTATTCGTTCTGCATCGTGTGTCGAAGGATCGTTTCGACCACCTCGTCGTCGGACAGCTCGCCGCAATCGACGATCAGCTGCGCCTGCGCGTAAAACGGTTCGCGCGCAGCCATGTCACGGCTCATGAACTCGACCAGTTCGGCGTCGTCCAGCCCTCGCAGGCGGGGACGCTTCTGCCGTCCGTAAGGGCTCAGCCGCCGGGCAATCTGCTCCGCCTCGCGGCGCAGGTAGACCGTAAATCCCGCAGCGTTCATGCGGGCCATGTTGTCGCGCCAGACGGGAAGTCCTCCGCCCGTGGAGACCACGGCGGCGGTTCCGGCGAGCGTCTGTTCCAGCACTTCGCGCTCCACCTCGCGGAAACGCTCCTCCCCTTCGTAACGGAAAACATCGGCCACTGAAGCCCCCTCGCGCCGTTCGATCAGCGCGTCGGTGTCGGCGAACTCCGCACCCAGACGGCGTGCGAGCCTGCGTCCGAGGGTGCTCTTGCCGCACCCCATGTAACCGATCAGAAAAAGAGGTTTCATCGCCGGAGGTTAAAACAGATTCAGCTGTTCGGGGTCGATCACCTCGTCGGCATCGCCTTTGGCGCGTTCGATTTCGAACTCCACGCCGCCCGAAGTCGTGCCCGTACGGGGCAGGCCGGCGGACGACGCGGGCGTTTTCTTCGGATCAGAGGTCTTTGCCGCAGGTTTGTCTTTCGCAGCCGGTTTGTCGGCGGCCGCAGGTTTTTCATGCGCGGGCGCGGCCGTATCGCCGCCCGGTCTGCCCGGCGCACCGGGGTTGTCCGCGGCGGAAGAGGCCGGCGCAAAGTCCGGGCCTTCCGTGGCGGAATTCGCACCGGAAGAGACGGCAGAACCAACTCCACCGGAAAGAGCTGCGCCGCGATCAGCCGCATCACCGTTCGAACCGCCCACCGCACGGTCGGCCGCACGGTCGGCCGCACCGTTGCCGGAACCGCCTTGCGCTCCGGCCGAAGCACCGCCGCCGGAGGGCGTATCGTCGGGAGCGTCGTCGTCCGAAGGTTCGGGTTCGGGCGGCAGTTCGGGTTCGATGAAGCGCAGCGCGACGACGTCGTAGGTCGTCAGGCGCTTGCCCTTGGCGCGGTGGCTCTTGACGCCCACGAATTCGTCCACGTCGATCTCGTCCGCAGGGCGCGATGCATGCGCGCCCTTGTAGGTGATTTCGAGCTTGGCGCCCGTACGTTCCGTCACGGCGACCAGATCGGCCTGCCCCTCCTCGTCGAGGAAGAACTGCATCTTGTCGCTCATCTCGGCCGTGAAACGCTTCATATAGTAGTACTGCTGCGAGCGGTCGTAATAGCAGACGCTGTAGATGCGGTCGGCTTCGTAACGGCTCACGCGCACGGTTTCGTCGGGGAAGTGCTGGCCGAGGTCGTAACCCGTGATGTAGTACTGGTTCTTGGAGGTCCAGACGATGATCTTGTCGTCGCCCTTGAACTCGCCCAGCAGCGTGCCGCGGCCGTCGGCGTTCAGGCGGCGGACATCCTCGTCGAACCAGACGTTCTGGCCGCCGAGCGTCGAAGTGCCGCGCTCCTTGAGGACGATCTTGTGGATGCCGTAGCGCGAGAAGAGATTGCCCTGACTCTGGCGGCCCTTGATGGCGAGGGTCGAGAAGTCGAGGTCCACGATCACCTTCTTGAGACGCGGACGGGGCTTGAAGTAAATCTTGAGCACCTCGGCCTCACCGTTCGGATTGACAGACATATAGAGGATCTCGCTCTTGGGCGTGCCCTTGGTGATGTCGTACTCCTTGTCGCGCGTGATGGCCTTGATGGCGCAGCGCTTCATCATGATCGGACCGTTCTTGCCGTCGCGGTACAGCACGTTGTAGATCGTGCGCTCGTCGTTGCGCTTGAAGACGCCGATATAATAGATGCCCTTCTCGAAGAAGGCCTTGTCGCTGACCTTGGTGATGACGTAGCGGCCGTCCTTGGTGAAGACGATCACGTCGTCGATGTCCGAGCAGTCGCAGACCAGCTCGGCGTCCTTCATCGACTTGCCGATGCCGAAGAAGCCTTCGGCGCGGTCCACGTAGAGCTTGGCGTTGGTCACGGCGACCTTCGTGGCTTCGATATTGTCGAATTCGCGCAGTTCGGTCCTGCGCTCCCGGCCCTTGCCGTACTTGTCGCGGATACGCTCGTAATAGGCCACGGCATATTCGGTAAGATGGTTCAGATCGTACTGCGTGGACTTGATGTCCTCCTCGATCTGGCGGATTTCGTTGTCGGCCTTGTCGCTGTCGTAACGCGAAATACGGATGAACTTCAGCTCCG
>ERZ773108.2669-NODE-2669-length-14852-cov-7.510103_pt1 | contig 14852 bp, 15 predicted proteins | sample MGYA00580570_ERZ773108 | MGnify/ENA primary metagenome ERZ773108 (study PRJEB29015, sample SAMEA2737840) | human gut metagenome | biome: human gut; feature: human-associated habitat; material: faeces | place: China | collected 2012 ...
CCGGTCTGCACTGTTCTCATCAAAGATCCCGATCCAGGTGCCCACCGCCCGCTTTACAGAGGAAAAACGGATCAGGTCATGATCCTCGATCACCTGGAACAGGGAAAGGAATGCCTCCGGACGGCCGGCATCCATGGTCTCACAGACCGCCTGCCGGGCCCCCTCCTGGAGCCTGGCCGCCAGAAGAAAATCCCCCAGCACCTTATAAAGCCCGGTATCTCTGCTCATGACGATGCCGCGGATCATTTCGTGGCTCAGCATTGCCGTATTATTTTCTCCGTACAGGATCTCCCGAACTGCACGGACCGTCTCCTCCCTTCCCAGGTCGATCTGGGCCGCCAGTATCCCGGCATAGGGCCAGCTTTCCGTCCTGGCATGGTCATAGATCTCCGGATCCGTCTTCCCCGTCAGGATCTCTGCCAGACTGGCCTTATAAAATTTAAGCTGGGAATACGCCCATAAAAGACTCACACTCTGCCGGACAAAGGGAATATATTCTTTTGTCCGCAGACTCCTTCTGTACCATCCGGCCGTCATCTGGAACTGGTTCATCTGGTCCAGGGCATAATAAAACTCCTCTTCCTGGCCCTCCGGGACGCAGACCCTCACCAGGCCCGGCAGCTCCCTCTTGTAAATCTCGCTTAATGTCCCGGCCTCCCCGTTTTCCAGAAGACTGGTCATCCACTGGAGAGGCTCGGTCTTTACAGAGTAATATGGATCTGGAAGCAGCTTCTTCTCCATTCCGGTCAGATCCTTTCCTGCCGCCTTCGCCTCCAGGATCCGCTGCTCCGTCAGCTTCTTTCTCGTTTCGTAGGTAAATCCTCCCATACATTCCCTCCCTTTACCATCCGGCCAGCATCGTCAGCCGTACAAAGGTAAATACAAGTCCATCGTGCCACGGGAGCGCCTGCCCCAGCTCCGTCAGTTCCTCGTCATCGGCAAAGATCCGGTAGATCCCGTCTTCAAAACACTGGACCGCATTCTCCACCGCCTGGTCCGCATCCGCATCGTTCCCTCCTCTGAGGCCGAAGGAGATCTTTCCCGTCACAGCCTGCTCCTGGATCGTCTCACTGGTCAGCCAGGGAACGATCTGCCCCGTATCCTTCCTCTCGTTATACTGGCGCACCCCCAGGCATACCAGTCCTTCCACCAGCTCCTTCACAGTTTCCGGTCTGGATTCCAGAAGAAACTCCACAGGCTCCACGGCTCCCTGGTTTTTTTTCCCCAGCTTCCGCATCCGAACTTTTATGGTATACAATCACGTCTCCCCCTTCCGGTGATCCTATCATGTTCCCATTATATCATACTCCATTCATCGAACTCCAGTTCTATTTTCTTACATTTTTATAACGTGCCGCTGGTTCCCCCCCTGCGTTTTTCTTCTATTTTAATACGCCGGTCAGCCAGGGCAGGCCCAGGGAGACAGCCGGCACAAATGTCACCAGGAGAAGTCCCGACAGAATGGCTCCGTAGTACCAGAGCATATAGGGCATGACCTCAGACAGCGAGGTCTTTCCCACCTTTATGGCGACAAACAGGGTATTCCCCACAGGAGGCGTGATATTTCCAATGCAGAGATTGTAGACCAGGATCAGGCCGAACTGGACCGGATGCATACCAAAGGCCTCCACCACCGGAAGAAACAGCGGGGTGAAAATAAGAATGGCCGGGGTCACATCCATGAAGGTGCCCGCCAGAAGAAGGACGGCGTTCATAATGAGGAGCAGGGCCGCCGGACTGGATGTAAATCCCAGAAGAGCGGCGGAAACTGCCTGGGGGATCTGTGTGAAGGCCATGACCCAGCCCAGGATATTGGACACTCCGATGAGAAACACCACCATACCGCTCATCCTGGCGCTGTCGGTAACGATACGCCAGAACGAACGGACCGTGATATTCCCGTAGCAGATCCCCAGGACCAGGGCGTATAATACGGCAATGGCTGCTCCTTCTGTGGCTGTGAAGATCCCGGCTATGATGCCTCCGATAACCACCACGATAAGGGTGAGGGAGGGAATGGCCCGCAGAGCGGCTCGTCCCAGATTCTTCCAGTCATATTTCCCGGCGGCTCCCCTGTATCCCTTTCTCCCCGCTGCCGCCACCGCCACGGCAATACAGCAGGCGGCCCACAGAATACCGGGCACATAGCCCGCCAGGAACAGCGCCGACACAGAAACGCCTCCGGCTGCCAGAGAATACGTGATCAGAGCGTTGGACGGCGGGATCAGAAGTCCCGATGGCGCAGACGAGGTAGTCGATGTTGCCGCCGGTCTGCTGCCAGATCTCCAGCGCCGTCGACTGGTAGTGGGCCAGGTAGTTGCTGGCGTTGGCGAACTGGTCGGGCATGAAATACCTGCCGGGAGCGTCGGCGACTTTTTTCCGCGCCAGGCGGATCGCCCCGTCGGTCCCCTCCTCGGCGGGCGTCAGAATCACCTTCGCACCGTAGGAGCGGATGATCTTCCGCCGTTCGATCGACACCGCTTCGCTCATCACGATCTCCACGGGATAGCCCTTGACGATCCCCACGATGGCCAGCCCGATGCCCGTGTTGCCCGATGTGGGTTCGATGATCGTCTTGCCGGGCGTCAGCCGTCCGTCCCGCTCGGCGGCCTCGATCATCCGCAGCGCAATGCGGTCCTTGATGCTTCCCGTAGGATTGAAGCCTTCGAGTTTGGCGAATATTTTCACGTTCGGATTGGGGCACAGCCGGTTGATCCGCACCATCGGGGTCGTGCCGATGGTCCCCAGAATATTCTTTTTAACCATAAATCACCGCTCATTAAACCGCGTAAAGATAATCATTTTCCGGAAAAAAGATTAATTTTGTGAAATGTCATGTCCGTCTCGTGAAGACAAACGGGTCCCGGCCTCACGAAACGGCATCCCCGGACAAGGACCCACCCTACCCGAATGAACCCATCGAGATTCAGGCCGGCCGCCGGCATGGCGCTGCTGACCTTCGCCGGAATTCCTGCGGCACAGCACGCCGACGCACACCCGAAACGCCCCGGACAACAGCCGCCGAACATCGTGCTCATCCACCTCGACGACATGGGCTACGGCGACCTGACCGCAACGGGGGCCACCGGATACCGGACACCCAACATCGACCGGCTCTGCGCCGAAGGCATGCGCTTCACCAATTATTACAGCGCCCAGGCTGTCAGCAGCGCTTCGCGCGCCGGGCTTCTGACGGGATGCTACCCCAACCGCATCGGATTCGCCGGGGCGCTCGGTCCGAAATCGAAAACAGGACTCAACCCCGACGAGGAGACCATGGCCGAAAACCTGAAGAAAGCCGGCTACGCAACCGCCATCGTCGGCAAATGGCACGTGGGATGCCGCCCGGGGCTTATGCCCCTCGACCACGGTTTCGACGAATACTTCGGGCTGCCCTACTCCAACGACATGTGGCCCCACCATCCGCAGACGTCGTCCTATCCGCCGCTGCCGCTGTACGAAGGGCGCAAGGTCGTCAACCCGTCGGTCTCGGCCGCAGACCAGGCGCAGCTCACCACCCGGTACACGGAACATGCCGTCGACTTCATCACACGCAGGTCCGAAGGCCCGTTCTTCCTCTACCTGGCCCACTCCATGCCGCACGTGCCGCTCTTCGTCTCGGACAAGTTCAAGGGCAAAAGCGAGCAGGGACTGTACGGCGACGTGATGATGGAGATCGACTGGAGCGTGGGCGAAGTGCTCAAGGCGCTGGAAAAGAGCGGCGCGGCCTCCAATACGATCGTCGTGCTCACTTCGGACAACGGGCCGTGGATCAACTACGGCGACCACGCCGGCTCGACGGGCGGTCTTCGCGAAGGCAAGGGAACCACCTTCGAAGGCGGGCAGCGCGTGCCGTGCATCGTGTGGTGGCCGGGGACGACACCCGCCGGAACGATCTGCAACCAGCTGGCCTCGTCCATCGACCTGCTGCCGACCTTCGCGGAGATCGCGGGCACGCCGCTCCCGGCGAAGCAAATCGACGGCGTAAGCATCCGCAGCCTGTTCGAGGGCGTGCCGGACGCCACGCCGCGCACGTCGTTCCTGTTCTACTACCGAAAAAACAGCCTGGAAGCCGTGCGCGACGGACGCTACAAACTCGTGTTCGCCCATCCGGGCCGCAGTTACGAAGCATTCCCGCCCGGCAACGGCGGACGCCCGGGCAAGGTGGCCGAAGGGCACGAATTCCCGCTGGCGCTCTACGACATGCGCCGCGACCCCGGCGAACGCTACGACGTTCAGAACCAGCATCCCGAAGTGGTCGAGGAGCTGATGCGGATTGCCGATGCAGCGCGCGAGGACCTGGGCGACGACCTGCGGGGAATGCCCGGCAGGAACAGGCGTCCGGCAGGCAGGGCCGAATAAACGACGAAGGGCAGGTCCGCCCGGACCCGCCCCTTGCCTTTGCGGCGCGGGAAACGGACTATTTACGCTCCTTCCCGGTTTCGGCGAAAGCCGATTTCACTTCATGCTCTTTCTGCTGACGGGCTTTGGGCGTCGGAGCCTTGCCCTCTTTAACCAAACGATTGATGTTACGCTCGAAATTCTGCTCGCAAGGTTCGCAGGCGGTGTCTTTGTTCTCTTTCATGGCTTTGGAAATTTTATGGTATCGACTCCTGCTGCAAATAGCGCGCCGTTTGCCCGACCATTCATTCCGGCAAACAAAAAAAACGGACAACTCCGTAGAATTGTCCGCTTTGGTAGCGGGAGGAGGACTCGAACCTCCGACCTTCGGGTTATGAGCCCGACGAGCTGCCAACTGCTCCATCCCGCGATATATCTTTAGACCGATGATCTATCGCTTTTGCGTGTGCAAAGATAAGACAAATTTTCCATTCCGGCAAATTAATTTCAGCTAAAAAACTCCTTCACACACGCTGCACACTGTTTGTCAACCGGTTAGAGGACCGAATTATTTTATGGCTGCAACCACGATCTCCGCCAGATCGCGCACCTCGCTCTTCGTGCCGCGGCCGATGGCCTTTTTGCAGAGCGGGCAGGCGGTGACGATCACCTCGGCCCCCGTGGCGTCGAGCTGCGCGGCGACCGACCGGGCGATCTGCACCTGCTGGCCGTCGGAGATGGCCGTATTGGCCACCGAAGAGCCGCAGCAGAGGGCGTTCTCGCGCGTCGAGGCGGGTTCGAGCAATTCGCCCACGGCTTCGATCACCGCACGCGGCTCGTCGTAGATGCCGCTGCCGCGCCCCAGTTCGCAGGGGTCGTGGTAGGTGAAGCGCATCGCGCCATGCTCCAGCGAAAGGCGGCCCGCACGAATCAGCCGCAGGATATATTCCGAATGGTGCAGGATCTCGATACCCGGCAGGTCGTAATCCTCGCGGAAGACCTTGAGGCAGATCGGGCACGACGTGACGAGCGTCGTGATGCCGTGCTTACGGAACAGGTCTGCATTGTATTTCATCATCTTGCGCGCCGAATCGGTCTCGCCGGCCAGTTTGAGCGGCCGGCCGCAGCAGACGCCGCCTTCGCGGTCGGCCCACCAGACCTCCTCGCCCGCGGCCTCGAAGATCGCCGACATCGCCGACATCGTGCGCGGCGTCAGCAGGGTCATGCAGCCCGCAAAATAGCCCACCTTGCCCGCACCTTCGGAGCGGTCGAGACCCTTGAAATAGCCGTAGCGGCGTTCGTCGGGCACGTTGTGCATCTTGTCGCGCGAGTTGACGCGGAGCGTGTTGAGATCAATGCCGACGGGGCATTTCTCGGCACAGCGGCCGCACATCAGGCAGTTGTCGGCCGTCTGGAGGCGCAGCATGTTGTAACGGCGGTCGCGCAGGAAGTAGACCGACTGCACGTCGTCGACGCCCAGCACGCTCTGCAACTGGCAGGGGTCGATGCAGATGCCGCAGCGCGAGCAGGCCTCGACCTGGAAATTATCGTAGGAAGACTCCTTTTCGCCCGAGCGCAGGTTGTAACGGCGCAGGAAGATGAGGGGTATCTCCGTGAAAATATGCATGTAACGCGAGAACGGCAACGCCACGAAGAACACGCCGAGGCACGAGGAGTAGAACCACCACGCCGCGGTTTCGAGATTCATCAGCGGCATCACGCCGATATGCCCGGACATCCACTCCCCGAGGCTCCCGGTGAGGAATCCCCCGCCGCCGTAAAGCGCGCACGTGGCGCTTTCGGCCACCAGACGCGCCGGGAACACGAACCACAGCGCCGACAAGGCCACCCGGTCGCCCGGGACGTGCTTCGTCGTGCGCCGCATGCCCATCGCCCGGGAGTAGAGACGCTTGCCCCAGGCCAGCACCACGCCCGAGAGGACGAACAGCAGCAGGAGGTCCATCGTGAAATCGAAGAACGGCTTGTGCTCCAGCCCCGTGGCGAAATACTTGAAAAAGACGTGTCCCTGCAACGGCACGTAGCGGAAGCCCAGATAGGCGATCGTCTCGGCCCACCCCACGGCGATCAGCAGGAACCAGCCGAAAGCCAGCGACATGTGCATGTACCCCAGCAGGGGGTTGACCCGGAAGATGCGGCGGTGGAGCAGCGACTCGCTCACCACCTCCCACGCCGCCCCGAAGGTGCGGCGCGTCGGCAGTCCGAACAGAATCCGTTTCTTGTCGGCGCGGGGCAGGCGGTAGAGCCACGTCCCCCACTTCCAGGCCAGGACGGCGAACATCACCGCAGCGCCGATGATGAACGGCAGACAGAATGGCGCGTAGAAAGTCATCGTCAGAAATCCCCCAGTTTACGTTTGATAAGCATCACCACGCCGCGCGTATTGATGCCGCGCGGGCACACCAGCCGGCATTTGCCGCACAGCATGCACTTGTTCATCTCCTCGTAGGCCCCCTGGTATTCGCCGCGGCGCACCAGCGTGTGGACCTTGCGGAAATTGAACTCCGTGAGGTTGCCCGCCGTGCAGACCGCCGTGCAGGCCCCGCAGCCGATGCAGGTCTGCAACTCGGGCATCTCGCGCAGGATCTCGTCGCTCTTGCGCAGGTTGTTGCGGTCGATGTCGATGGCCCGGGGCTTCGAAATGGTGTATCCGAAATTGATCGCCGCCATTGCTATGCCTCCACGTATTTGGCCGCGGCGTCGGCTGCGGCGATGCCCTCGTTCAGCGACTCGCCGATATTCTTGGGCGCCGTAATGGTCCCGGCGTAGAAAATGCCGTCGACGTTGCTCTTCACATTGCCGAGAAACATGTCGCGCGGAGCCAGAAAGCCGCTCGGAGCGCGGTTCAGCCCGGCGCCTGCGGCAAACGCTTCGTTGTCGTCGTTGGCCCGCATGCCCACGATCAGCACCAGCATGTCGACGCTCATGCGCAGGGGGCGGCCCGTCAGCGTGTCCTCGGCCTTGATCTGCACCCGTCCGTCGATCGTCGGGCTGGCCTCCGAAATGCGTCCGCGCAGGAAGTGGATGTTGTATCTCTGCTGCGCCTCGCGGTACATCTCCTCGTAACCGGGACCGAACATGCGGATGTCCATGTAAAAATTGAAAACGTCGGCCTCGGGGAAGAGCTGTTTCATCTCCATGGCCTGCTTGACGCCCGTGATGCAGCACACCTTCGAGCAGTGCTGCTGGCAGACCTTCTCGTCGCGCGAACCCACGCAGTGCAGGAAGGCGATGCGCCTGGGGCGCGATCCGTCGGCCTTGGCCACGCGCCCCTCGTTCAACATGCGCTCGATGTCGGCCGTCGTGAAGACGTTGTCGTAGATGCCGTAGCCGTACTCCTCCTTGATCGAGGCGTCGAAGAGCGTGAAGCCGCTGGCCACGACCACCGAATCGCACGGCAGCGTCCGCCCGTCGGCGAGCGTGACGCTCTCCTTCGTGAAGCCCGTGACCTCCGTGGAGGTCATCACCTCGATGCCGCTCTCGTTGACCCTGCGGCGCAACTCGGTCAGCACCTCCTGCGCCGGGGTGAACGACGGAAACAGCACGTGCCAGCCCCGGAGCTTGCCGCCCAGTTCGGCCTCTTTCTCGATGATGACCGGGCTGACGCCCTGTTCCGCCAGACGCAGGGCCGTCTGCATGCCCGCAACGCCGCCGCCTATAATGATAACTCGTTTTTTCATTATTCTCTGATGTCGTAAATCGTATCCGTCGGGCAGCAGTTGACCACCGCCGACTCGGGTTTTCCGATATATTTCCCGTTGCGGCCCAGATACTTGGCCGCGGGATCGTACTCGACGCCCATCTTGTCCAGCAGGGGTTCCACGTCGACCTGGTGCATCTGCATGCCCAGCTCCCAGGGGTCGTAGCCCAGCACCAGCCCGGCCATCTCCTCGTAGGTCAGCACCGGGATTCCGTGGCCGTTCTGGCCGTAGGTCGTGCCCTCCATCTCGGCGATGGCGTACTGCCACTTGTCGAGGAACATCGCGCAGCCCGGACAGTTGGCCACGATGAAATCGGGCTTGTAGGGCGCCATGCTCTCCAGTTTCTTGTGCGAGTTGGCGATCGAATAGCCGCGGTTGGCCTGCACGAGGTAGTTGCGGAACCCGAATCCGCAGCAATGGCGGCGTTCGGGATAGTCGACGCACTCGCCGCCCCACGACTCGACCATGCCGGCCAGCACATAGGGGAATTCCGATCCTCCGATCCCGGATTTCGGAAATATCTTGGCGTAATGGCAGCCGATGTGCTCGACGACCTTCAGCGGTTCGCCCGTCGCGGCGTTGACGAGCCGTTTTTTGGCCCGCGCGGCGATCTCTTCGCGGAAATGGAACACGACATCCGACGTGTGGGCCAGGCTCGCGGGCTTCTTGAACTCGCGCCGGGTCGCCTTCCAGAGATTCTCGCGCGTCTTCTCCTCCGTCTCGGGGAACTCGTGCCACGTGGCCAGAATCTCCGTGTAAACGCCGAACGAGGTGATGCACGAGGTCACGAGGTTCTCATACCCCGCCTCGCCCATCAGCGCGAACTGCCGCGCCACGACGGTCATAATCGTCTCCAGCGGCACGATGTCCGAATGGTAGCCGATCCCCGTGCACGACGAGTGCTTGGGGTCGTCCGAGAGGTCCTTGCCCAGGTCGTTGCGCAGCATGTCGATAAACAGCTTCTCGCTGCCCGGGAAGAAATTCTGCCGGATGCAGCTGCGCGCGTAATAATAGTGGTCGTCGGCGATCTCCTTCTGGTAGTCCTGCCAACTCTTTCGCTTCATCGTCATCGTCAATAATGTTCGTTGCTGTTCGAAAGGAAGACATCCATCATGTACTGCTGGTCGGCGCCCTCCTCGTAGCCCATTTCGCGGGCCTTGCGGTCGGAATGCCGCTCGATGGTGTCGAACATCTCGCTGCCGCCGCTGACCTTGAATATCTCGTTGATCTCGGCGAGCGACTCCTCGTCCAGACGGCGCAAGGCCCCGGCGCCGTGGCGCATGTAGACGGGCGTGAACTGGCCGTAAATCTCCCGGTCGTTGTCGTAGATCCATTTCCAGACGGTCCCCTGCTCGGGATGCAGGTCGGGTTTCACCAGCCGCGGGACGATGCAGTAGCCCGTGCGGAGGATGTTCTCGCCGATGATGCGTTTCAGGGCCAGCTGCTGGCGGCCCTTCTCGCTCTCGACGAAGAAGCCCAGTTTCTGCGACAGCGTGCGCAGCGCCTGGATCACATAGCCCGGCGTATTGCCCCGCGGACAGCGCGGACGGCACGACATGCACTCGCCGCAGTACCAGATGGTGTCGCTCTTCAAAAGCCGCTCGATGGCCTCGTCGTCGCGCGTCTGCACGATGGAGACGATCTGACGGGGGTCGTAGTTATAGAACTCGGCCGCCGGGCAGACGCCCGTACAGACCCCGCAGTTCATGCACGAGTGAAGACCCTCCTTCATCCGCACATCCTCCATGAGCATATCGAAATACTTCCCCATACCTAATATACAAAAAAAACCTTTGCAGTGCAAAGGTAGGGAATCCGGGGCGGACGGGCGGTGGTATAAATGCGTAATTTAGCGCCGTTCGTAAAGCTCGAAGGCAAACGGCCAGGGGTAATCTTTCCCGCCGGAGAACGACTCCGACGACACCAGCCGCCATTCGCGCTCGTCCCACGCCGGGAAACGCGTGTCGCCCTCGTAGGCGCGGAAGACCCGTGTGAGGTAGAACTTCCGGGCCAGCGGCAGCGCCGCGGCGTAGATCTGCGCCCCGCCGATGACGAACACCTCCTCGTCCGCGGGAAACAGCGCGACGGCCTCTTCGAGCGAGTGGACCACCGTGCAGCCGGGGATCTCGATATTCTGACGCGTGATGACGACGTTCGTCCGGTTGGGAAGCGGACGCCCGAGCGACTCCCAGGTTTTGCGGCCCATGACGACCGGATGGCCCGTCGTCACGGCCTTGAAATGCCGGAGGTCCTCGGAAATGTGCCACAGCAGGGCGTTCCTGTCGCCGATAACGCCGTTTTCGGCGACGGCTACGATCAAACTTATCATAATTCGAAAAGGTCTGTTACGGTTATTCCGCCCGTCAGGTGACAGGCCTGCCATCCCTCGCCGCGGGCCGCGGAGACGTTGGCGGCGTTGTCGTCGATGAAGAGCAGTTTTCCGGGCGGGGTCCCGATCTGCCGGGCGACGCTCCGGTAAATTTCCGGGTCGGGTTTGCGCAGATGCAGTTCGTCGGAGTAGAAACACCGCACGAACAGTTCGTCGAAGCTCCCGCCGAAACGCTCGCGGAACGACTCCCGGAAGCGGATGCGGTGGGGCAGGTTGGTGTTGCTCAACAGGTAGACCGGGCAACGCTTCCCCAGTTCCCGGAGCAACTCCACGCGCTGCACGTCGAACGGCATCAGCATGGCGTTCCACGCCTCCAGCAGCTGCTCGTCGGGGATGGCGGCAACGGCGGGAAACGTCCGCCGCACAGCCTCCGCGAACTCCTCCTGCGTGATAAGTCCCAGTTCGAGGTCGCGGAAACACGCCCTGTTCCCGTTGATGACCTCGGCGGCTCCCAGTCCGCGGATGTCCAGCGCCTCGAAAGCCCGGAGCGTGCGTTGCAGCTGCACGTCGAGCAGGACGCCTCCCAGATCGAAAACAAGGGCCTCGACGCTTTCGGGCGAAACGGTCGGAATCAGGATATTCATCTGCTGCGGGTTTAAAACGACATCGGGGCCTTGATCGCGGGCCACGGGTCGTAGCCTTCGAGCGTGAAATCTTCGTAACGGAAGTCGAAGACCGACTTCACGGCGGGGTTCAGCCGCAGTTTCGGCAGCGGACGCGGCTCGCGCGAAAGCTGCTCGTCGACCTGCTCCAGATGGTTCAGATAGAGGTGCGTGTCGCCCAGCGTATGGATGAACTCGCCGGGCTGCAAGCCGCACACCTGCGCCATCATGCAGGTCAGCAGGGCGTAGGAGGCGATGTTGAACGGCACGCCGAGGAACGTGTCGGCGCTGCGCTGGTACAGCTGGCACGAGAGACGCCCCCCGGCCACGTAGAACTGGAACAGCACATGGCACGGCGGCAGGGCCATCGCGTCGATCTCGGCGACGTTCCACGCCGAGACCACGATGCGCCGCGATTCGGGATTGGTGCGGATCAGCCCGGCGGCCTGCGCGATCTGGTCGACGACGCCCCCGTCGGGCCGGGGCCACGAACGCCACTGGTAGCCGTAGACATGGTTCAGGTCGCCGAAGCGGTAGCCTTCGATCGGCGACTCGACGCCCGCCGAGGCGAGGAACGTCTCCCGGCCGACGGGCAGCACCCCGTGGCGCACGCACAGTTCGTTGTAGTGGCGGTAGGCGTCGTTGTCCCAGATATGGACGCCGTTGTCCACCAGATATTTGATGTTGGTGTCGCCCCGCAGAAACCACAGCAGTTCGTGGATAACCCCCTTGAGGAACACCTTTTTGGTCGTCAGCAGCGGAAAGCCCTCCGACAGGTCGAAACGCATCTGGTGGCCGAAGACCCCCTTGGTCCCGGTTCCCGTGCGGTCGCCCCGCACGACGCCTTCCGTCTTGATCCGGCGCAACAGATCGAGGTATTGTTTCACAGAATCGTCATTTAATCGTTTTATCGCTAAACCGAGGTCTTGCCCGGCATTTTCAGCGTCAGCTCCCCCGCCGCGTCCAGCACGGCGTAGGAGGGATTTTCGGCCCAGCAGCCGAGGTTCACCACGTGCAGCCGCCCTTCGCGGCAGTCGCGCGGGAAGTGCATGTGTCCGAAAACGAAGAGATCGACCGCATGCGTCCGGGAATACTCGCGGGCATACTCGACCAGCGGCTCGGTGTGCGGCTCGGAAGACCCCGTGTAGGGTTCGGTCAGCGACGCCCCGCGGGCCGCCTCCTCGCCGTGCCCCTTGCGCGACCTGCCGCTCCACCAATGGCCGAAGCGCAGCGCCCAGTCGGGATGCACGCCCCACGAAAAGAGCCACCTCAACGTCCGCGAACGGAAAATGCGGTTCAGAAACTTGAGCATCGGCTGCCCGTCGATTTTCATGTTGTCGCCGTGGGCGATGAAGACCTTTTTGCCCGAGAGGGTCATCACCTCGGGCGAGGTGTGGATCTCCAGCCCGCACTCGCGCGCCAGATAGTCGCCGACCCACATGTCGTGGTTGCCCGTGAAGAAGACCACCCGCACGCCCCGGTCGGTCAATTCGGCCAGCTTGCCCAGCGTCCGCACGAAGCCCTTGGGGACCACACGGCGGTATTCGAACCAGAAATCGAAGATGTCCCCGACCAGAAAGATCGCCTCCGCATCCCGGGCCGCGTCGTCGAGCCACGCCACGAAGCGTCTTTCGACCGCCCGTGCCGTCGCGGCATCGCCGGCTCCCAGGTGGATGTCGGATGCGAAATAATACATGATTCTATTTTGTCAGCTCGTCCAGTTTCGCTTCGAGGCTCTTGCCGTAGATGTTCTTGGCCACGATCGTCCCCTCCTTGTCGATCAGGAAGTTGGCCGGGAGCCGCTGCACGTTGTAAAGCCCGAGGGCCACGGACGAACGCCCGCGCAGGTCGCTGACCGAGATCCACGGCAGCTGCTGCTCCTGCACGGCGGTGATCCACAGCGGTTTCGACGTATCGACGGCCACCTGGTAGACCTCGAACCCGACGGGTGCGTCGGCATATTTCCGATAGAGTTCCTTCAGATCGGCGTTCAGCGCGTTGCTCGACCCCAGTTCCGCCGACCAGAAATCCAGCAGCACGACCTTTCCGGCCAGCGACGAGAGACGGATCTTCTTGCCGTAGATGTCCGTCAGTTCGAGGTCCGGATGGCGCGCCTCGGTGATCTGCGACGTGAGGCTGATGCGGGCGTCCATGCGGGCGATCTCGGCCTGCAACGATTGCAGGTAGGGCGATTCGGGGTAGCTCTCCTGCAACGCCTCGGCAACCGTGCGGTAGTAGACCACGTCGCTGTCGCCGTTGAACAGGTACGTGTCGCCCGGAAGCCGCTGGTAGAGGGCGTAGACCGCCGCCAGCGACGCCTTGTGCTCGATGATGAACCGCAGCTGCTCGCGGCGGATGCGGTAGTATTCGGCCGTATACTCCTTGATCAGCGACTTGCGCTCCTCGTCCGTGAGTTTGCGCGCGAATTCCGTGCCCATGTTCTCCAGCTGCTGCGCCCCCGTGACGAAGGCCTGGTAGAACTGTCGCAACAACTCCGACTCGGAGGAACCCTCCACCGTATAGTTGCGGATGACGCTGCCCACGGAACCGAGCGTCAGCCTGTCGCCGCCGGCCAGAAGCAGCGGAATGCGCTCGCCGTCGTAGATCACATTGTATAAGGAAGGGGTCTTCGCCACGCCCGTGAGTTCCATGCGGTAGCTGCCGTCGGGGGCCAGCGCCGCCGAATCCACGACCGACTGCGTCAGCGGAAGAACCTGCTCCAGATAGATATTTTTCGCGTCGCCGCCGACGAAGCGGCCTGAAATCTTCACTTTCGACGACTGGCAGCCACACATCAGGGCGGCCGTCGTGAGCGTTACGAAAAGCGTTTGCTTGTTCATTTACGATCTTTTTCGCGGTTAATGGAGAACAAAGATATAAATTTTCCGCAAATAGGCGCCCTTTATTTCGACGAATTGCGGTGCGGCCCGTTGTTTTTCGTGAAATTGCGGTAGGGCTGCTGGCTGCGGTTTTTCTGCTGCCGCTGCTGCTGGTGGGGCTGCCGGTGCTGCTGCGCCCCCTTTTGGGGACGCGACGAAAAGGGCTGTTTATAGTCGCTTCGGAGATTGTTCAAGGCAACTTCGTCGATTTGGATCGCTCCCCCGGACATGCGCTTGATGTCTTTTACGATCACTTCGTTGTTGGGGTGCTCCTGGTTGTATTCGTAGCTCTTCGTGCGCATGTAGCGGGCCAGATTGTCCACCGTGCGCGAGACCGTCCGCGGGTTGCGCTCGTCGGCCAGGCCGCGGATCATACGCTCGACGTATTTGCCGTAGTGCTTATAGGTGATCCGCCCCTGGGAATAGGTCATCCGGCGGGGCGATGCGGTCAGCTCCTGACGCGAGGGCTGCGGGTAGGGAGAGTCCACATCGAGCTGGAAATCAGACATGATGAAAAGGTGGTCCCAGAGTTTGTGGGTGAAATCGGCCGTGTCGCGCAGCAGGGGGTTCAGATTGCCCATCACGGCAATCACGGCCCGCGCCTGCCGGTTGCGCTCGCGGCGGTCCTCGATCTCCAGCAGCGAGTCGATCATCTCCTGGATATGGCGCCCGTACTCGGGCAGGTACAACTTGCGTCGTGTGTAATTGTAATTCTTTTTCATATTGTATTTGCGGTCCGGCACATTAGTGCGATTCGTCCGCCGGAGCCTCCGGCCGGACCTTTGCGATAGACCGTTTAAAGATCGTTTTTCTCACTCTCCGCACCCCGGAGCGAGACCTCCGGGATTCGTTTTACACGGCGGAAAATCATAACTTTGGGACAAAAGTAGGTAAAATTTCAGTAAAAACAAGCTATGGCAAA
>ERZ773108.2676-NODE-2676-length-14830-cov-2.775499_pt1 | contig 14830 bp, 15 predicted proteins | sample MGYA00580570_ERZ773108 | MGnify/ENA primary metagenome ERZ773108 (study PRJEB29015, sample SAMEA2737840) | human gut metagenome | biome: human gut; feature: human-associated habitat; material: faeces | place: China | collected 2012 ...
AGCCATTGGATATTGCCGTGGCCAACGTGGTGGCCAACGCCATGAAGGACTGGGCCATCGAGCGGGGCGCCACCCACTTTACCCACTGGTTCCAGCCCATGACGGGCATCACGGCGGAAAAGCACGACAGCTTTATTACCCCCATTGAAGACGGCAGCGTGATTTTGGAGTTTTCGGGCAAGGAGCTTGTTCAGGGTGAGCCCGATGCTTCGAGCTTCCCGTCTGGCGGACTTCGGGCCACCTTTGAGGCAAGGGGATACACCGCGTGGGATCCTACGTCATATGCATTCATTAAAGACGGTGCGCTGTGTATTCCTACCGCGTTTTACTCCTATGGCGGCGAGGCGCTGGACAAAAAAACGCCATTGCTCCGTTCTATGGAAGCGTTGAACATTCAGGCTCTTAGAATTTTAAAGCTGTTTGGCAAAACCAACGTAAAGCGCGTGTTCACTACTGTTGGGCCGGAACAGGAATATTTTTTGGTAGAGCGTTCCATGTTTGACAAACGGAAGGACTTAATTTTTACAGGCAGAACGTTGTTCGGCGCAATGCCCCCCAAGGGTCAGGAGATGGACGACCACTATTTCGGCACCATTAAGCCCAGGGTCAGCGCCTTTATGAAAGACTTAAACGAGGAGCTGTGGAAGCTGGGGGTTTTGGCAAAGACCGAGCACAACGAGGTTGCCCCTTCTCAGCATGAGCTGGCCCCCATTTTTACCACCACCAACATTGCGGCGGACCACAACCAGCTCACCATGGAGATTATGCAAAAGGTGGCCCAGCGTCACGGGCTGGCCTGCCTGCTTCACGAAAAGCCCTTTGCCGGCGTAAACGGCAGCGGCAAGCACAACAACTGGTCTATGAGCACCGACACCGGCATAAACTTGCTTGAGCCCGGCGATTCTCCCATGGAAAATGCACAGTTTTTGCTGTTTTTGTCTGCGGTTATCAAAGCAGTTGATGAATATCAGGATTTACTCAGAATTTCTGTTGCAACACCGGGCAATGACCACCGCTTAGGTGCAAACGAAGCGCCTCCGGCTATTGTGTCTATGTTCTTGGGCGAGGAATTAGAAGCGGTGTTAAAAGCCATTGTGAACGAGGACGAGGACTATGTTCACCACGGCAGAGAAGAATTTGAGGTGGGCGTTTCGGTGCTTCCGAAAATTTCGAAGGATGCAACCGACAGAAACCGCACGTCACCCTTTGCATTCACGGGCAACAAGTTTGAGTTCCGCATGCTGGGCTCTGCAAGCTCCATTTCTGATGTAAACGTTGTGCTGAACACTATTGTGGCCGAAGCGTTGTGCCAGTTTGCCGATGCACTGGAAAAAAGCCCCACTGTGGAGGAGGACTTACATTCCCTCATTCAGGCAACGGTGGAAAAGCACAAGCGCATTATCTTTAACGGCAACAGCTACAGCAAAGAGTGGGAGGAAGAGGCGGCAAGGCGCGGCCTTTATAACTTAAAGACAACCGCAGAGGCGCTGCCATATTTTGTTTCCGACAAAAACGTGGCGCTGTTTAACAAGCACCACATCTTCACCGAAGTGGAAATGGAGTCGCGGCTGGAGATTTTGCTAGAAAATTATAGCAAAACTATTAACATTGAGGCGCTGACCATGCTGGAAATGATTAAAAAAGACATTATTCCCGCAGTTTGTTCCTATATTAAAGATTTAACAGAAATTGCTACCATGAAGAAAGGCCTCTCAGCCGACATCAACGCAGATGTGGAAACAGAGCTCATCGCAAAGCTTTCGTCTCTTTCCGCTTGTCTTTATAAGAAGGCGGAGAAACTGCAGGCCGACATGGTTTCAGCCAGCGACTATGAAGATGATGCGCAAGCGCTGGCAAACTATTATAAAAACACCATTTTTGTAGATATGCAGGAAGCCCGGGCCGACGCAGACGAATTGGAAACCTTAGTTGGCGAACGGTATTGGCCCTATCCTACCTACGGCGAGCTTCTGTTCGGTGTTAAATAAGTGAAAATAAAATAAAATTTACCTGAGACACAACGGCGTGCCCGGGGAGAAACGGTTTTACGTTTTTCCCCACGGCGGGCCGTTGTTTTATTTTATAAATAAATTTAGCATAAAATAGGAGGAAGGAACTATGGACGTAAACAGCATTCTCACAAACGGGGAAATCACTTCCTTTATTGAAGGGGTTGTGGACAATGCCGCTTTCGGTATTTGGTTTTTAATCGGCGCGGCACTGGTGTTCTTTATGCAGGCGGGCTTTGCCATGGTGGAGTCGGGCTTTACCAGGGCGAAAAACGCCGGGAACATCATTATGAAAAACCTGATGGATTTTTGCATTGGCACGGTTTGCTTTATATTTATCGGGTTTTCCCTGATGATGGCAGAAGACTATGTTATGGGCATTATCGGCGTACCAAACTTAGGAATTTTCACTGATTTTGGCGGATTTATCGAAGCAAATGCTTCAAGCTTTGTGTTTAACCTGGTGTTCTGCGCAACGGCGGCCACCATTGTTTCCGGCGCAATGGCAGAGCGCACAAAATTTGTTTCCTATTGCATCTATTCTGCGGTTATTTCGCTGGTGGTGTATCCCGTCGAAGCGGGCTGGATTTGGAATTCTCAGGGCTGGCTGGCGCAGATGGGCTTTCACGACTATGCAGGCTCCTGCGCAATTCACATGGTGGGCGGCATTGCAGCCTTCATTGGCGCAGCTATTTTAGGGCCTCGTCTTGGAAAATATACAAAGGACAAAAACGGCAAAGTGGTTAAGGTAAATGCAATTCCGGGCCACGCCATTACCATTGGCGCACTGGGTTGTTTCATTCTGTGGTTTGGCTGGTATGGCTTTAACGGCGCGGCGGCAAAAAGCGTGTCTGAGCTGGGTTCCATTTTTCTCACCACAACCATTGCCCCGGCAGTTGCAACAGTTGTCTGTATGATTTTCACCTGGATTAAAAACGGCAAGCCAGACGTTTCCATGTGCTTAAACGCCTCGCTGGCAGGGCTGGTTGGAATTACGGCAGGGTGTGCGGCGTTAGACGCTGCAGGCTCGCTAATTGTTGGCGTGGTTTCTGGCATTTTGGTTGTGGTTGTGGTTGAATTATTAGACTTAAAGCTGCACATAGATGACCCAGTGGGCGCGGTGGGCGTGCACCTGGCAAACGGCATTTGGGGCACATTGGCGGTGGGCCTGCTGGCAAACCCCGATGCACCTGCGGGCTTAAACGGCCTTCTTTACACAGGCGATCCGCACCAGCTTTTTGTTCAGTTCATTGGAGTCGTAGCCGTTGCAGCATGGGCAGTGGTAACCATGTTCATTACCTTTACGGTAATTAAAAAGACCATTGGTCTGCGGGTAACACCGGAGGAAGAAATTATGGGACTGGATGCAACAGAGCACGGCCTGCCCAGTGCCTATGCAGACTTTGTGCCTGCGGTTGAAAAGCTGGACATTCCTACATTGGGTGCTGTTGGAGCTGTTCCCAAATCAAGGGCAATTGACGTGAAGGACGTTTCCACAAAGGCGCCCGAGGGCTCGGCAAAGCTTACAAAAATAACCATTATTGCCAAGCAGGGCAGGTTCGAGGCATTAAAAGAGGCGCTGAACCAAATCGGCGTAAACGGCATGACGGTAACCCAGGTCATGGGCTGCGGCGCGCAGAAGGGTAAGCCGGAATATTACCGCGGCGTTCCCATTGAAATGAATCTGCTGCCCAAAGTGCAGGTAGACGTGGTTGTAAGCAAAATTCCGGTTATAACTGTGGTTGAAGCGGCAAAAGACGCGCTTTACACCGGCCACATCGGCGACGGCAAAATTTTTGTTTACGACGTGGAGGATGCAATTAAGGTCCGCACTGGGGAAACAGGCTACGATGCGCTTCAGGACGATTAAAAAAGTTAAGATACTGTAAAAAAAGCACGGTTTTTCGAAAACCGTGCTTTTTATCTGATATTTTACTTGACTAAAGTGATTTTATGAACTATAATATAGATTATGTCAAATTTTACAGTTTCCGGAGGTTTCCCGTGCTACAAAAAGTGTTAGGCGGCAGAAGATTTTGGGGGTCGGTTTTGTCCCTTGCAATTCCCATTGCCGTGCAGAATTTGCTTACAAGCTCGTTTACGCTGGTAGATACGCTCATGGTTGGCCAACTTGGCGACGTAAGCCTTGCGGCTGTGGGCATGGCGGGCCAGTGGAGCTGGTTTTTAAATATGGTTTTATTCGGAATTTGTTCCGGTGCGTCAGTGTTTTTCGCCCAATATTTTGGCGACAAAAACCACGGCGGCATTGTAAAAACGTATGGAATTGCAGTGTCGTCTGCCTTTTTGGTGTCGCTGGCGTTTTTGGTTGTGGGACTTTCCGTTCCCAAAGGCGTTATCAGCATTTTTAACCGGGACGCCGGCGTGTTAGACGCCGGAAGCAGATATTTAAAAATTGCGGTGTTTTCCTATCCGGCCATTGTGCTGAACATGATAGCATGCGCCGTTCTGCGCTCTACAAAACGGGTGAAGCTGCCCATGTATGTGGCGTTTTTCACCACCATTGCCAACGCCTTTTTAGACTATGGCTTAATTTTCGGCGCATTCGGCCTGCCGGAAATGGGCATTGAGGGCGCGGCTGTGGCAACGGTGATTTCGTCTTGGTCCGGCCCAGTGATTATTTACATCGTTATGGCCATTCAGAAAGACGACATCTTTTTCGCCCCGGTGAGGGAGATTTTCGGCTTTACCAGGCACATGGTGGCAGACTTTTATAAAAAAGCCCTGCCAGTTATTTTAAACGAATCGCTGTGGGGCCTCGGCACCATTTGCTATAACATTATTTTTGCAAACTTAGGGTATGAATATTCCGCCGCAGTGACCATTCTGCGTACCTTTGAAAACATTGCTTTTGCGTTCTTTGTTGGGTTTAACAACGCGGGCTGTGTTATGGTTGGGCAGGACATTGGCGCGGGCAACATCAAGCGCGCTTTAAAAGACGCAAGGCGGTTTATGATAATTGTTCCCTTAGCGGGCGTGGTAGTGGGCATTTTTGTGCTTTTCTTCCGCGAACAGCTCATTTACATCTTTAACATGGGCGGCAAAATTACAGAGAAAACCCTGTCCGCCGCAATGGGCATTATGCTTGTTTACGCCATTGAGGTGCCCATTCGAAACATTCCTTATGTGATTATTGTGGCTATTTTCCGTTCCGGCGGCGACACGAAAACCGGCATGAAATATGACCTGATTTGCCTTTGGGCAATTTCGCTGCCTGTTACATTCATTGCGGCGTTTGTTATTAAGCTTCCGTTTGTGCTGGTGTTTGCGTGCAGCTATGTGTTTGAGGACTATTTAAAATCCGTGTTGTGCCTGAAACACTTTTTCTCGAAAAAATGGATTAAACCCGTAACCGAAACGGGCCGGGCGGCCTTACAGGAATATATGGCTGAAGCGGAGTGATTTTAAAATGTTAAAAGAAACATTAAACGGGCTGAATTTGCCAAAGTTTCCTTTTGGCATGCCCATTGAAGAAGCAAAAAACACCATGCTGGGTGTTTTGCTGGAAGAGGAATATGGCGTTTTGCCAAACCGTGAAACATCTTTAAGCTGGGAAACCGTTAGTGAAGAAAAAGATTTTGCCGCAGGCAAGGCCATTTTGCGCACGGTGAACATAACGGCGCAGTTTGAAACCGACGCGTTTACGTTCCCCGTTCGGGCGGCCATTCCAAAGGGCAAAAAAAAGGTGCCGTTTTTTGTGCACATCAACTTCCGGCCCGACGTGCCGGACAGATATGAACCAACAGAAGAAATTATCGACAGCGGCTTTGCCGTTTTATCGTTTTGTTATAAGGAAGTAACGTCAGACGACGCAGATTTTTCCAACGGCGTTAGCCCCTTTCTTTTAGGAGCAAACGAGCAGGTTCGCCCGAACGACTGCGGCAAAATTGCCATGTGGGCCTGGGCGGCCTCGCGGGTGTTAGACTATGCCGAAACCCTGCCGGAATTAGACCAAAACCGGGCCATGACGGTGGGACATTCCCGCTTGGGCAAAACGGCGCTTTTGGCCGGCGCGCAGGACACGCGCTTCGCCCTTGCCATTTCTAACGATTCCGGCTGCAGCGGCGCGGCAATTACCCGCGGCAAACAGGGCGAGCGAGTGGAAGACATTTGTTCGCGGCTGGGCTATTGGTTTTGCAAAAACTATGAGAAATATCGTGGGAAAGAAGACGACATGCCGTTCGACCAGCACTTTTTGCTGGCGGCAATTGCGCCGAGAAAGGTTTATGTAGCCAGCGCGGCTGAAGATTTGTGGGCAGACCCGAATTTTGAATTTTTGTCCTGCGTTATGGCAGGAGATTATTTTGAGCACTACGGCCAAAAAGGCTTCGTTTACAGCGACAGGTTCCCGGCGGTGGGTGAAAAGCTGCACAAAGGGAACGTGGCATATCACAGGCGCGGCGGCACGCACTTTTTAAGCCGTGAGGACTGGCGTTTGTTTATGGAATATGCCAAAACTATTTAGCTTATAAGAGAGGTGAACCCCTCTTTTATATACATACACACATAAAGCAAGCACGAAAAAAGGGGACGCGACGGTAGATTTTTACCGTCGCGTCTTTCTGTCAAGGGGTAATTTTAGCATATAGGGGATTATTTCTATATGAATCGGTGCAAGACGGGATTCAGTGAAACCGTCTTGTCCCTTTTGACAGCTGAGGGGACGGTAGTTATGAACACCTCCGCCCCTGGGAGAATCAAAAATTGACAATTGAGCTGCAAAATGATATAATGATTCTGTCTAGGAAATACTATATCTGTCTTTGTGGCTTTTTTTGTGCTCTTTTTGATTTCACTCTTATTATAATACGCTTTTGAGCGCGAATTGTGAAATTGCACAAAACGAAAGGGTGAAAATTATGGATAATGCACAAGTGGCAAAGAGAATTAAAATACTTTGCAGTGAAAAAGGTGTTTCTGTTGCAAAAATGCTGAATGAAAGTCATGTTACAAAAGGAATTATTCACGATTTAGAGGTCAGAGACAGGACACCATCAACGGCAACTTTACTCAAGATTGCAAATTATTTTGATTGTTCAGTTGATTATCTTTTAGGTAGAACAAACAATTCAAATTCGCACCGCAGTTAAAGAGGGACAGATGTATGCAAAATGAACAAATAGCAAACAGGATTAAGCGGTTATGCAAAGAAAAGGATATTGCTGTTAACACGCTAATTCGCGAATGTAATTTAAGTAAAAGTTTAATTTACGATTTAGAAAAGAGAAACACCTCTCCGTCAGTGAGAACTTTGACCAAAATCGCAGACTATTTCGATTGCTCGCTGGATTATCTTACAGGTAGATGCAAAAACCAAAACGCTCATCGTAGCTAGGAGGACAGAGATTTGCAAAACGGACAAATAGCCAAGAGGATAAAATGTTTATGTAGGGAAAATAACATTACAGCAAAATATTTCTTAGCGGAAGTTGAGTTAAACAAGAATTTTATTCAAGAATTGGAGAAAGGTAAATCTCCAACTGTGAAAAATTTAACCAAAATAGCAGACTATTTCGACTGCTCGCTGGATTATCTTACAGGCAGATGCAAAAATCAAAACGCTCATCGTAGCTAGGAGGACGGAGATTTGCAAAACAAACACATTGCAAAGATGATTAGGAAGCTGTGTAAGGAAAAGGGCGTTACGATTAAAACGTTGTCGGAAGTGTGCGGCTTAAGTACAAGTTTTATGTTTGATTTAGAAAAGAAAGACGCATCTCCATCAGTCAAAACCTTAACCAAAATCGCAGACTATTTCGACTGCTCGTTAGATTATTTAGCCGGTAGGTCGGACAAGGAGTAACCATGACGACATTTCAAAAAATATATGAGGTGGTGGGGCAAATTCCAGAAGGATTTGTTGCCACCTATGGTCAGGTGGCGGCAATGGCCGGCAATCCGCGCTGGGCAAGAGTGGTGGGCTACGCTCTTCACGTTCTGCCCGACCCTGCCTTTGTTCCGTGGCACCGTGTGGTTGCCAAAGACGGCCGCATTTCCACCGCCAGCGATATAAACGGCGAAAGCTTACAGGAGGCCCTACTGCGGTCTGAGGGCGTAACGTTTACCTTAGACGGAAGGGTAGACCTTCAAAAACATTTGTGGAAACCTGTTGACAGAACCGGGTTTGTGTGATATACTTTTTCTCAAGTAAAATCTTTAAGTGGCACAGAGATGCCAGCAAGGTTTCATATGGTCAGCGGATACAGCAGCGGTGCGTATCTGTGTAAGTTTGCGCGTACAAGCCTTGTCGGTATCGATAAGGCTTTTTTCATTTGGCATATTCAAGAAAGGCAGGAGATTGCTGTGACGTATTTGCTGAAAGGCGCGGTTGACTTAAAAACAGGGGAAAAAAGCCCCGTGGTAACCGGGGAGGACAAAACCAACGTTGAAATTTTAAACTTGGAGGGCTGTGTGGCGGTTCCCGCCTTTGCCGACGTGCATGTGCACTTCCGCGAGCCGGGCTTTTCCTATAAAGAGACCATTGAAACCGGGGCGGCCGCAGCCGCAGCAGGCGGATTTACCGCCGTTTGCCCCATGCCGAACCTTTCCCCCGTGCCGGACAGCGTAAAAAAACTGGCCGCGGAGCAAAGCTGCATTGGGGAAAACCCCAAAATCCGAATCATTCCTTACGGCGCAATTACCATTGGACGGCAGGGTGAAACCCTTTCCGACATGGAGGGCATGGCAAAAGACGTTGTGGCTTTCACCGATGACGGAAGCGGCGTGCAGAACGACGGGGTGATGCTTGCCGCTATGGAACGGGCAAAGTCTTTGGGCAAAATTATCTGCGCCCATTGTGAGGATAATTCCTTGCTGCGCGGCGGCTATATCCACGACGGGGAATATGCCAAAGCCCACGGCCATGCGGGTATTTGTTCGGAAAGCGAATATAAACAGATTGAGCGGGATTTGGAGCTGGTGGAAAAAACCGGCTGTGCCTATCATGTTTGCCATGTGTCTGCGGCGGAAAGTGTGGACTTAATCCGCAAAGCAAAGCAGGCCGGGCTGAATGTTTCCTGCGAAACTGCACCGCACTATCTGGTGTTGACGGAAAACGACTTACAAGAAGACGGACGGTTTAAAATGAACCCGCCAATTCGGGCCGAGCGGGACAGGCAGGCGCTAATCGACGGAATTTTAGACGGCACGGTGGACATGATTGCCACCGACCACGCCCCCCACAGCGCCGAGGAAAAGGCAAAGGGCTTAAAAGAAAGCGCCATGGGCGTGGTGGGCTTAGAAACCGCATTTCCCGTGCTTTATACCCATCTGGTGAAGCCGGGGGTGCTGACCCTTGAAAAGCTGATTGAACTGATGAGCACAAACCCGCGCAAACGGTTTGGCCTGCCGGAACACCCCGGCGATGTTGCGGTGTTTGATTTAAGCGACGAATATGAGGTTGACCCGGTGGCGTTTTTCAGCATGGGCAAAAGCACGCCCTTTGCCGGAATGCGGGTGTTTGGCAGGTGCATGGCCACGTTTTGCGGCGGAAACCTCGTTTGGAGGAGATAACATGAAACAGGAAATTTTTGAGGTTGCGGGAAAACGAAACCTAACCGACACGGTGTTTGAAATGCTTTTATACGGCGACACGTCGGCTATCACCGCGCCGGGGCAGTTTATTAACATAAAACTGAACAACTTTTTTTTAAGGCGCCCCATTTCGGTGTGCGACTGCGACGAAAACGGCCTTACCATTATCTACAAGGTGGTGGGCGGCGGCACGGCGGCTTTGGCAAACATGGTTCCCGGCGACGAGGCAGACTGCCTGACAGGCCTCGGCAACGGCTACACGCTGGAGGAAAGCGGGGCAAGGCCTCTGCTTGTTGGCGGCGGCGTGGGCGTTCCGCCTCTTTTTGGCTTGTGCAAACAGCTCGTTGCCCAGGGCAAACAGCCTACGGTGATTTTGGGCTTTAACACAAAGGCAGAAATTTTTTATGAAAACGAGTTTCGCGCTCTTGGCGCGAAGATTCTTGTGACAACGGCAGACGGCTCTTACGGCATGAAAGGCTTTGTGACAAACGCTATGGGCGGATTGGATTATACATACTGTTATACCTGCGGGCCGGAGCCTATGCTGAAAGCAGTTTACAGCGCCGCTGAAACCGGCGGCCAGTTCAGCTTTGAAGAGCGCATGGGCTGCGGCTTCGGCGCGTGCATGGGTTGTTCGTGCGAAACAAAATACGGCGCAAAACGCATTTGCAAAGACGGGCCGGTGCTAAGAAAAGAGGAAATCGTATGGTAGACACAAAAGTTGTTTTAAGCGGAACAGAGCTTGCAAACCCCATCATTCCCGCCAGCGGCACCTTTGGGTTTGGATATGAGTTTGCAGAAATTTATGATATTAATATTTTGGGAACGTTCTCCACAAAAGGCACCACAAAAGAACCCCGGTTTGGAAACCCCACGCCGCGGATCGCCGAGTGCGAGGCCGGCATGTTAAACTCTGTGGGACTGCAAAACCCCGGGGTGGACAAGGTGATTTCAGAGGAATTGCCCAAGCTCTCCAAGTGCTTTCACAAAAAGGTGATGGCAAACGTCAGCGGTTTTTCGGTGGAGGACTATGCTTACAGCTGCGAAAAGTTAGACAAAGAGCCTCAAGTGGGCTGGCTTGAGGTGAACGTTTCTTGCCCTAACGTCCATAACGGCGGCATGAGCTTCGGCACCTCGCCGCAGTCTGCCGCAGAAGTGGTGCGGGCAGTGAAGCAGGTGACGAAAAAGCCGGTGTTTATGAAGCTTACTCCCAACGTGACGGACATTGTTTCCATTGCTAAAGCCTGTGAAGATGCAGGGGCAGACGGAATTAGCCTGATAAACACCCTGCTGGGCATGCGGATTGATTTGAAAACCAAAAGACCTGTTTTAGCAAACAAAATGGGCGGTTTTTCCGGCCCGGCGGTGTTTCCTGTGGCGCTGCGCATGGTGTATCAGGTTTACGAGGCGGTGAAAATCCCCATCATCGGCATGGGGGGCGTAATGTCTGCTGAAAATGTGATTGAAATGATGCTTGCGGGAGCTACGGCAGTGCAGGTGGGCGCGGCCAATTTAGTGGAGCCGCTGACCTGCAAACAGATTATTGAAGCTTTGCCGGGCGAAATGGAACGGCTGGGAATTGAAAAATTATCAGATATAATAGGAGGAGCGCACTGATGGGAAAAGATGTAATTGTGGCCTGTGATTTTGCAGGCAGGGAAGAAGTGCTTTCGTTTTTGGACAAGTTCACAGAGGAAAAGCCTTTTGTGAAAATCGGCATGGAGCTGTTTTATGCCGCCGGGCCGGACATTGTGCGCGAGATAAAGCGCCGCGGCCACAAAATATTTTTAGATTTAAAGCTTCACGATATTCCGAACACCGTGAAAAAGGCCATGGCGGTGCTTTCAGGCCTTGACGTGGACATGACAAATCTGCACGCGGCAGGCACCCAGGCAATGATGGAGGCGGCCATAGAGGGGTTAACCCGGCCGGACGGCACGCGCCCGATTTTAATTGCGGTGACGCAGCTCACCTCTACCAGCCAAGAGCGCATGGAGCGCGATATTTTAATTGAAAAGCCCATAAACGAGGTTGTAATGCATTATGCCGAAACCGCCAAACACGCGGGACTTGATGGGGTTGTGTGCTCGCCCCTGGAGGCAGAAGCGGTGCATGAAGCCTGCGGCAGTCAGTTTTTAACCGTAACCCCCGGGGTGCGGTTTGCCGGCGGCGAAGTGGGCGACCAGGTGCGGGTTATGACGCCGGAGCAGGCAAAAAAAATTGGGTCGGACTATATTGTCGTGGGCAGGCCCATCACCGCAGCGGAGAACCCCGTTGCGGCCTACCGCCGCTGCGTGACAGAATTTGTTGATGAATAGAAAGGGTTGTGAAACAATGGATATGAAAATAAAAATTGCACAGGATTTATTAAAAATTAAAGCGGTGTTTTTCAGACCGGAGGAGCCGTTTACCTGGGCCAGCGGTATTAAAAGCCCGGTTTATTGCGATAACAGGCTTACGCTGACCGCGCCCGAGGTGAGAAACGATGTGGAAAACGGCTTGGTGGAACTGATTAAAACGAACTTTCCTGAGGCGGAGGTGCTCATGGGCACGTCTACCGCGGGAATTGCCCACGCCGCCATCTGCGGCCATTTGATGGGCCTGCCCATGGGCTATGTGCGTTCGGGCAGCAAAGATCATGGCCGGCAGAACAGAATTGAAGGTAAGCTCAATCAGGGAGACAAGGTTGTGGTAGTGGAGGACTTAATTTCCACCGGCGGCAGCGTGATTGACGTGGTGGAAGCCCTGCGCGATGCCGGGGCCGAGGTGCTGGGCGTTGTGAGCATTTTTACCTATGGCATGCAAAAGGGGTTAGACCGCCTGCGCGACGCAAAGGTAGAAAACCACAGCTTAACGGATTTCGACACGGTGGCACAGGTTGCGGCTGAAACGGGCTATGTAAAGCCGGAAGACGTGGCGCGGCTGATTGCGTTCCGCAACAACCCGTCTGACGAGTCGTGGATTGGGAAATAAGATTCGTTCCAACGGCGCCGCCGGCTTAAATGGTGCCGAGGGCGGCAAACGCCCCGCGGGGGAAGAAAGGCAGGTTTTTTTATGAACCATTTAATAGACATTTTAGAGCTTTCCGAGCAGGAGATTGACCGGCTGATTGAAATAGCAGAGGACATTATCGCCCGGCCGGAGCAATATAGCGAAGCATGCCGGGGCAAAAAGCTTGCTACGCTGTTTTTTGAGCCGTCTACCCGCACGCGGCTGAGCTTTGAAGCGGCCATGTATGAGCTGGGCGGAAATGTTTTGGGTTTTTCCGAGGCGCAAAGCTCCTCGGCCTCAAAAGGCGAGAGCGTAGCCGACACCGTGCGGGTGGTGGGGTGCTATGCCGACATTATCGCCATGCGCCACCCCAAAGAGGGGGCGCCGGTGGTGGCGTGCCAGTCTTCTACCGTGCCGGTGATTAATGCTGGGGACGGGGGGCACAACCACCCCACCCAGACGCTGACAGATTTGCTTACCATTCACCGGGAAAAGGGCAGGCTGAACAACTTAACCATTGGCCTTTGCGGCGACTTGAAGTTCGGCCGCACCGTTCATTCGCTGCTTTTGGCCATGTCGCGGTATGAAAACATCAATTTTGTGCTTATATCGCCGGAAGAGCTGAAAATTCCCGACTATTTAAAAGAAGACTTTTTAATGAAAAACCATGTGCCGTTCACCGAAACCACCTCGTTGGAGGAGGCCATGCCAAAGCTGGATATTTTGTATATGACCCGGGTTCAGCGGGAACGGTTTTTTAACGAGCAGGACTACATTCGCCTGCGGGACAGCTATATTTTAACCGCGGACAAGCTCAAGGCGGCAAAAGACGACATGTGTATTCTGCACCCTCTGCCCAGAGTGAACGAAATTTCGAAAGACGTAGACAGCGACAGCCGCGCCTGTTATTTTAAACAGGCGCTGAACGGAAAATTTATCCGCATGGCACTGATTTTAAAACTTTTGGGGCTGGAACGTGAAGGGGGCAAGGCATTATGATTATTGGACAGATTAAAAACGGCATAGTGCTTGATCACATCACCGCGGGCATGGGCATGGAGCTTTATAACAAGCTGGGTTTAGGCAGCCTGGCCTGCCAAGTGGCGCTGATTAAGAACGCGGAAAGCAAAAAAATGGGCCGCAAGGACATTATTAAAATTGACGAGGCAATTGACATTGATTTAGACGCGTTAGGTTATATTGATGAGAGCATTACCGTAAATATAATAAAGGACGGAAAGCTTTTTAAGCGGAAGCACCTGGAGGTGCCGGAGCGGGTTGTGAACATTTTAAAATGTAAAAATCCCCGGTGCATCACCACCACCGAGCAGGAGCTGCCTCACATTTTTAAGCTTACCAACCGGGAGAAAAAGGTTTATCGCTGCATCTACTGCGAAAGCAAGGGAAACTGATTGCAATTTGGTTTGATTTGTGATATACTGGAAAAAAATAAATGTTTAGGAGACGAAATATGAACAACAATATTGTGGCAAACGTTGGCGGGAACGCCGTTTACGCACAGGAAATTGACGAAATGGTGGCAGCTTACGCCCAGCGCGGCCAGAACTACGACACGCCCCAGGGCAGGGCGGCGCTTTTGGAGCAGGTGATTAACAAAAAGCTTTTGCTGCTTGATGCAAAGAAAAATTTGCTGGAGCACAATCCGCAGTTTAAAGCGGAGCTTGATAAAATTAAAGATGAAATGCTGGCAAACTTTAACGTGCAGAAGGTGATTGAAAACATCACCGTGACAGACGACGAGGCGCAAACGTTTTTTAACGAGAATAAAGACCAGTTTCAAAAGGGCGAAGCCGTTAGCGCAAGCCACATTTTGGTGGACAGCGAGGACAAAGCAAACGAAATAAAAGAAAAGATTGAAAGCGGCGAAATCGGTTTTGAAGACGCGGCAAGACAGCACAGCACATGTCCGTCGTCGCAAAACGGCGGCGCGTTGGGCGAGTTTACCCGGGGACAGATGGTGCCCGAGTTCGACCAGGCGGTTTTCTCTATGGACGTGGGCGAACTTCGCGGCCCGGTGAAAACTCAGTTTGGCTATCATTTAATTAAGCTGACAGGCAAAACCGGCCCGGAAAAACTAAAGTTTTCCGACGTAAAAGACCAGGTGAAAAACATGGCGCTGACCGAAAAACGGCAAAAGGCGTTAAACAGCAAAATTAACCAATTGAAAATTTTATATCCGGTTGACAAAATGTAATTAAAAATCCGCCGGCACGGCCCGTGGGCAGGCGGAATTAAAAAATAATACGGGAAGAAAGGTT
>ERZ773108.2677-NODE-2677-length-14828-cov-4.859880_pt1 | contig 14828 bp, 15 predicted proteins | sample MGYA00580570_ERZ773108 | MGnify/ENA primary metagenome ERZ773108 (study PRJEB29015, sample SAMEA2737840) | human gut metagenome | biome: human gut; feature: human-associated habitat; material: faeces | place: China | collected 2012 ...
GGACCGGCGGATATGCTTCCCATTTTTTGTGAAGAGCTCTGTGCACAGGAGATGAATTCTACCGACCGGTATATCGACATCCCGGAAGAGGTGCAGAATTTTTATAAGATTTACCGTCCCTCGCCGGTCATCCGGGCATATAACCTGGAAAAGGCGCTGGGTACGCCTGCGAAAATCTACTATAAATTTGAGGGGAATAACACCTCCGGTTCTCATAAATTGAATTCCGCCGCCGCGCAGGTGTATTACGCAAAGAAGCAGGGGCTCACCTCCCTGACCACCGAGACCGGAGCGGGTCAGTGGGGCACGGCGCTTTCGATGGCATGCGCATACTTCGGGCTCGAGTGCAATGTGTACATGGTCAAGGTGTCCTATGAGCAGAAGCCGTTCCGCCGCGAGGTAATGCGCACCTACGGCGCTTCGGTTACGCCGTCGCCTTCTGATACTACCAATGTTGGCAGGAAGATGCTTGAGGAGTTCCCTGGCACCACGGGCAGCTTAGGCTGTGCCATTTCCGAGGCTGTGGAAGTTGCGGTTGGCACAGAGGGTTACCGCTACGTTTTAGGCAGCGTGTTAAATCAGGTACTTTTGCATCAATCAGTTATCGGTGTGGAAACGAAAACCGCTCTGGATAAATTTGGCATAAAGCCCGACATCATTATTGGCTGTGCCGGCGGCGGCTCGAATTTAGGCGGCCTTATCGCGCCATTTATGGGGGAAAAACTCAGAGGCGAGGCGGACTACCGTATCATTGCGGTGGAGCCTGCATCGTGCCCCAGCCTTACACGGGGAAAATATGTTTACGACTTTTGCGACACGGGCATGGTTTGCCCCTTGGCAAAAATGTATACTTTGGGCAACGGGTTTATTCCTGCGCCCAACCACGCAGGCGGCCTGCGCTATCACGGCATGAGCTCGGTGCTCTCCCAGCTGTTTGACGACGGGATGATGGAGGCACGTTCGGTAGAGCAAACACAGGTGTTTGCTGCGGCAGAGCAGTTTGCGCGCACAGAGGGAATTCTACCTGCGCCAGAGAGCGCCCACGCCATTTGTGCAGCGGTGGACGAGGCGATGAAGTGCAAGGAAACCGGCGAGGAGAAAACCATTGTGTTTGGTCTTACCGGAACAGGCTATTTCGATATGGTGGCCTATGAAAAATATCACAACGGTGAAATGTCCGACTATATTCCCTCAGACGACGATTTGGCACAAGGCTTTGCAACGATTCCAGACATAAAATTATAAAATTTTAGAAAAGGCGGCAGGAATTACCTGCCGCTTTTGCGTTTTTTTGTTTTGCATAAAATACGCAAATAACCCAAAACTAAACGTGGCGGCAGTTTGCTATGTTTAGGGAGGACATGCTTTGAAAAAACAAGCAATTTTTTTGCTGACACTGGTGCTGACGCTGTTTGCACTGCCCGCCGCAGGCGTTGCGGCGGAGTCTTATGGAAAATCCAGCCTGACGGTGTTGATGTACCACAAACTTTCAGACGACCCGGCGGAGGCCAAAAACGCATTTTGTGTGCCGCCCGCCGTGTTTGAAGCAGACATTAGGTTTTTAAAGGAAAACGGATATTCGTTCTGTTTTGCGTCGGAAGTAGACGCGGTTTTAAATGGGGAGTTACCCAAAGCCCACTATGTGGCTGTGACATTTGACGACGGATATGAAAGCGATTATTTTTGCGCCCTGCCCGTGCTAGAAAAATATGGTGCAAAGGCAACATTTTTTATTGTTACTGCGAAAATTGGCACAGAGGACCATATAAAACAGGAGCACCTTGTGGCGCTTTCTGCTTCCGGTGTGGTGGAAATTGGGAGCCACTCCCATCACCTGCACGACAAAACTGCAAAGGAAATTCGGAGCGTTTTTGACAGCGGAGATGTAAAACAAATTGCCGGAGATTTTCAGGAAAATGCAATCCGGCTTGAAGCAATTACGGGGAAAAAAGTGAAAACCATGTCCTATCCCAACGGGATTTGGACGAAAGAGGCCGACAAGGCCCTGCGGGCTGCGGGCTTTTCCGCAACCTTCACCAGCGATGACAAACAGGCATTAACCGCGGGCACGCCCCACGGCAGAATAAACAGATGTGTGGATTTTGAGCTGGGCGAACTGCTTGCCAAATGAAAACAGCGGGCGAACCGAAAAGGTTCGCCCGCTTATTTTTCTATCTGTCGCTTTTTTAGGCGCGGAACAAAATTTTGTCCTATTATTAACTTACACCTGAAAATAAAAGGACGAAAAATATTTAATATATAATCACACACACAAGATACACGAAAAGAGCATATCCTTAACTATTTTCAGACGTAACGCGCCTAAAAAAACGGCAGATGTCGCTATCACGTAATCTATTATATCACATAAAGTTCATAAAGTAAACTGTGTATAGTTAAACTTTTTCAAATGAAACAATTAAAATGAATATAGTACCGCATTTTTGTGATACTATCTCTATATTTAGGAGTTGAGTTTGAATGACACTGAAAGAAGCCATAGCCAAACGCATTTTGGAGCTTTGCGAGCAGAAACAAATTACCGTAAACAAGCTTTCCATGATGTGCGGAATGACGCAGTCTACTTTAAACAACATCATAAACACAGGCAGTAAGCGGCCTCAGGTTGACACCATTAAGAAAATCTGTGACGGTTTAGGAATTGGCCTTGGAGAGTTTTTCTCTGCAGATTCGTTTAAAGAGGTTGATGAAGAATTTGAATAAAGACACATAAGACGGCAAGTGATTTGCAAATTTATAATTAGCAATTAAATCCAAACAGCACCGCCCTTGTTCTTTTTATGTCACAATTCGTCACCTAATAAAGGGTTCTGTGACAGTTCCATTCATCAAATGTCTGTAAGCGGGCACATTCCGAAATGTATTACCCATCATTTCGCTGCTTCTATAATCTCGAAGTTTATTTAAATCATAGTCCGCCAGAAATAACCCTTCCTCCTGTTCTCCTGCGACAAAAATCTCCATATTTAGACATTCTCCATCTTCATTCCACGCAATAGGAGAGAACGCACAGGACCTGCCGGCTCCTTTACCCGGCGGGTTCGCCATAACAACTCCGCACATGTTTTCATAGGCCCTGGTTTTCAACGCACACAGCCGCGGCTCCATACTGCCGCAGTCGTTGGGGACCAAAATAAGCTCTGCGCCCATAAGCATCAGCTCCCGTGCGCTTTCGGGATATTCCCGGTCGTAGCAAATCATCACGCCCAGGGTTACGCCGTCAAATTCGCATACGGAAAAAGCGGTTCCGCGCTCTAGGCAGGCCTCATCGGAAAAGGCACAGGTGTGCACCTTGCTGTATTTCATTAAAATCTGACCGTCGCGGCCAATGACAAAAGCACTGTTTTGCGGCTTTGCGTTCCCTTTGGTAAACGCAGTGACCACCGCGCCTATGGAAAGCTCGGAACACGCATGGCAGAACTGTTTTATGTATGGGCTGTCACCGCCCAGCGCCTCGTCGTTTGTAATAGGTAGTGCATAGCCGGTGATGAAACACTCGGGGAACAACAAAAGGTCTGCTCCCATTTGCTTTGCCTGTTTTAAATACGCCAGCCCATCTTTTGTGTTTTGCTCACAATTTTGTCCTGCACGTTTTTGTAGGACGGCAATTTTCAAATTTGACATCTTTTTCATACCCTTTTCCTTAAGGCTAAATAAGGCCGATATTATTTTTTAAAAAACACCCCGAACACTGGCCCAATGTGAGTGGCAATGGTGGGGCCAACCTTAGCCCTGGTAATGTTTACGCCGGGGAACTGCTCCGTTAAATAGCCCAACAGTTCTTCTGTTTCCTCGTCCATTTTACCGTTTACCACAATCAGGTCTTTTCCGGTTTGATCCGGGGCGTGGCTAACTAAATATTGAAACAGCTTTTTAGCCAGCTTCTTTCTGCCGCGCACCTTTCCCACAGCCTCCATCAGCCCGTCTTTTATGGTGAGCACAGGAGCCAGGTCCAGCATGTTGCCGAAAATCAGCGAGGCCTTGTTAATTCTGCCGCCTTTTTCCAGATAGGTCAGGCTTTTCGGAATGACAAACACGCCATAGCTTTCAATGAATTCTTTTGTTTTTTCTTTAATTTCTAAAATATCCATGTCATCTTTCGCCATCTGGCTGGCGTTTATTGCCGCCTGGCCGTAGATATAGGCAAAGGACCTGCTGTCTAAAATTTCGATAACCGCGTTGGGGTTTTCCTCTAAAATCATATTTTTTGCCAGATGCATGTTGTTATAAAACCCACTGGCGTTGGACGAAAGGGAAATAACCAAAATCTGTTTCCCCGCTTCAATGTGTTTTTGAAACACGTCGTAAATGTCCCCTGTGGAGGGCTGGGACGTGTGGGGAATTTCCTTGCAGGTTTCCAGCAGTTCGTAAAACTCGTCAGAGAACACGTCTACTCCGGAGAGATAGTCCTTGCCGTCTGCTGTAATTTTAATGGGAATAACCTCAATGCCGAACCGCTCCTGTTCCTCTTTTAAAAGATCCGACCCGGCGTCCGTAATAATTTGAATGTCTGCCATATTTTTATGTTTCCTTTCAATCATATTTATTAAAACTAAGTTCTTTTGAAACGTTATGAACGTTTAAAACAAGGCCAATGGCCAAAAAGTTTGTCACCAAAGACGAGCCGCCGTAGCTTAAAAAGGGCAGCGGTATGCCGGTCACGGGCAAAAGCCCTAAACACATGCACACATTTTCCACCACATGAAACAGCAGCATAGCCCCCAGACCCACGCAGATGAGGCTGCCTGCGTCGTCCTTTGCGGTTTTGGAAATGCCAAACACCCGAAGCACCAGCAAAAACAGCAAAATTACCACAATGGCGCAGCCCAAAAAGCCAAATTCTTCGCCGATAACGCCGAAAATAAAGTCTGTTTCTTTCTCGGGCAGCAGGGAAAGCTGATTCTGAGGGCCGTTTAAATAGCCCCGTCCCAAAAGCTCGCCGGAGCCAATGGCAATTTTCGATTGCAAAACCTGATAACCCGCCCCGGTGGGATCTAATTCGGGGTTAAAAAACACCATAATCCGGTTTCTCTGATAGGGCGCCATTACCAGCCATGAAAGGGGCAGCAGCAGGCAAGCGGCGCCTAAGGCCGACAGGACATATTTCATGGAGATTCCCGCTACAAAAAACATGGCCGCAAACATGAACGTAAACACTAAGGCCGTGCCCGTGTCATTCTGCAAAATTACAAGGCCCGTGATACCGGCGTAGAATGCGGTGAGCTTTAACACTTCTTTTATGTCGTTGAGCTTTCCCGCTTCTTTTGCCGCAGACAGCTTGTAGGCAAACACCACGGCAAACGCAATTTTAATAAGTTCAGAAGGCTGAATTCCAATGCCGCCGAACCGAATCCAGCTGTTTGCGCCGGTTTCCTCCCGTCCGCTGCCAAAGATTAAAACAAAAATTAAAACAGCCAGGCTTGCAATGTAAATGTGGGTTGCATAGCTTTTATAAACGCGGTAGTCCACAAATGAAAGGGCCAGCATCAGCCCGACGCCCAAAACCGCTGCAAGGGCCTGCACAGCAATTTTGCGCACACTTTCTGCACTTTGGGTGGCACTGTAGATAAAAATAAGCCCAGCACCTGTGAGAAGAAGCGCAAGTGCAATTACCCCATAATCCAAATGGGAAAAATGTTTCTTTAGCAAATCCTTTCTCAAAACGCGGCCTCCCAATTAGCAATTTCTTCCTATTTATTATATCAGATTTTTCATCTTTGGTAAAGTCATTTTTCTTATTTTCCCAAATTTTTTCGAATTTATGAAAGCGTTTGCCTGCACCGCTGCGCCTTTTGCGGGGTATTAATCCGGGCGGGTTATTTGTTTATGGCATTCAGCTGGGTTTTCAGCCGCCTGATTTGACGTTTCAACGCTCTGCCCCTGGGCAAAAGCGCAAGTCCCGCTTTTTTTGCAATTTCTTCCGCAGCCTGAGAAATCGTTATTTCGTCCGTTTCAATTTTCGTTTCAAACACAGGGCTTAAAAACGCGGTAACACAGTCCTTTGCCCTGCGCCCCGCCCAGGAGTTTTTTCCCTCAAACCGCTTTCTCAGCCGCTTATAAATGGTTTGCTCACTTGCGATGAGCGTAAAGTGCTGCACCGGTGCGCCGTCCGCCCTGAGCGCGCCGAGAATTTCGTTTAAATAAGCTTTGTTCATCACCGTCATGGGAACGACAATCACGCCGTCATAGTCGCGGCACAGCTTTTTTAACATGGTAATATTCATGGCGCGCCACAGGGGATTGTCCTGAAAATCGTCGTGCCACAGTGCTTTCGGCGTTGTTTTGCGCAGGCAATATCCAACCTCCTCCGGGTCGTAAAAGAATGAGTGCTCCGTCCGCCTGCAAAGTTCCGCTGCTGTCTGAGTTTTTCCGCAGCCCCATGCGCCGTTAATCCAAATTAGCATAAGTTGTTCACCTCGCTGCCATTGTATCAAATGAAACGGAAAAAAACAAGCGGTTTTTTTGCTGGAGTTATTGACATATGCCCATATCTGTATTACAATCACAAATAAATAATATAAAACCTTGTTTGTTGGAGATGACAAAATGATTCTTTTAATTACAGGTGCCTCTCATACAGGGAAAACTTTGCTGGCACAGAAAATTCTTGAAAAATATAAATATCCTTATTTTTCTATCGACCATTTGAAAATGGGCTTAATACGAAGCGGCAACACAGATTTAACTCCCGAAGATGACAGAGAATTAGAAGCCTATATGTGGCCGATTATTCGAGAAATGATGAAAACTGCTATTGAAAACAAACAGAATCTTGTGGTAGAGGGTGGTTATATTCCCTTTGACTGGAAAAATGATTTTACTGGCGAATATGTGAAAGAAATTCAATATTACTGCCTCGTGATGAGCGAAAAATATATAAAAAATCACTTTTCGGATATTAAATATTACGCCAATGCAGTTGAGCAGCGCGTTGATGATTCGTGGTGTACAACGAATTCTATACTTGAAGAAAACGCTTATTATCGCGATATGTGCAAACAGCACAACTGTGATTACATTTTGATTGATGAAAGTTATTGTGTAGATATCGAATTGTAAATTAGAATATGAATGGAAAACAAATCGAAGTGAAGGGCGGCAACGCAGCGGTCTGCACAGCATTAAAACCTGAATGTGCAGGCGCCGCGCCCTGCTGCCGCCGATACCAAAAATAAGGAGAAACCAAAATGAATGTAGTAATTGTTGGCGGCGTTGCCGCAGGAACCAAAACAGCGGCTAAGCTGAAACGGGAAGACAGAAGCATTAATGTTACCCTCATAACAAAAGACCGTGATATTTCCTATGCCGGCTGCGGCCTGCCCTATTATGTGGGCGGTCTGATTGAAACCGAGGAAGAGCTGGTGGTAAACACTCCGCAAAAATTTGCCGCCCTTACCGGAGCGGATGTTATCACGGGCATGGAGGCCACCGGCCTCGACGCACAAGCAAAAGTGCTTACCGCAAAAAATTTAGACACAGGGGCCGAAGAGGAATTTTCCTACGACAAGCTGGTCATTGCCACAGGAGCGTCGGCGGCTGTTCCGCCAATCCCCGGCATTCACATTCCCGGCGTGTTTAAAATGCGCACCCCGGAAGACGCTGTAACTGCCCGTGACTATGCTCAAAAACACAATGTGAAGCAAGCGGTGGTAATTGGCGCGGGGTTCATTGGCCTTGAAGTTGCAGAAAATTTGCAGAAGCAGGGCCTTTCCGTCACGGTGCTGGAGTTTGCAGACCAGGTGATGCCCGGCGTGTTCGACTTTGAAATGGCAGACTTTATCTATCGTCATTTGGAGAAAAAGGGAATTCGCGTATATTTGAGCACCAAAGCGGAGGAGATTTTGGGCGGCGGTTCCGTTACCGGCGTGAAATCCTCAGCCGGAGAATTTTCCTGCGGAATTGTGATTGCCGCTGCCGGCGTGCGTCCCAACACCGCGTTTTTAAACGGCACGGGAATGGAAATGGTGAAAGGAACCATTGTGGTGAACGGGCAAATGGAAACGAATTTGCCGGACGTTTATGCCGCCGGCGACTGCGCAATGGTGAAAAACAGGCTGACCGGCGCGCCTCAGTGGTCGCCTATGGGTTCTTCGGCAAACCTGGAGGGCCGCACCCTGGCCCAGATTTTAAGCGGAAAAGACCATGGAGAGCCAAAAGCCTATCCCGGCGTTTTAGGAACCTCGGTGGTGAAACTGCCGGACTTAAACTGCGGCAGAACGGGGCTCACGGAGGCCCAGGCACGCGAGCTGGGGTATAACGCTGTCTGCGCCGTTGCCGTAACCGATGACAAGGCGCACTACTATCCCGATGCGGCGTTTTTTGCCACCAAACTCATTGCGGAACAGGAAACCCACAAGCTGTTGGGCGTGCAGGTGTTGGGCCCCGGCGCTGTGGACAAAATACGCGCCGCCAGATTCCAGAATTTCCTTTTCATCCCCGGCGGTCTGGGTCGCGGCGCAGTCAACGCCGCGCATCCGCTCGTTGCAGAGCTTTCGCCATGTTTCCGCCGTGGCTTCCGTCACCGGAAAAATGTTTTCCAGCAGCTTCGTATCCACCCACGCTTTTCCCCGCATTTCGTAAACGGCGGCGTGCAGCGGATACTGCGACAATTCCTCGTGGCCCTGAGCATATATCTTCTCCGCTCCCGCCATGCGGCAGAAGGAAACGCACTCCTGCAAAAAGGGCGCGAACCGCCCCGGCTGTACGTCCTGAAAGCGGATATAGGCTTCCTGCCGATAGGGAATTTCCTTTAAGATCAGGCTGGCCACGCCGTCGTCTGTGGCAAAACATGGAAAGTCCTTCATTTCTCCGCCTCCCTTTTTTTGCCCCATTATACCACCGAAGCAGTCTATGAGCAAGCGGGAAGCATTTCCAGAATCAGGAAATTCTATTGTGCAATCTGCATATAGAAATACGCTTTCACTGTATTAAAAAAACAGTATACCTTCCAATCTTTTTGCAAAAATTGTAACATATTGGAATAAGCCCTTGATTTCTGGACAAAAAACTGTATAATACCAGTTGTATGGAATTCAACAGTAAAGGAGGTTCGTTCCATGAAGAAGGTCATCTGCAAGAAAACATACGACACTGAGACCGCAACGCTGATCAAGGCTTATTCCTTCAGCCAGCTGGGCGATCCCGCCGGTTACGAGGAAGACCTGTACCAGACGCCCGAGGGCCTGTACTTCCTGCACGTAGGCGGCGGAGAGACTTCCATCTACCCTGCCGAGGATATTGTCCGCATGGCAAAGACCAAGGTAAAAGACTGGATGGAGAAGCATTAACGTGATACATACCGATGGGGAGCCTGTGAAAGCAGGCTCCTTTTTTCTTGACAAAGATGATATGATGGAAGCAGATATAAGCGTTGAAGGATGAACGTTAATGCAAAAAAAATGTTTACTTCCGGTTCTGCTGGCACTGCTGATGCTGCTCAGCGGCTGCCGATCTCAGGCACAGCCGGCACAAATTGCCGCTACGACCCTGCCCGTGTATGAATTTACCTCCCGGATCTGCGAGGGTACGCCCCTCACCGTCACCCGACTGGTGACGGAAAGCGTCTCCTGCCTGCACGACTACTCCCTGAACGTCCGTCAGGTAAAGGCGGCGGAGGCCGCCCAGGTCGTTGTGATCTCCGGCGCGGGGCTGGAGGATTTTCTGGACGGTATTCTGGATGATTCGGATATCATCGATTCTTCCGAGGGCATCGCCCTTCTGCATATGGAAGAAGAACACGACCACGGTCATGAAGATCACCACCATGAGGACGACCCCCACATCTGGCTCTCCCCGGAAAACGCTAAGATAATGGCCGGAAACATCTGCACGGGACTCTCCCAGAGATATCCCGAATATGCGGACACATTTTCCGCCAATCTGGACAGCCTGCTGGAAGATTTGGACGCACTGCAAAGCTATGGAGAATCCAGCCTGTCCGGCCTTAAATGTCGGGAACTGGTAACGTTTCATGACGGCTTTTCCTACTTTGCTCAGGCTTTCGATCTGACCATTCTGGAAGCGCTGGAGGAAGAATCCGGCAGTGAAGCCTCCGCTCAGGAGCTGAAACACCTGATCGGCGTTGTCCGTGAAAATGATCTGCCCGCGATTTTTACCGAGCGCAACGGCAGCACCTCCGCCGCCGGGGTCATTTCCCGGGAAACCGGCGTGACTGTTTATTCGCTGGACATGGCCATGGCTGGTGACAGCTACTTTGACGCCATGTACCGCAACATTGACACCATCAAGGAGGCATTGGGATGAATCTATCACATCACGGCGGTTCCTGCGGCCATTCCTGCTGCCTTCGGGTAGAGAATATGTCCGTGAAAATCGGAACCGACTGCATTCTGAAGGACGTGAATCTTCACGTCCACTGCGGCGAAATGGCCGCCATCATCGGCCCCAACGGCGCGGGCAAATCCACCTTCCTGAAAGCCATTCTGGGACAACGGGAGTACGAGGGCGTCATCGCCTTTTCCGAGCCGGGACAGCGAAGCAAAAAGCCCCGCATCGGCTACGTTCCCCAAAGTCCCGCTTTTGACCCCAGCGACCCGGTCAGCGTGTCCGACCTGTTCGCCTGCTGCATGAGCCACCGCCCCGCTTTTCTCGGCCTCGGCAAGGCCATGAAGGACACGGTGGCAGAGTGCCTTTCCCGGGTACACGGAGAGGAACTGGTCAACAAGCGGGTAGGAACCCTCTCCGGCGGCGAATTGCAGCGGGTGCTGCTGGCGCTGGCGCTGGAACCCATTCCCAACATTCTCATTCTGGACGAGCCGCTTTCCGGCGTGGACGTGGAGGGCATGGAGACGTTGATGGACATGCTGGACGAGATCCGCAAAAACTACGACCTGTCCATCCTGATGACCACCCACGATTTTTCCCTGCTGCCCCGGTACGCCGATCAGGTGGTGCTCATCGACCACGGCGTTCTGATTCAGGGCGACCCGCAAACCGTGCTGGATTCCGAGGAATTCCACCGCACCTTCCACATGAGAGGAGGCCGCGCATGAGTATCTGGTACGCGATTTGGGACGCACTTCCCTTTGAAATGCTCCACTGGGACTTTATGAAAAACGCCCTGCTGGCGCTGCTGCTCATGGCGCCGCTGTTCGGCATTCTCTCCACCATGATCGTCACCGGGCGCATGAGCTTTTTCTCCGACGCTCTGGGACACTCCGCCTTTACGGGCATCGCCATCGGCATTATCTGCGGCGTGGCCGCCCCCATCTGGGCGGCGGTTGGCTTCAGCGTGGTGTTTGCCCTGCTGTTTTCCTTTGTCAGAAGCCGCTCCAATCAGGCGGCGGATACCCTGATTGGCGTGTTTTCCAGCTCCGCCGTTGCGCTGGGCATTTTCGTTGCCACCGTGGGCGGCGGCAGCTTTACCCGGTACAATAAATATCTCATCGGCGACATTCTCTCCGTCACGCCGGGGGAGATCGGAATGCTGGCGCTGGTGCTGCTGGCCGTGATCGTTTTCTGGATTTTCTACAGCAATCGTCTGACCCTCACCGCCATTCACCCCCAGCTGGCGTCTTCCCGGGGCATTCCCGTGGGACTTTCCCAGACGCTGTTCACCGCTGCCATCGCCGTTGTGGTGACGCTGTCCATTTCCAGCGTTGGTCTGCTGATTCTCAATTCCCTGCTGGTGCTGCCCGGCGCTTCCGCGCGGAACGTCGCCCGGAATCTGAAACAGTACCACGGTTTTTCCGTGCTGTTCGCGTTTCTTGCCGGGGTCGTCGGGCTGACGGTTTCCTACTATTCCGGCTGCTCCGCAGGCGCGGCCATCAGTCTGGGGCTTGCCGCGGTTTTCGCGGTCACTTTCTGCTTGAGAAAGGTCAGAGCGTAATGGATACGGTCAATATTCAGGTCATTGCCCGGATGCACAGCGACTTTGCCACCAAATTCGGCATCCCCCGGCAGAGCGGGCTGGTGGAAGCCCTCCGCTCCACCATCGTCTTCGAGCCGGAATTCCGCAATTCCGACGCTCTGCGGGGCATTGAGGACTTTTCCCATCTGTGGCTCATCTGGCAGTTTTCCGAGGCTGTCCGCCAAGGCTGGTCTCCCACCGTGCGCCCGCCCCGGCTGGGCGGAAACACCCGGATGGGCGTCTTCGCCACCCGTTCCCCTTTTCGCCCCAACAATCTGGGGCTGTCCAGCGTCCGCCTTCTGGGCGTGGAGCAGACCCGGGAATTCGGCACGGTTCTGCACGTGGGCGGTGCAGACCTGATGGACGGCACCCCGATTTTCGACATCAAGCCCTACATTCCCTACGGCGACTGCCACCCGGACGCCACCGGCGGCTTCACGGATACCGCCGGGGATTTCCTGCTGAACGTCAGCTTCCCGCCCGCGCTTTTGTCCCTGCTCCCGGAGGACAAGCGGGACGCCGCCATCGGCGTTCTGTCCCACGACCCCCGGCCATCCTACCAGCGAAGCCCGGAGCGCGTCTACGGACTGTCTTTCGCCGGGTACGATATCCGCTTCACCGTGGAGGAAAACATTCTGACCGTGAAGGAAGTCCTGAAAAAATAACAGCATCCCGGCGCTTTTCGCGCCGGGATCATTTGTTATCCGTTATGCCCCATGGTCTCCATCTCCGCCTGATGATTTTCGATCAGTCCGGAAAGCGTCTGCGCGTCCCGGAAATAATCGTACACATTATGCACCCGGCGGCGAATCTGTTCGTCAAAGTACAGACTGACTTTGCCCTTCATAACGCCCACAAAATCGTCCAGATACGCATCCAGATCGGTGTAGAACAGGTCGGTCATGTCGTAGATCACGTACCGGTCGTCCTCGTACACCTTGTCCTGCTCCATCCGGGAAAACGGGATGATGTTTCCATAGATGAACGCATACGGGTTCTCCGCCGTCAGCGCGGCACGTTCGTACACGAACAGGTAAACCACCGGGATGCACTGCCCGCCGTCCGTCTGCTCCTGATACTCCGGGAGCGCCGCCATGATTTGCAGGGACTGGTCGCTGCCCGTTCCGGAAAACGCCGCGCCCACCATCCGGTTGAATGCGTCAAGGGAATGGTATTGCTGAATCACCACCTGATATTGGATTTCTGCGGGCAGCGTCTCGTCGAACACCTGTTCCCGGGGCGTCTGGACGAAAACATGGGGATCGACCGGGTGAACGAGCGTCCCATTCGTTTGCGCCAGAAGCTCCTGCACCTTCTGCTGATACTCGAAATGCGCCTGTGTCATTGTCGGCGGTTCGTCCAGATAGGTGTCCTCAAAGTAGGATTTCAGATCGTCGGTAATGCCGTCCAGATTCTGCGCCGGTGCCGGTTCGGGCGGCGTCTCCGGCGCTGTTGGCATTGTTTCCTCCGCAGGCTCAGAAAAGTGGAAGAAACACATCCAGTCGTGGCCGAACAGGAAATCATGATTTGTCAGAACCAGATAGTAGCCGGTCTCATCCCGCGTTCCCCACGTGCCGTTTTCCAGTGCCTTGATGTCGTAGGCTTCCGACAAATCCACCAGCATGGTGCCGCCGGAATGCGCCGGGAAGCGGGTATTCTCGACGCGCACCGTTCCTCCGGGCAAAGGCTCCACTTCCCCGTTCCGCCAGCCCATGAGCTTCACCTGCTTCTGGAATTCCAGCGACTTATCAGACCGGTTCACCACCTCTATGGAAACGATCCCGTCCCCAAGATAGGTTCCTTTCAGGGACAGATCGTCCCCGTTAAGCCCCGAAAACAGCGTCCGGGCGCAGGACGCCAGCAGAAGCGCGCAGAGCGCCGCCGCCAACAGCAGATATGTTGTTTTCTTCGGAGACGCCGGACGTCCCTCATTCAGATTAACACCGGTTTTTTCTTCAAATGTCTGCCGGATATTATGTAAATTTTTCTTGGTAAATCGACTCATTCCGCACCTCCCCAGGCTTGCGACAGCTTTTCCCTGAGCAGACGCTTGCTGCGGTACAGGGAGTTGTCCACCTGCTTCACCGTCATTCCCAATGCCAACGCGATCTGCCGCGGCTTCTGGTCGTAATAATACCGCCGCACCAGAATTTCCCGCCCCGGCTCGTCCAGAGAATTCACCGTTTCCAGCAGCTCCCGCCGGGTCTCCTTGCGCATGGCTTCCTCCTGTAGACCAAGGGTCTGCGCCAGAACGGCCTCTTCCAGCGGAAGCACGCCCCGGCGGGTGATCTCCCGAAAGCGGTCAATGGCGCGGCTTCTCACCACGATGCACAGCCAGCTTTTCAGGCTTCCCTTCTCGGGGTCAAATTTTTCCGGGTGCTCCCAAAGGTAGATGAACGTGTCCGCGACACATTCTTCCACATCCTGAGCGCACCCGACCTTCTCCAGCACCGCCCCGGCGATCGGCCAGAGCAGACGGGAGTATTTATCGATGACCGCGCTCACCGCCTGCTCGTCCCGGCGGGCGATTGCTTCGATCACGGCTTTATCCTTCACGGGCGTCACCTCACTTTTTTCTTGACCGGTCATACCCATAATACGGCGAATTTTTCAAAAACGCTTTTTTGCGCGGGAACGAAAAAACGCTGTCACCTTACTTCGGATGACAGCGCCTCTTCTTATAGAATCGTATACAGCCAGTAAATAAACCCATACACCACGCTTGCGGCCAAGCCGTACACGATCACCGGCCCCGCGATGGTGAACATTTTTGCGCCCACGCCCAGAACGAAGCCTTCGGTCTTGAACTCCACGGCCGGGGCGGCGATGGCGTTGGCAAATCCCGTGATTGGCACCAGCGTACCGGCTCCCGCATGCTTGGCGATGTCGTCGTACACGCTCAGACCCGTCAGCAGCGCGGACAGCGCCACCAGCGTCA
>ERZ773108.2689-NODE-2689-length-14791-cov-23.719259_pt1 | contig 14791 bp, 11 predicted proteins | sample MGYA00580570_ERZ773108 | MGnify/ENA primary metagenome ERZ773108 (study PRJEB29015, sample SAMEA2737840) | human gut metagenome | biome: human gut; feature: human-associated habitat; material: faeces | place: China | collected 2012 ...
ACGCATATAAGATCTACTGCGAAAGCTTCCTCGGTGAAGAACATCGCAAGCAGATTGAGAAAGAAGCGGTTGAGATTGTTAGCGAAGTTCTGAAAAACGCGTAAACACATTTAATAAAAAAAGGGCGGTCGCAAGATCGCCCTTTTTTACGTATGACAAACACAGAATTGCCTGATGCGCTACGCTTATCAGGCCTACGAGGATGGTGCAATATATTGAATTTAAGCGATTTTGTAGGCCGGATAAGGCGTTCACGCCGCATCCGGCAAAAACAACGAACACTTTGTCAACAAACTGAGTAGCTCAAGGAAATCCCAATGAAGACCAACAGGAGTCTGGTCGTCATAGTGTCACTAATTACCGCCACATTACTGCTGACTGCATGCGCCCAACCTGAACAATCATCATTAGCTGGCGACTGGTTACTGACCCCTAAAGATAAAACCAGAGGATTAACGGGTAGCATTGCGGTAAATATTGCACCTTTCCGGTGTAAGACAAATTGCCGTGGTGATAACTTACCTGATAATACCCGCCGCTGGCAGTTGTCAGGCGGGAACGAAAAAGAACTTACTTATCTTCATAATATGTCAGCACAAGAAAAGGTCGGTTTAAATCCCGGTTGGCAATGCTACACCTCATTTTTTATGCGGGTTTGCCAGGGCAAGCCCGGCACTCGACCGATAGTCAATGAGGATTATGTCAGCGAAAGCGGATTTTTTGGCTCGATGATGCATGTCGGGATTATTGAGTTACGACGCTGCCAGTCAGAAAATTGCCAGCAAGAATTGAAAGCGATAAATACACATTAAAATAGTGAGTCCGGGAATGAAACCCGGACCTGAACATGTCTTATTGCGTGAATGTTTCTTTCATTTGATACTGCATTTCCCAGAGTTCAGTAAGCGAAATAACTTTTCTTGTTCTTGCTTCTTCACTTTGTACCCATAAGAAAGGGTAGAACGTGAAGGCTTCCGTTGCCGATAATTTTATTACGTCTTCTCGCCATTGCTGCCATCGTACATTTTCATAGAAGGTATCTAAATCACCGGATAATGCCCACTGAAGAAACTCAGAATATCCAACTTCCAGACTTTCCCAATTCAGCGTATCTGGCGCAAAATAATAAACGCAGCCAGTATCTTCCCCAAGATCGCCACCATTAAGAGCAAAAATTCCCCCTGCGACATCGTCAGCGATGGGTAAAGCCCGCACGCCTGCGAATTCAGGGCGTTGTGTCCAACTTACTGGATCTCGTGGCAACCGGGGGTGACCAGATCCTGCTATGCGTAACCAACCATTATCAATCAGCAGACCTCCGGAGCCATAGACAAGCGCACCCATCGGTGATTTTGTTGTCACCTGTAATTGATAAAGTGCGGTTTCGGCTAAATCTTTATTAACCGGTAAGAGTTCGGTATGGTTTGTGGCGTCTTTTAACCAGTTCTGGATTATTGGCCAGGCTGAATCTTCAGTATTTACTAACTGATTCATTTCACGCATCGCTACTTGCTCCTTGTGTGCTACGGTGTCATTTATGATGAGGAATTGTATGGAACATTTTTTAAATATTAAGTTCCTTATATTTGAATAAAAAATGACTTTATCCATACATTGCCACTTTTTTCAAAGCATAAACCGATACCCAATACCGGTTTCAGTAATAAAATGGCGAGGCCGGGCCGGATCCTGTTCCAGTTTTTGTCGCAGATGCCCCATATAATTACGCAAATAGTTGCTGTGTTCGATCGCGTTTAGACCCTACATCTGCCGGATGCGGCATAAATAACGAACTATTTGCCAACAAACAGAAAGGGCGATCATTCAATCGCCCTTTTTTACTTTGTTTTATTAACCGTGTTTATTTTTCAGTTCAAAGCGTGGTGATACCAGACCATACAGTGTCCAACCAAGGAAGGTCACGATGGAACCGTACAGCATGGCTTCTTCCCCGGATGAGTACAGCGCATAAAAGCTATACATCGCGCCAACAAAAGCAACAAAGTTTGCAACTTTCGCTTTTGAGGGAGGCACATTAGCGACCTTCTGAATAATGACTAATGCCGCCATTGACAGAATATACGGAATGATATTGGTCACCACGGCCAGGTTAACCAGCACGTTGAACTGACTGTTTAGCGACGGGCTAATGGTCATCAGTGCCAATCCACTCTGAATAATCACAATGGTCAACATTCCCTGCACCGGTGCATCCACTTTGGTTACACGGGAGAAAATTTTAGGGAAGTAGCCTTCATCAGATGAAGATTTAAACACCTGGGCAATGGTGAACTGCCAGCCAAGTAGCGAACCGCAGCAGGACATCACCATCAGCGCCATAATGACTTTACCCACTTCCGGCGTGAACATCTGCGCGAAGGCCAGACCAAATGGTGCCGTTGAATTTGCCAGCTCCATATTTGGCACAATCCCGGCAATCACGTTGGTGGAGACGATATAAATCACCGCCGCACCTAACGTACCGCCGAGTACCGCGATTGGCACATTACGTTCCGGGTTTTCCACTACATCAGTATTTGCACACGCAGACTCCAGACCAAGAAAAGCCCACAGCGTCATAGCGATGGAAGAACCTACCGCACTGAAGAACGGTGCATGATGCGGATTCCAGGAATCAACGTACAGCGTCGGGCTAAACCAGAACCAGCCAATAATGCACAGACCGACGACCGGAATAATGACCCCCCACACGGTAATGCTACTGATTTGCCCGGTAATGCGCGCACCACCAAAGTTAGCCACGGTACAAATCCACAGCACCCCGATGGTCGCAAGACCAATCTGCACTGGCGACAAACTCGCGCCGAGCAGTTCGGTGCCGTAACCAACCGCCGAAATAGCAATCGCGACGTTAGCAATCAGCAGTGAGACGCCGTAGGTATAGTTCGCCATAAAGTTACCGGATTTACCGAAAGCATACTCGGCATAACCGCCCATACCGCCTGATTTACGGCTGAACATACCGCATTTTGCGAATGCCCATGCCAGTGCCATTGAGCCTACGGCTGTCACCAGCCAGGAGATAATTGAGATTGTCCCGACTTCGGCAAGCTTTGTCGGCAGCATGATGATACCGGAGCCCATCATGTTGACCATCGTCAGTATGGTTAACTGAACGACGCCCATTTTGTTCGATTTAGCCTGACTCATAATTTTTCCCCTTTCAACAGGGTGCTTTGCGCATCACGAGGCTTGATGACATAGCACCAAACTTGCTTACGACCATCATGTTCTTCGATATAGACACCCTGCAGCTCCGGTGCAAAACCTGGCAGCAGGTTGATCCCTTCTTCCAGAGCGCTGAAGTAACGCAGAACAGCACCACCCCAGATTTCACCCGGAACAACACACAGCACACCCGGAGGATAAGGAAGCGCACCTTCGGCAGCGATACGGCCTTCTGCATCCGGCAGACGAACCAGTTCCACTTCACCGCGTAAATAGGCGTAGTTGGCTTCTTGCGGATTCATGCTGACGCGTGGGAAGTGCTCCTTACGGAACATCTCTTTTTGCAGTTGTTTCACGTTGTGGCGGGCATACAAATCATGCATTTCCTGACACAACTGACGCAGGGTATAACCGGCGTAGCGCTCTTCATGCTGTTTGTAGATGGAAGGTAGCACTTCTGCTAATGGCGCGTCGGACTCAAGCAGTTTTTCGAAGCGTACCAGCAGGGCAACAAGTTGCTGAAGTTTGGCCATATCTTCTGCCGGAGTCAGCAGGAAGAGGATGGAGTTAAGATCGCATTTTTCCGGCACTACGCCATTTTCGCGTAGGAAGTTAGCAAGAATCGTCGCGGGTACACCGAACGCTTCATATTCGCCGTTACGTGCATCAATACCTGGGGTTGTCAGCAACAGTTTGCATGGATCGACAAAGTATTGATTCTCTGCATAGCCTTCAAAAGAATGCCAGTGTTCCCCTGGTACAAACTGGAAGAAGCGCAGATCAACCGCAATTTGCGCTGTTTCATACGACTGCCAGGGTTTACCATCCACCAGTTCAGGTACGAACGGACGAATATGCTGACAGTTATCGAGGATCAGTTTGCGGGCATTAATGCCATTTACCACACAATCCATCCACATATTACGACCGCTGACACCTTCATGCATTTTGGCGTTGATATCCAGTGCGGCAAACAGCGGATAGAACGGGCTGGTGGAGGCGTGCATCATAAAGGCGTTGTTCATGCGTTTGTGCGGTACATAACGCTGTTGCCCTTTGATGTGGCTGTCTTTTTTATGAATTTGTGAAGTCTGAGAAAAACCAGCCTGTTGTTTATGCACAGATTGCGTAACCAGAATACCCGGATCGTTCTCATTAAGATCCAGCAACAGCGGCGAACAGTCCGCCATCATCGGAATAAACTGTTCATAGCCGACCCATGCTGAGTCAAACAGGATGTAGTCACACAGATGACCAATTTTATCCACCACCTGGCGGGCGTTATAAATCGTACCGTCGTAGGTGCCTAACTGAATCACAGCGAGGCGGAAAGGACGAGCCTCTTTTGCCCGCTGCGGTGCGACTTCCGCGATCAGCTCACGCAGGTAACTTTCTTCAAAACAGTGCGCATCAATGCCACCGATAAAGCCATACGGGTTACGTGCCGTTTCCAGATAAACCGGTGTTGCACCAGCCTGTAGCAACGCTCCGTGGTGGTTAGATTTGTGGTTATTGCGGTCAAACAGCACCAGATCACCCGGTGTTAGCAGGGCGTTTAAAACCACTTTGTTAGAAGATGAAGTGCCATTTAAAACGAAGTAGGTTTTATCGGCATTAAACACTTTTGCCGCATGTTGCTGTGCAATGCATGGCGCGCCTTCGTGAATCAGCAGATCGCCCATCGCTACGTCGGCGTTGCACAAGTCGGCACGGAACAGCGCCTCACCAAAGTATTCCACAAACTGATTCCCCGCCGGATGGCGACGGAAAAATTCGCCGCCCTGATGACCAGGGCAATCAAACGCGCTGTTACCTTGATTGACATAATCGACCAGTGCGCGGAAGAAAGGTGGGCGCAGTTGAGTTTCATAATGGCTGGCAGCGGTTTCTAACTGGCGACCATAAAATTCTTTACGTGCTTCGCTAGGTTCGAAGACACCAGAAATACGTGAAAGATATTCTGCTGGTATACGTTCTTCATTTTCCGTTGCAATAAAAACAGGAATGCCATAGCCAGTAGCGTCTATTTCATCGAGTTTTCCACGTTCCACATCATTGACCGATAAAATAATGGCGGCAACGTCAATATAATTACTTTCGTCAATATTCACGCATGTACGATGAGTGGAAAAACAATCCGGGCAAGAACGACTAACGGCAATTTTTAATTCTGACATTTTGTTCATCTCTTTATTTCAGGTAATAGCAGGTCCTCAATTTCTCAAAGGAGAAATCGATCACGCCGGAAAAAAAGCAAAGCTCCACCGCTGATAAATAAATCAGTAGTTTGCTTTTTGCAGATGCAATAACCCAGACCAGCCCGGTAACTGGCTATACTCGTCATCCTTCAAGTTGCATATGCTGCGACTCGAATTATTTAGAGTTTAAAAGGGTTAGCAGTATATGAGCACCGAGGAATACAGGTATTAACCTGTAATGCTTAAAGTCAGGGAGACCTGTACGCTGGGGTGCCCTTTAGTCAGAAGACTAGCGGGCATTAAAGAAATGAAAGTCAAAACTATTACGATGGGCAAACTTCATGATATGGGTTGTCCGCCTTATATGAGGCATTAAGCGGTTATTATTTTCCATTTACCTTTACCTCTTGCTGTGTCAGTTGAAGGTAGAGTTATTCTATCCATGAAATGGCTATAATCTGTGAAGAAGATCAACAAAAAACGATCATACCCCAGATAATAAATCATTAATTATGAATAGCGCCATATTAGACGCTGTTTTGTTATTTAAATGTTGTAATTTTGTGTTTTATATTTGCGTTAAGAAATTAAACCTGCCAAATAATAATATTTGGTGCAGGTTTAATAATAAATTAATCACTATTTAAGCGAATTTATTGAATAACAATTCAAAGCATAAACCGATAGCCAATACCGGTTTCAGTAATGAAATGGCGTGGGCGGGCGGGATCCTGTTCCAGTTTTTGTCGCAGATGTCCCATATAAATACGCAAATAGTGACTGTGTTCGACCGCGTTTGGCCCCCACACCTGGTTAAGGAGCTGGCGCTGGGTGAGTACTTTTCCGGCATTGTTGAGCAGCACCGCCAGCAGGCGGAACTCAATTGGTGTGAGATGCACCTCTTCCTCACCCCGGTGAATCACGCGGGCGGCTAAATCGACGGTAACATCGGAAAATTTCACCAGCGGATCGGGTGCGGTGGTGGCAGAGTGGCGGCGTAATGCGACGCGCAGACGGGCCTGCAATTCGCCAATGCCAAACGGCTTACTCAGATAATCATCCGCTCCGGCATCCAGCGCGGCGATTTTGTCGCTCTCTTCGCTGCGTGCGGAAAGCACAATCACCGGCACCGCACTCCACTGGCGCAGGTCGCGGATAAACTCAATCCCATCACCATCGGGCAGGCCGAGATCGAGAATAATCAAATCTGGCTTACGGGTAGCCGCTTCCAGCAAGCCGCGTTGCAGCGTTTCGGCCTCATAGACGCGCATCCCGTCGCCCTCCAGCGCCGTGCGCAGAAAGCGACGAATAGCCTGTTCATCTTCAACAATCAGAACGTTTGTCACATATCCTCATGAAATTCTTCAAGTTCAGGGGCAGTTTGCTGGGGAAGTGTAACACGAAAACAGGCACCACCTTCCGGTCGGTTGAACGCGGTAATAGTGCCCCCGTGTACATCCACTATCGCCCGACAAATTGCCAGTCCAAGCCCTACCCCCGGTACTGCCGACTCTTTATTCCCGCGAGCAAACTTATCAAATATCGTCTGCTCCTGGCCTGGCGGAAGACCGGGGCCGTTATCCCAGACATCCAGTTGTAGATTTTCGCCCTCAACGTGGGCATCGATACCAATTTCGGCCTGCGCACCCGCATATTTCACCGCGTTCTCCAGCAGATTAATCAGCACCCGTTCAAAGAGTGGCCCGTCAACGTGGATTAAGGTCAGCGGTTCTGGCAGAGAAAGATTGATGGGCGACGATAAACCCGGTTCCAGCATTTGCAGCGCGCTGCCGACTACTTCTTCCAGCGTTAACCACTCTTTCTTCAAATTAAAGCCGCCGGACTGAATTCGCGCCATATCCAGTAGATTATTCACCAGTCGGGTAGTGTTCAGCACGTGCTGACGGATCTCGCTGGCCTGGCGGGCGTGGGGCGATCCTTCGCTTGCCAGATCGAGCGTTAAGATTTCTGCCTGACCAAACAGCACCGTAAGCGGCGTGCGTAAATCATGCGAAAGCGCCGCCAGCAGGGCGTTGCGGATCTGTTCACGTTCGCTTGCCATCCGCGCCTGTTCTTCGCTGGCGGTCAGTGTCAGCCGCTCAAGGGCATTGGCGACTAACAGCGTAAATGTCTCCAGCAGGCGCTGCTGCTCCGGGATCATCAACTGGCGCAGATTCCCCGGTTCCACCACCACCAGTCCGTAGGTTTTCTCGCCGCTTTTTAGCGGCAAAATCTGGTACGGCACGCCGGGTAACGTGTCGGTGCCCGCACCCGCAGGCAGGCCTTTATCAAAACTCCACTGCGCGATGGCATCGTCCCATGGCGTCATTCCTTGCGGATGTGTTAACGGCTGCAATTTACCGTTGTCATCGGGCAACAACACCTGACTGCGGGCATGAAACGTGGAGGCAATAAATTGTTCGCTGGTGGCGGCGATGTCCTGCGGACTGCGGCCCACCGCCAGAGCTTTCGACATTTCATATAAGTGCCGTGTGCGTTGCTCGCGGTAGCGGGCTACCCGCGCCTGATAACGCACGCCAGCAGTAAGGTTCCCGATCACCAGCCCGACGGTTAACATCACCGCGAAGGTCAGCAGATATTGCACATCAGAGACGGCGAGCGTGCCGCGTGGGGCGATAAAAAAGAGATCGAAACTCACCACATTAATGACGGTAGCAACCACCGAAGGCCAGCGTCCATAAAATAGCGCCACTACCACCACGCCAAGCAGATACAGCATCACCAGGTTGGCGGCATCAAACGCCATCAGCCACTGCATGGCAATTAAGGTGATAACGGCGCATAACGCGGCGGCAACCACGCATCCCTGAATCTGTACCCGCCACTTGTCTTTAAAAGAGCGGCTATCCGGCGCGTTGTTAATCGTGCGGGCGGGTGGTTCATCAAGCGCGACCAGCACCTGATCGAGATCGGGGGCGATGCGCGCCAGTCGGTCAGCAAACGTTTCCCGACGCCACCAGCGGCGCGAGGCTGGGCGACCGAGAATAATCTTGCCGAGATTATGTTCACGGGCATAACGCACTACCGCTTTCTCTTCCGCTGGATCAGAAAGTGTTGCCGTCTCCGCGCCCAGCTCCTGCGCCAGACGTAAGGCGCTGAGAATTGCCCGACGTTTTTTCTCCGGTAAGCGATGCAGGGCAGGGGTTTCAACATACACCGCGTGCCAGACGCTCCCCAGCCGTGACGCCAGCCGCGCCGCCGCGCGGACCAGTTTTTCGCTGCCGGTGTTATGGCCGATGCATAAAAGGATCGCGTCGCGCGTGTGCCAGACTTTCTCTTCGCCAGGATGCCCCCGCCAGGCGCGCATTTGCTCATCAACGCGATCGGCAGTACGGCGCAGTGCCAGTTCGCGCAGGGCGATCAGATTGCCTTTGCGGAAAAAATGTTCAATGGCGCGCTCCGCCTGCCCGGCAATATAGACTTTGCCTTCTTTCAGCCGCTGGCGCAGATCGTCCGGGGGCAAGTCCACCAGCACCACGTCGTCGGCGGCATCGAAAAAAGGATCGGGCACGGTTTCCCGTACCTGAATTCCGGTGACGCCGCTGACCACATCATTCAGACTTTCCAGATGCTGAACGTTGACGGTTGTGAAAACATCAATGCCAGCTTCCAGCAGTTCTTCGATATCCTGCCAGCGTTTAGGATGACGAGAACCTGGCGCATTACTGTGCGCCAGTTCGTCCATTAAGATCAGCGCCGGACGGCGGGCGAGGGCGGCATCGAGATCAAACTCGCTGATATGCCGCCCACGGTACGCCTGGCGTTTGGGCGGCAGAACAGCCAGCCCTTCAAGCATGGCGGCGGTATCTTTCCGCCCATGGGTTTCTACCACGCCAACCACAATATCCAGCCCTTGCGCCCGCAGTCGCTGGGCTTCTGCCAGCATCGCCCAGGTCTTCCCGACGCCTGCACAGGCACCGAAGAAAACTTTCAGCTTCCCCCGATGCGGCGCGGCAGTTTGTTCCAGCAGACGATCGGGGTCGGGACGTAAGGGTTCGTTATTCATCAAGTTTATCCAGCGCCAGATTGAGTTCAACAATGTTGACGACCGGCTGGCCGATATATTTCACCAGCGGTTGTTGGCTGTATTTTGCGATCAGTTGCGTGAGCTGTTCAACGCTGAGATTACGCGCTTTCGCCACGCGTGGGATTTGCCAGACCGCCGCTTGCGGGGTGATATTATTGTCCAGCCCGCTTGCCGATGCCGTCACCAGTTCAACCGGAACGTTCGTACTGGCATCCGGGTTAGCGGCCCGTAATGCAGCAACGCGTGCGGCTATTTGTTTATCCAGCTCAGGGTTACTGACCGCCAGATTGCTCCCGCCAGAAGCCTGTGGATTATAGGGCATTTCTGCCGTTGCCGACGGGCGACCCTGAAAATAGCCGTTGCCGGTAAAATTCTGCCCGATTAATGCCGAACCCCGCACCGTATCACCTTCACGAATCAACGAACCGTTGGCCTGCCAGGGAAACCACCATTGCCCCAGCACGGTGGTCAGCAGCGGGTAAACGCCGCCAGTAATCAATAACAGAAAGATAAATGTCGATAATGCCGGACGTAAGCCACGCATGGTAAACCTCACACCAGACCGCAAACGGTCAGCAGTAAATCAATGACTTTGATACCAATAAACGGCACCAGCAGCCCACCCAGACCGTAAATCCATAAGTTACGGCGCAACATGGCAGAAGCGGTAAGCGGTTTATAACTCACGCCTTTTAACGCCAGAGGAATCAAAAAGACGATAATCAAGGCGTTGAAAATGACCGCACTGAGAATGGCGGAGTCGGGCGAATGAAGGCGCATGATGTTCAGCGCATTTAACTGCGGATACGTTGCCGCGAACGCCGCCGGAATAATGGCGAAGTATTTCGCCACATCGTTGGCAATGCTGAAGGTGGTCAGCGAGCCACGGGTCATCAGCATCTGTTTGCCAATGTGCACCACCTCGATCAACTTGGTCGGGTTAGAGTCGAGATCCACCATATTGCCCGCTTCTTTCGCCGCCTGAGTACCGGCGTTCATCGCTACCGCGACATCTGCCTGCGCCAGCGCCGGAGCATCATTGGTGCCGTCGCCTGTCATCGCCACCAACCGGCCTTCCGCCTGATACTGACGAATCAATGCCAGCTTGGCCTCCGGTGTCGCTTCGGCGAGAAAATCATCGACGCCCGCTTCCGCAGCAATGGCGGCGGCAGTCAGACGGTTATCGCCGGTAATCATCACCGTTTTAATGCCCATTTTGCGCAGCTGGGCGAAGCGCTCTTTAATACCGCCTTTGACGATATCTTTCAGCGCAATAACGCCCAGCACACGGGAACCTTCCACCACCACCAGCGGCGTGGCCCCCTGACGCGCAACCTGATCGACTTTTTGATCAACATCGGCAGGGAAGTGACCACCGTTAGCCTCAACATGGCGGCGAATGGCATCGACAGAACCTTTACGGATCATGCGGTTGTCGATGTTGATCCCGCTCATCCGGCTTTGCGCAGTAAACGGTACAAAGGTGGCATGGAGCGACTGCACATCGCGCTCGCGCAGGTTAAAACGTTGCTTGGCGAGGATCACAATACTGCGGCCTTCCGGCGTTTCATCAGCCAGCGAAGCCAGTTGTGCGGCGTCAGCCAGCGTTTTTTCATCCACGCCCTGCGCGGGGATAAACTCCGACGCCTGACGGTTACCGAGTGTGATGGTGCCGGTTTTATCCAGTAGCAGAACGTCAACGTCACCTGCCGCTTCAACTGCACGTCCGCTGGTGGCAATCACATTCGCGCCCAGCATCCGGCTCATCCCGGCGACGCCGATCGCTGACAACAGGCCGCCAATAGTGGTTGGGATCAGACAGACCAGCAGCGCCACCAGTACCGTTACACTGACTGCATTACCGCCCCACGCAGAAAACGGCCACAGCGTGGCGGTTGCCAGTAAAAAGACGATAGTCAGGGCAATCAGCAGGATGGTCAGGGCAATCTCGTTCGGCGTTTTACGTCGCTGTGCGCCTTCCACCATCGCGATCATCCGATCCAGAAATGTCTCGCCGGGGTTAACGCTACACTCAATCACCAGCCAGTCAGAAAGAATACGCGTGCCGCCAGTGACGGAGGCAAAATCGCCGCCGGATTCACGGATCACCGGTGCCGATTCCCCGGTGATGGCGCTTTCATCGACCGATGCGCCGCCTTCAATGACTTCACCATCGCAGGGGATAATATCGCCAGCTTCTACCAGCACGATGTCACCTTTACGCAGTTGATCGGCAGGAACTTTGTCTGCCACAGCGCCATATTTCGGTTCGCGCAGCTTGCGAGCAAAAGCGGTTTTTTTCACCCCTTTCAGACTGTTGGCCTGCGCTTTACTGCGGCCTTCTGCCAGCGCCTCGGCGAAATTAGCGAACAGTACGGTGATCCACAGCCAACCGCTAATGGCCGCGCTAAACAGCGCATTGCCGGGCATCGCACCGCTTGCCATCGCGATGCTAATACAGGTGGTCAGCAGACTGCCGATCCAGACGATAAACATCACCGGATTGCGCCATTGCGCCTGCGGGTTTAATTTTTTCACCGCTTCTTTCAGCGCCTGAACGACAAGTGTTGGTTCGAATAGCGCCAGTTGTTTACGACTCATATTCAGTGCTCACTCAATATCATCAGGAGAGATATTCCGCCACCGGACCAAGCGCCAGGGCAGGGATAAAGGTCAGTGCGCCAACCAGCAACACGGTGCCGATTAACAGGCCAACAAACAGCGGGCCGTGCGTTGGCAGCGTGCCGGAGCTGGCGGCTTGGCTCTTTTTACTCACCAGCGAACCGGCAATTGCCATCACCGGGATAATCACCCCGAAGCGACCGACAAACATGCAGAACGCCAGTAAACAGTTCCAGAACGGAGAGTTGGCGCTTAATCCGGCAAAGGCGCTGCCGTTGTTGTTAGCGGCGGATGACACGGCGTACAGCACTTCGCTAAAACCATGCGGGCCAGGGTTGAGCATGGCGCTACGTCCGGCGTCGGTCATCATCGCCAACGCCGCGCCCATCAGCACCAGCGTCGGGGTAACCAGAATTGCCAGTGCAGTCAGTTTCATCTCGCGTACGTCGATTTTTTTACCCAGATATTCCGGTGTACGACCAATCATCAGCCCGGCAATAAACACCGCCAGCAGGACAAACAGCATCATGCCGTAAAGACCAGAACCGACACCGCCGAACACCACTTCACCAATTTGCATCAGCCACATCGGCACCATGCCACCGAGAGCGGTAAACGAATCATGCATCGCAATCACCGCGCCACAGGAAGCCGCCGTCGTCACGACCGCAAACAGGCTACTGACCAGCACGCCGAAACGGCTCTCTTTACCTTCCATATTGATGCTGCTGTCCGTGCCCAGTGCCAACAGATGAGGATTACCCTGAACTTCTGCCCACATCACCACGCCTACGCAGATGACAAAAATCACTGACATCGCCCACAGCAACATGCGCCCCTGGCGGCGATCGCCCGTCACTTCACCAAAGGCAAAGCACAGCGCCGTTGGGATCAAGAAGATCGCCAGCATCTGCACGAAGTTGGTCAGTGCGGTTGGGTTTTCAAACGGATGCGACGAGTTGGCATTAAAGAAGCCACCGCCGTTAGTACCGAGCATCTTGATCGCTTCCTGAGAAGCTACAGGCCCCATGGGTAACAGCTGTTGCGCTCCTTCAACGGTATTCACAGCCTGATAAGGCAGAAAGTTTTGCAGCGCACCTTGTTGAATAAAAAACAGTGCAATCAACAACGCCACAGGGACTAGCACCCATAACGTGATGCGTAGCAGATCGACCCAGGCATTCCCGAGCGTGCTCATGCTCTGGCGGGTAAACGCACGGATGAGGGCAAAAATCACCGCAATCCCGCTGGCGGCAGAAAGAAAGTTTTGCACCGTTAAGCCCGCCATCTGGCTGAAATAGCTCAACGTGGTTTCACCGCTATAAGATTGCCAGTTGGTATTGGTGACAAAGCTGACGGCGGTATTCAGCGCCAGATCCCACGACAGCCCTGGCAACTGCTGTGGATTAAGCGGCAGATAGTGCTGACCGAGCAACATAAAAAAACAGCACCGCCAGCCCCAGCATGTTCAGGCCGAGAATGGCACAAAGATATTGCTTCCAGTTCATCTCACGGTCAGAGACGCCAAGTGCGCGAAAAAGTACGCGCTCAACGCCCGTTGTACCGGGAAGAGGAATGTCATTAATCAGCCGCGCCAGCCCGCTGCCTAAAGGACGCGCCAGCACCATTAACACCAGTAAAAACGTGGCGATCAGTAAGAACCCTTGCGCAGCCATCAGAACGCCTCCGCATTGATCAGGGCATAAACCAGATAACCCAGTAATAAAAACACCAGCAATACGCCGGTTATCACGCCTGCACTCACAGTGCACCTCCAGTGGCCTAAAAGTGATACCGGAAGGGTAGAATTCTGGCTGCAAAGATTTCGCAAAAATCTGCGGGCGGGGTGTAAAAAAAGTATAAAAATGGCAAAAGCCATGATTTAACTAATGTTTAGTATTAATTTAACTTTTGTGTAACTTAATTACAGGATGAATGTAAATAAACCATCAATAAGCAAAAATAAGTGGTCGGATGAGTAGTAAAATTACACAAAAGGCGGTACTATTTTCATCAGATAAACAAATTCATTTTTCCGGTGCCATTCACCGGGTAGATACAAAAGGGGGAGAAAAGTATGGAACTCTACAGAGAATATCCTGCATGGCTTATCTTTTTACGCCGTACTTATGCGGTTGCAGCGGGCGTTCTGGCGCTGCCTTTCATGCTTTTCTGGAAAGACCGCGCCCGCTTTTACAGCTACCTGCATCGCGTCTGGTCGAAAACCAGCGATAAACCGGTGTGGATGGATCAGGCCGAAAAGGCAACTGGTGATTTTTATTGATTGCTGAGTTTTGAATACATTGAAAACCGCCAGCGGAAACGCTGGCGGTTTTTTGTATCAGGAAGATGTTCAGAGGAATATTTAGACATCGTTATACCAATCGAAACATATATTCATGAAATATATATAAATATTTTCCTAATTGTTCTTATCTGACAGATATCTCACTTAAGGCTTTCTTATAAATCTGTAGGGTTTCGCCTGTCAGCAGACAAATAACCCGATAAAACAAGGATGAGCAGATGAGCGGAAAACCGGCGGCGCGTCAGGGCGACATGACGCAGTATGGCGGTAGCATTGTCCAGGGTTCAGCCGGGGTACGCATCGGTGCCCCCACCGGCGTGGCCTGTTCGGTGTGCCCCGGCGGGGTGACGTCCGGCCATCCGGTCAATCCGCTGCTCGGTGCAAAGGTCCTTCCCGGTGAAACCGACATCGCCCTGCCCGGCCCGC